>Ga0136617_10003202_pt1 | contig 14651 bp, 10 predicted proteins | sample AntDrymUQ3222106_2_FD_129672 | JGI IMG/M metagenome (GOLD analysis project Ga0136617, IMG submission 129672) | Polar desert sand microbial communities from Dry Valleys, Antarctica - metaG UQ322 (21.06) | ecosystem: Environmental > Terrestrial > Soil > Desert | place: Antarctica: Dry Valley... | reverse complement strand
TTGTGATTGCGCACGATCCGTTGGAGGGTGCTCACGCGATCGACGTCCTGTCCATCGGCTTTGACAATCACATCGCCGGCCTGAAGGCCCGCCTTGCGGGCCGGGGTGTCGTCACTGGGAAAATTGCGCACGAGCACGCCGCGGATGTCCTTCACTCCGGCGACTGCCGCGTCCGCCGGCGTCACATCCTCGATGCCGATGCCCAGCGCCGGAATGCGAACGCGGCCGTGGGCGAGGATCTCATCCATCACTCGCTTGGCGAGCGTGATCGGAATGGCGAAACCATAGCCCGCGTTGTAACCCGTCGAGCTCGCGATCGCGCTGTTGATTCCGATCACCTCTCCACGGGCGTTCACCAGCGGTCCACCCGAGTTGCCGGGGTTGATCGCGGCGTCAGTCTGAATCAGATCGCTGATCGCGTACTGGTTTCTTCCGTCAGGATTCAGCAGCTCGGGACCGAGGCTTCGTCCCTTGGCGCTGATGATTCCGGCCGTGACGGTGTTCTCGAGTCCCAGCGGATTGCCGATCGCCAGCACCCACTCGCCGATGCGCGTCGTCGCATCGCTGCCGAGTGGCAGAGTAGGAAAGTCGTTTCCCTCGATCTTGAGGACGGCGACGTCGGTGGTCCGGTCGTGTCCGACGACCCGCGCAGTGAAGACGCGATGATCCATCATGCGAACCGTCACGCGATCGGCGACCGTCTCGCGGTCGGAGCTCGTCACCACGTGGTTGTTGGTAAGGATGTAACCGTTCTTCGTGACGAGGAAGCCGGAGCCCTGACCGCGGGTCGGACGCGACTGCTGCGGCAGCTCGAAGTTCCTGAAGAAGTCTTCCATTCCCGGCGGCACGCCCTGTGGAGCCGTGCGGCCGCGCTGCTGCGGTGTCGTGCGCGCGGCGCTGAAGACGTCGATCGAAACGACGGCGGGAGTGACGTTGTTCGCGATCGCCACGAACGCGTTACTCGCATCTGCTATGGGCTGAACTACGGCCGGAGCGGGGCGACTCTGGGCGAATCCGAGTTTGGTCCAGTTGAGCCCCGATGCGACTATGAGTCCGCCGACGAACGCCGTTACCACGGCAACTATGAGTCGAGCTCTGCTTGTTCCAATTGACATACGACTGGGTGGCTAAGGGTTGTAACTGATAGGACACTCACCTTCCGGTACAGGTTTCACGCCAGCCGTGCGCATACGTCGACGGAACCTGATGCGACTCGCTATTTAATAAATACCTAGTCATGCTCGAATCTGCTCCAGTCAGCGCGAAGCCGACCGCGCGCGAGAAAGACCTCCCGTGGGCCGGGCAGTTGTAACGAATCGGAGCCCCTATAACAAAATGGTCCGTTCGTAAAATTTCGTTACACCGTTATTGATGAGCTTGATAGGAGCGCTTTCGCCAAGTGCATGCGGGATAACGAATTAGGCCGAGGCATGTCCGTTGCTTTAGTGGGTGTCGTCTGCCACCCCTAAACGCTCACCCACGGCCGCCCAATGATCTCCTCCAGATTTGTCCGTTACCTCGCGATCGTTCTTACCACGACGCTCGCGCTAGGTTGCGCTGAGTCGCCCACCGCCCCGTCAGCGCCCAGCGCTGCGGCAGCCTCGCCCCTCTCCGCAACGACTCAGTCCAATGGACTGCTCGGAGACCTGCTAAAAACCCTTACGGAGACGGTCGAGGGAGCGCTCTATCCCGACGGAATTGCGGTCGCACCGGTCAAGTGGGCAGCGACTCACACGAACCAGGAGCGCAGCGTTTCGGGCACCATCGGCTACTGGGGCGGCAGTCTTTCCATCCCTGGGTCGGACTTCACGATCACGTTTCCCGTCGGTGCTCTGAGCACGGCGACGAAGATCACCATTGTCTCAGACGCGAGCGGCTACGTCTCTTACGACATGCAACCGCACGGGCTGCAGTTTGCAAGGCCGGTCATCGTCTTCCAGCGGCTCCAAAACACCGAGGCCAACAGCATCCCCGCGGACGCGAAGCTGTTCGGCGCCTATTTCAAGGATGAAGATTTACTTTCGGGCGTCGTTGCGGGGCTGTTGAGCGCAGTCGAGATCGTAACCTCGATCACGGTTATCAATACCGACGGCAAGGCGGAGCTGCAGACTTGGTTCCTCAATCACTTCTCCCGTTACATGCTGGCTTCGGGCTGAGCCCGGCAGCCGACGCGTAGGCGGCCATGACGCGCCTGCAAGTCAGTGGCGGAGCAATGAACAGTGACATGGGACGCGTCCGGGAGCTCGTTGACCGGGCGCGTACGTCTGAGCGGAGGGGCGAGGCCGCAAAAGCGCTCGGACTTTACGACGATGCGCTCGCCATGTTCGAGCCGGAAACGCTGGACCCTTTCCTCGCCGATGTGCTGCGGTGGAAGGGAACCCTTCTCCGGGAACGCGGAGAAACCGAGGCAGCGTTCAGAAACTACAACCAGAGTCTGGCCCAGGCCTCACGCGCCGGTGCCCCCGTAGGGGAGGCACACGCCTTGAACTGTCTCGGGATCATCGCGCAGCGCCGCGGCGACCCGAAAGAGGCCGAGCGTCTCTACGAAAAAGCGGCTGCGCTTGCGCACACGAGTAGCGAGGCGCGCCTGCTCGGTATGATAGAGCAGAATCGCGGGGTGCTGGCAAACACCCGCGGTGAGTTCGCCCTCGCCGCCGAGTATTACGCGAACAGTCTCGCCGCATTCGAAAAGACGGGTGACGCGGAGGCGCTCTCGTGGGTGCTCAACAACCTCGGCATGCTGCACACGAAGATCAGAAACTTCGGCGATGCGCTGCAGTACCTGCAGCGGGCGCTCTCGGTCGCCACCGGTCGCGATGACGCAGTGGTCAGGAATGTGGCCACGCTCAACATTGCGGAGCTGTGGCTTGCAATGGGAAGCCTCGATCTGGCGGACGACTGGTCCGGCCGCGCGCTCGCGGAGTCGGTCGAGCGCGGGGATCATCTGACCGCCGCCGGTGCGCTCAAGTGCCGCGCCAGAATCGAGCGGGAGCGCGGCGCGCTCGACAAGAGCATCGCCACGCTTCGCATTGCGCTCTTCGAGGCGGAAGGCGCGGAGGACCATCTCCTCCATGCCGAGCTGCTGCGGGAGCTCGGAGAGATTTCACGGGCGCTGGGTAATCCGGGTGCGGCGCGATCAGCCTGGCGCGAGGCCGCGGCGTCGTTTACGGTGATCGGCGCGAGGCACGACGCCGTCAAGGTCGGCTCGGAGATCGAGTCTCTGCCGGAGTAAAAAAGCTTTCCCCGCGCCCGGATCGGGCGCATCTTGTTGGTTCGATGAAGCCTCGCATGCACACGGTCGAAGTCGGGGCGGTGGAATCAGACGCCGTCAGAAAGTGCATCGAGAGCGCGAAGCAGGCGGAGCGGGAAGGCCGCTGGTCGGATGCGTGCACCCTTTACGAGCAGCTGGTGCGGGATCCCGGCGCGCATCCTCCGACACGCCTTGCCGCTCTGCGCTGGCTGGGTCGCGCGTATGGGGAGCAGGGTAACCGCGCCGCGGCGCTCGACATCCTCGAAGCGGCGGTGGCGGCCGCCGATGTCACCGGCTCCGCACCCGCCGTCGCGCAGGCGCTCAACGTCATCGGCATCGTCTACCAGATGGGGGGCGATCTCGATCAGGCGGCGGCAATGTACGAGGCCGCGCGCGGGAAAGCCGAGCTGTCGGGGGACGGCGCGCTGATCGCGATGATCGATCAGAATCTGGGAACCGTTGCCACCATACGCGGCGATCTGCGCGCCGCCCTCGAGGCGTATCGTCTGAGCCACCTCGGATATCAGGCGCTCGGCATGCGCAACCACGAAGCCCAGATCCTCAACAACATCGGGCTCGCCTACATGGAGCTCGGTGAGCTTTCCGACGCGGAAGCGGCATACGCCGAGGCGCAGCGAGGATTCGCAGCCGAAGGTGATAGCGCGAGACAGCTCGATCTCGCGGTCAATCAGATCCAGCTCTACATCATCGCCAAGCGCTTCGATGAGGCCGACGCCGCGTGCGAGTCGCTGCTCGCATCGTGCTCCAGCGATCCCCGCCCGTGGTGCGGTGAGGTCTTCCGCCACGTCGGAGTGATCGCGCGTGAGCGCGCCGACTTTTCCCGTGCCGCGGAGTATCTCGACAGGGCTCAGGAACACGCGGCGAGAGCGGGAGACCTCCTTCTCAAGGCCGACGTCGCGGAGCAGCAGGCGGAATTGTACTGGGCACAGCAGCGGCACCGCGAGATGCTCCAGAGCCTCAACGATGCGCACGCGCATTATTCCCAGCTCAAGGCGCACCACCGGGTGCAGCACATCGAGAAAAGAAACGGCGCGCTCGAGGCGCGGTTTCTCGAGATGGCGGGGCAATGGGGGGACTCGATCGAAAGTAAGGACCGCTACACTCAGGGTCACTGCGAGCGGGTCGCTTTCTTCGCGTGCGTGCTTGCCGACAGCGCCGGATTCAACAGTCGCTCGCTCTTCTGGTTCAGAATCGGGGCGCTGCTGCACGACATCGGAAAGATCATCGTACCAACTGAAGTGCTGAACAAACCGGGAAAGCTCACGCCGGAGGAGTGGGAGCTGATGAAGCGCCATCCCGAAGCCGGGCTCGAGCTCGTGGCCGACATCGATTTCCCGGGTGACATTCGGGCGATCATCCGGAACCATCACGAGCGGTGGGACGGAACGGGCTATCCCGATGGGCTGGCGGGAGAGTCCATCCCCTTCGCTGCCCGCATCCTTTGTGTGGCCGACGTTTACGACGCGCTTACAACCACGCGGTCCTACCGCCCTGGTCTGACGGACGAGCGGGCGGCGGGGATCATGCGCGAATCGCCCGGGCAGTTCGATCCGGAGCTTCTCGATATTTTCCTCGGATGGGCGCAAACCGCCAACATTCCCGGGCGTCCGACGCCGCAAAGAACGGCGATATTTTCCGGGGCCACTCCGCTATAACCAAATGCCTCTGTCATAACGGGACGTTATACCGGAATGGTCCACGGACGCCCCCGGTTGCCGACGTCTATCTCCTTCAACCACAGTAGGTTAGCAGTCCGGGCACAGGCCGTGCCTATCTGAAGCTCAGGAATGACTCCCTTTCAGCGGGCGGGCGGGTGATTCGTTCACGAGCGCTTCGGACTGTGGCCGTGATTGCGAGCGCTCTAACGAGCGGCTCCTGCGGCGATTTCACCGACTCGACGAGCCCAGGCGCTGCGCACCAGGCAGTGCTTTCTCTCCCCACGAAAACGGTTACGGCCGGGTTCACATACCTGAGCGCCGGAACGAAAGCAAAGGCTGTAAGGTGGGGGGCCTCGCACGTCGCTACGGAGGAGCGCATCTCAGCCGTGGTCGGTTCGGAAGGCGCAACTTTGGCTCTGCCGGGCGCGGACTTCCTGATGACCATCCCGGCGGGAGCGCTGGCAGATCCGACGGTGATAACGCTGTCGTCGAAGGGCGGCTCGCACGTAGCCTACGACATGCAACCTCACGGGCTGGTTTTTCTCAAGCCCGTCACAGTCGTACAGGACCTTGGAAATACCGCCCCGTATGGTACGAGCGAGGGGAACGGGATCCGGTCGGCGTACCTGCCTGATGGAAAAGAGGAGATCGAGCCGGACGATTCGGCCACTCCGGCGGAGGTCGCGGCTGGAGCAACCCTGTTTTCCGGAACGGATGGTGTAGCGGAAACCCACGTCTGGTACCTGAGCCACTTTTCGCGCTACATTCTCATCTCGGGCATCTGGGTTCTGGAAGCGGAATGACGGAGACCAGCTTGGAAAAGGGACGCCAGCTCGTCGAGATGGCACGCGCGGCCGAGCGGGATGGAGATCCCGAGAGGTCCCTCGCGCTGTTCGACGATGCGATTGCTCTTCTTCAGCAGCAGGCCGACGCCCCGTTTTTGGCCGATGTGCTCCGATGGAAGGGAACCGTTTATCGCGAGCAGGGCGAAACTGAAGCGGCCTATCAGTGCTACAAGAAGAGCCTTGTCCTCGCCGAGCGTATTGGAGGCGCCTCTGCAAAGGCGCACGCCTACAACTGCCTGGCGATCGTCGCGCAGCGCCGCGGTGACCTTCGTGACAGCGAGGTACACTACACGCTCGCCGCGGAGCTGGCGGCGGAGGCCGGCGACGCGCGCCTGCTCGGAATGATCGAGCAGAATCGCGGCGTCCTCATGAATACGACGGGGAATTTCGCCGCGGCTGAAGTGCGATACTTCAGCAGCCTCAGCGCCTTCGAGCAAGCCGGCGACGAAGAGGCTGTCTCGTGGGTGCTCAACAACATTGGGATTCTCTACACCAAGCTCGGGCAGTACCAGCGTGCCGTCGAGACACTGCAGCGCGGGCTCGAGATCGCGGAAAGGCGCGCCGACGGCCTGGTGGAGAGCGTCCTTACGCTCAACCTCGCGGAGGCCTGGGCTACTTCAGGGCAGCTGGATCTCGCCGATGCCTTGTGCAGGAAGTCACTCGTAGCGGCGCGCCGCCGCAATGATCACCTCACCATCGCCGGCGCGCTCAAGTGCCGCGCGCGTATCGAGCGCGAGCGTGGCGCCTTCAAGCAAAGCATCGCGACTCTCAGGATCGGCATCTTCGAGGCGGAAGGTCTCGACGACCGCCTCCTCGAGGCTGAAATGCTGCGGGAGCTCGGGCAGACCTCACGTGCGCTCGGACAGGCGGACGAAGCGAGGCTGGCATGGCAGGAAGCCGCCGACTCGTTCCAGGACGTGGGAGCGATGCAGGAGGCGGCGGAGATACGCGCCCTGCTGGCATCGCTCCCCGGCGACTCCTACCGCTCCAGTCGGTCTCAATCGTCGGAACCCCCTCCGCCGAGCCTCAACCCCTAGGTCGCGTAGTCACTGTTACCGCCGCTGAGTGCGTTGCGTCGCGCTGGGATCTGGTGCTCACAACCTCGGTGGTTGCTTCCGACCCCCGCCAAGAGACGCTCGCGGTGACCATAATCAAACGTATCGATCGTAACGCGACGTTACACCGAAACGATACACCAGGCAGCTTGAAAAATGCCTAACACCTTGTAAATCAACGACTTATCCGCGGGCACGCCGCGTGCCACGCTCTAATCTCGAGAACGATCCCTTTTCCGAGGTTAGTTAAATGCTCCGTTCACGGTTCCTCCGGTGTTTCGCCCTGATCGCGAGCGTCGTCGCCAGCGCCGCCTGCGGCGACTATGCGGGTTCCACCAGCCCGGTCGCGTCGGGTTCGGCGGGACTCGCCCCGCCGACTAGAACGATCGCCATGGCGTTCGCTATCCTCCCGGATGACGCCAGAGCCAGGGCCGTGAGGTGGGCCCCGTCCCATGTAGGTCGGGAACAGACCATCTCTGCGCAGATCGGACCTGCGGGCGGCTCGCTGTCGCTGCCGGGCGCTGACTTCGAGATGACGATTCCCCAAGGCGCGCTCGAGGAAGCGACTCTCATAAGCGTAAGTTCGCTGGAAGGCAGCCACGTCGCGTTCGACATGCAGCCTCATGGACTTCAGTTCCGAAAGCCAGTACGGGTCGTGCAGGGCCTAAGGAACACCGCGACATACGGCACCCCGGCAGGCAACGGAGTCCGCTCAGCCTATCTCGCCGATGCACACGAGCAAATTGAAGACGACGATTCCGTCATACCGGCGGAGCTGCCCGCTGCAACGACACTTTTCTATGAGTACGTGCCCATCGCGCAAACTCATATCTGGTATCTCAACCACTTTTCCCGCTACATCCTGATCTCAGGCGTGTGGGTCTGTGTAGAGGGCTGCACGTCCAAGAAGTAATCCTTGCCGATTCGATACCCTAACCAGGCGAGGAATGATTTCATGAAACATAGAACGGCAACGGATCATCAACCATGACGCGGTCTGAGCCGGAACAGGTCCGTGACCTGATCGCACGTGCCCGGGACGCCGAGCGTGTCGGCGACATGAGCCGATCGCTTGGGCTCTATGACGACGCGATTTTGATCCTCGAGCGGGAAGACGATATCATGCTCCTCGCTGACGTCCTGCGCTGGAAAGGCACGCTCCTTCGGGAGCGGGGCGAGACCGAGGCGGCCTATCGCTGCTATACGCAGAGCCTGACCCACGCTGAGCACGCCCGGGCAACCGGGGCGAAAGCCCACGTGTACAACTGTCTCGCGATCGTCGCTCAACGTCGTGGCAATATGGGCGAGAGTGAGGCGAACTACGCTCTGGCCGCGGACTTCGCGGCGAGGGCGGGCGATGCTCGGCTCCTCGGAATGATCGAGCAGAACCGTGGCGTCCTCATGAATATGCGCGGCAATTTCGCCGCTGCCGAGGCGCGTTACTCGAATAGCCTGAGCGCCTTCGAGGCGGCTGGTGACGAGGAAGCGGTATCGTGGGTTCTCAACAACATAGGGATGCTCTACACGAAGCTTGGGCACTACCAGCGCGCAGTCGAGACTCTCCAGCGAGGGCTGGACATCGCCCAGCGCCGAGCCGACGCACTCGTCGAGAGCATTATCACTCTGAACATCGCTGAAGTCTGGACCACGGTAGGAAAGCTCGATCTGGCCGAAGCAGCATGCAAAAAGTCGCTGGACGAGGCGCGCCGCCGTGACGATCGCCTCACGATAGCCGGCTCACTGAAGTGCCGGGCCCGTATCGAGCGTGAGCGCGGCGCCTTCCAGGAAAGCATTGCGACTCTCAGGATTGGCATCTTCGAAGCCGAAGGATTCGAGGATCGACTTCTCCAGGCCGAGATGCTGCGAGAGTTTGGCCAAACATCCCGGGCTCTTGGAAATTCAGCCGGGGCGCGGCTCGCCTGGCAGGACGCGGCCGAGTCGTTTCAGGAGGTCGGGGCGCTCCATGAGGCCGCTGAGATAAGGTCCCTCCTGGCGTCTCTACCGAGCTGACAGGCAGGCCCAGCGCCCGGGGCAAGGGCTCCGAGCGCCCCAGGACGCAAAGTGCCGCCTTACCCCTTAAAACGGTGACTTCAGACCCGTTTCCCTCGTCTCCAAGACATAGCGCCTGCTGAGCTTTGGGCGCCGCTAAGAGCACGCTCATTCGCTCGGTCGGATCGTTTCCGGGCGAACCAAGGAATGGTGTAACTATTTCAGCCCGATCGAACGTTGCCGCAACGGATCGCTGGAGCTCCCTCGTCGTCGGAGAGAGCCAGTCAATCCGCGATGCAATCGCGCTTGCCACCCAGGTTGCCACGAGCCGCAGTGTCACCGTGCTCCTCGTTGGCGAAACCGGGACCGGTAAGGAGCTGTTCGCGCGCGGCGTTCACTCGGAGAGTGCCCGTGCCGAGGACCCATTCGTTGCAATCAACTGCGCCGCGATTCCGGAGACTTTGCTCGAGAGCGAGCTGTTCGGACACGAGCCTGGGGCGTTCACCGATGCGAGAACTCTCAAACGCGGCCTTTTCGAGGTGGCGGGATCGGGGACGGTTTTTCTGGACGAGGTCGCCGAGCTACCGCTGAAGCTCCAGGCCAAGCTTCTCCGCGTGGTGGAGGAGAGGCGCTTCCGCCGGCTCGGCGGGTCGGAAGAGCGGAAGCTTGCGGCGCGCATTGTGGCCGGAACCAACGTAGCGCTGGAGACCGCCGTCGCGGAGAATCGGTTTCGCGCCGATCTGTTCTACCGCCTCAACGTCGCAAGGGTCGAGCTACCTGCCCTGCGTGAGCGGACCGGCGACATTCCGATTCTTGCCGAGTACTTCGTGCGCCGTCATTCCGAAGCCGAAGGTCGGAGCGATCTGCGGCTCGCGCACGATTCGGTGAATGCGCTGGAGAGGCATCGCTGGCCCGGAAATATCCGCGAGCTGAAGAATGTCATAGAGCGCGCGGTCGTGGTCTGCACGGGAGATGTGATTCAACCGCACCACCTCTCACTGCAGCGGAGGTCGTTCGTCCCGCTCGTCGAGATGCCGGCAGGCACGATGATTCACATCCCGCTCGAGGGCAAGTCGCTCCAGGCGATTGTGGACGAAGCAATCCATATCACCATTGGATCGACCGGGGGTAATCTCAGCGCCGCGGCGAGGATCCTCGGGATCTCGCGACCAACTCTCATGCGCAAGCTCCGCGACGAGGGTACGGTCAGGCGCACCATTCTCGCTTCCTCATGACGGCCCCCCCGTCGGGGGATATCAACGCGGTAGAGTCGCCCGCCGTGAGAGCGCTGATCGACGAGGCAAAAACCGCGGAGAGGGAGGGTCGTTGGAGGGACGCCTCCGCTCACTACGAGAGCCTGGTGAGGGATCCAAACACCCACGTGTACACCCGACTCGCGGCGTTGCGCTGGCTCGGTCGGGCCTACCTCGAGCAGGGTAACCGAGGGGCGTCGATAGACGTTCTCGAAGCGGCAGTAGCAGCGGCGACTCAGGAAGGCTCACCGTCCTTGATCACGCACGCTCTGAACGTCGTAGCCATCGTCCACCAGACGGGTGGCGATCTGGACAAGGCTGAAGCGATGTACAGGGAGGCAAGGGCCAGCGCTGCTTCGGCCGGTGACGCCGAAGCAATGGCAATGATCGATCAGAACCTGGGGACGGTGGCGAGCATTCGTGGGGACGCTTGTGGCGCGCTCGACGCCTTCATCCTGAGCCGCCGTGGCTATCAGACTCTTGGCTTGCGCGACCAGGAGGCGCAGGTTCTCAACAACATGGGGCTCGCATACATGGAGCTCGGACAGCTGCAGCGCGCGGAAGAGGCATACAGTGAAGCAGAGCGGACTTTCGGCGAGGAACACGATTACACCAACAAGCTCGAAGTGTCGCTGAATCAGATTCAGCTTTGCATCGCGACCGGGCGGTTCGAGGAAGCAAAGTCACGCGCCGAGCCGCTGCTGGCGCTGCGGGGAGAGATTTCCCCGAGTTGGCACGGAGAAGTCTTCCGGCATGTTGGCGTCATTGCGCGAGAGCAGGGAGATTATGTGCTAGCGGCTGAATACCTCGGCCGCGCCGCACAGTGTGCCGGCGACGGCGACGATCTGCTCCTCAAAGCGGATGTAGCTGAGCAGCTTGCGGAGCTGTATTGGACGCAGAAGAGGCACCGCGACATGTTGGCCCGCCTCAACGAATCGCACGCCCTGTACACGCAGCTGAAGGCGCGGCATCGAGTGGCCAAGGTCGAACAGGCAAACACGGCCCTCGAAGCGCGGTTTCTCGAGATGGCCCACCACTGGGGCGATTCTATCGAGAGCAAGGACCGCTACACCCAGGGTCATTGCCAGCGCGTGGCCTTTCTCGCTTGCGTCCTCGCCGACAGCACCGGCATGGATTCGCGCTCGCTGTTCTGGTTCCGGCTCGGCGCGTTGCTGCACGATATCGGCAAGATCATCGTGCCGACCGCAGTACTCAACAAGCCGGGCAAGCTCACGGCGGAAGAGTGGGCTATCATGGAGCGGCATCCTCTCGCAGGCCTCGAACTTGTCGCGGACATCGACTTCCCCGGCGACGTACGGGCGATCATCCGGAACCACCACGAGCGGTGGGACGGAAAGGGATATCCCGATGGGCTCGCCGGCAAGGACATTCCGTTTGCGGCACGAATTCTCTGCGTCGCGGACGTCTACGATGCTCTCACTTCGACTCGCTCGTACCGCCCGGCGATGACTCCGCCCCAGGCGGCGCAAGCGATGCGCGCGTCGGCGGGCCAGTTCGATCCCGACCTGCTCGAGACGTTCTTGAGTTGGGCTGGTGAAACCGACAGCCCGGCGCAGGCGTTCCCTGACGATCCTACTAACTATTCCACGAAGCTTTCCGCGTGATCAAACTGGAGCGGACTTCCGCCCTCCTCCTAGTGTTGCTCGCCTGGGCCTGTGCCGGAGACGACAAAGCCAGAATCGGCGGGACGATTGTACTGTCCGCATCAGCCGATGCTGACGTCCTTGTTCCTCCGCTGACATTCAGCGTCTTGGGGAAGCAGGTTGTCGACCAGATGTTCGACAACCTGGCTGACATCGGGGAAGATCTCAATACCGTCGGCGACGTCGGCTTCACCCCGAGGCTCGCGCGCCGGTGGCGGTGGGGAAGGGACTCGCTGTCGATCGACTTCGAGCTGGATCCCGGAGCAAGATGGCACGATGGCCGGCCGGTCAGGGCGGGGGATGTCGAGTACACCTTTCGTCTGGTCAAGGACCCCGCGCTGGCCTCCCCCCTGGCCTCCAGCCTCGACAACGTGGACTCGGTCTCGGTGGTGGATTCACTCACCGCCCGCGTGTGGCTCCGGGAGAGAAAGCCCGACGCATTTTTCAAGGTCGCGCAGCCGGTGGCGATACTTCCCTCACACCTCCTCAGCGGATCGCCGGCGGCCGGTCTGCGCGCCGGGAGCTTCGGCAGCAGCCCGATCGGGACTGGAAAGTTTCGCTTCAGCGCCTGGGACCGGGGCGCCCGGATCGTTCTGGTGGCGGACAGCGCGAATTACCGCGGGCGTCCGAAGGCGGATCGGCTGATATGGCTGGTATCTCCCGACTATCCGGCGGCGGCAGTGCGTTTTCTCACCGGCGCGGCGGATTTCATCGATGTTCTGCGGCCGGAGTATGTGTCGAAGGCGGTGGCGGCGGGGAAGGGAGTGCGCGCCTCGGAGGGAAGTCTCGATTACGGCTACGTCGGATTCAACCTCGTCGACAGGAAAACGGGGCGACCGCACCCGGTGCTCGGGGATCGCGAAGTGCGGAGAGCGCTCGTCATGTCGGTCGATCGCGCGGCGCTCGTCCGAAACGTGTTCGACACTTTCGGGCTCGTTGCCCACGGTCCGGCGACGCGCCTGCTGGCGACCAGTGATACGACCAGCTCGCTGCCCTACGACACCGCCCGCGCGTCGCGCACACTCGACTCGCTGGGCTGGCGGCGGGGGGGCGATGGATTGCGCAGGCGGGGAAGCACGCCGCTCGCGTTTTCGCTGATGGTCGCAAGCTCCAGCACCAATCGGATGAAGCTGGCGGTGCTGCTCCAGGATCAGTGGAGGAAGGCGGGCGCGCGGGTGTCGGTCGACCCGATCGAGGTCAACACCTTCGGCGCACGGATGGAAGAGCGCAACTTCGATGCTCTTCTCAACGCGTGGCATATCGAGCCCACTCCATCATCGGTTCGGGAGGAATGGGCAAGCAGCGAGATCAAGCCCGGCGGCTACAACGCGTCATCGTACAGGAATCCGCGGTTCGACGCGGTGGTCGACAGCGCGACGAGGGAGGCGAATCCGGGCCGAAGCGTCGAGCAGTATCGGCGGGCGTATCGCATCCTGTCGGAAGACGCGCCCGCGTTGTGGCTCTACGAGCTGAGAAACGTGTACGGGGTATCGAACCGAGTTCAGCCGTCCGGGCTTCGACCGGATGCGTGGTGGCGGAGTTTGGATCAGTGGACCGTCGCGGATACGGTGACGCAATAGGAAAGGTCGAACTGACCGTCGCCTTTTGCGTTTTGAGTTCACTGTTTTGGGTTTTCCGTTGTTGCGTTCCGGATGCCAGAGGCCTGAATTGGAACGACGGAACGTGATATCGAAGCAACGATGCAGTAACGCATAACCGGAAAACGCAAAAACGGAAAACTCAAAACGCGAAAGAAACCGTCCAAATAGAAACGCCCCAGCCAACCACGCTGGGGCGTTCATGCAAGCTGGAGCCTGTCTATTTTTTGTCGTCCACGATCTCGTAGTCCGCTTCGACGACATCATCGGCAGCGGGTGCTCCGGCTTCGGGCCCGCCGGTCGTTCCGCTCGCCTCGCTCGCCTGGGCGGCCTGGTCCTGCCCCTGCTGCTGGTAGAACGCCTGCCCGGCCTCGCTGAACACCTTCGTCAGCTCTTCCTGCGCCGAGCGGATCTCGCTGGTGTCGTCGCCGCGCAGCGCCTTGCGGGCACGCTCGACGGCGGCGTCCACCTTGGCCTTCGTCTCGGGTGAGACCTTGTCGCCCCACTCCTTGACGTTCTTCTCGACTTCATAGGTCATCGAGTCGAGGCGGTTGCGGGCGTCAATCGCCTCGCGCTGCTTCTTGTCTTCAGCGGCGTTCTTCTCCGCGTCCTTGACCATGCGGTCGATCTCGGCGTCCGAAAGACCGCTGGAAGCCTCGATGCGGATCTTCTGCTCCTTGCCCGTCGCCTTGTCCTTTGCGGTCACGTGCAGGATTCCGTTGGCGTCGATGTCGAACGTCACCTCGACCTGCGGCAGTCCGCGCGGTGCGGGCGGAATTCCGGTGAGCTGGAACTTGCCGATGGTCTTGTTGTAGGTCGCGAGCTCGCGCTCACCCTGCAGCACGTGGATCTCGACGGTGGTCTGATTATCGTCAGCGGTAGAGAACGTCTCGCTCTTCTTGGTCGGGATCGTGGTGTTGCGCGGGATGAGCACCGTGGTGACTCCACCCAGGGTCTCGATGCCGAGCGACAGCGGAGTGACGTCGAGGAGCAGCACATCCTTCTGCTCGCCGGTGAGAACGGCGCCCTGTACCGCCGCGCCGATCGCCACGACTTCGTCGGGATTCACGCCGCGGTTCGGGTCCTTGCCGAAGAACTTCTTCACGATCTCCTGGATCTTCGGAATTCTCGTCGATCCGCCGACGAGCAGAACTTCGTCGATCTCGTTCGGCTTGAGACCGGCATCCTTGAGCGCCTGCTCCATTGGCGGCAGCGTGCGCTGGATGAGGTCGTCCACCAGCTGCTCGAACTTGGCCCGGGTGAGCGACATGTTCAGGTGTTTCGGGCCGCTCTGGTCCGCCGTGATGAACGGCAGGTT
>Ga0136617_10003201_pt1 | contig 14652 bp, 13 predicted proteins | sample AntDrymUQ3222106_2_FD_129672 | JGI IMG/M metagenome (GOLD analysis project Ga0136617, IMG submission 129672) | Polar desert sand microbial communities from Dry Valleys, Antarctica - metaG UQ322 (21.06) | ecosystem: Environmental > Terrestrial > Soil > Desert | place: Antarctica: Dry Valley... | reverse complement strand
CCCAAAGCCTCGGGCCCGCACTGCCCGTTCGCGGATCGGTGCGGATCCCCGCCGGGGTGCGAAACCTGGCCGACGGGAACCCCGATCCCAGATTTCTGCCAGAGCTGGGCCCGGCGTTGGCGCAGTGGTCCGGAGAGCCCAGGTTGTACGGCGAAGAGCCCAACCTGCCGGCGCTGATCGAGCTCGCCGCCGCTCGGTTCGCCGAGGACGGCGTTCCGACCGACGCCTTAACAGTGGTCGGTGGTGCGATGGAGGCATTCGAGCGCATCCTGGAGGCCTATCTCGACCGCGGCGACCGGGTCGCCATCGAGGACCCGGGCCACGCGAGCCTGATCGATCTGGTCCGCAGCCTCGGACTAGAGATCGAACCGGTCGCCGTCGACAGCCAGGGAATGACCCCGGACGATCTGGAGCGGGCACTGCGGGGCGGGGTCCGCGCGGTCGCCATCACGCCGAGAGCGCAGAACCCCACCGGTGCGGTTCTGAGCCCCGAGCGCCTCACCGACCTTGCCGAGATCCTGCGCCGGTATCCAGACGTGGTGGTGATCGAGGATGACCATTCGGCGTGGACATCCGGCGCACCGGCTCGAACCCTGGCAGACCGTAACCTGGCTCGGTGGACGGTCATCCGATCGGTCTCCAAGAGCATCGGCCCTGATCTCCGCCTGGCCGTCGTGGCCGGCGACAGCACCACGATCGGCAGGGTCGAGGGCCGTCGCCTGCTCGGCACCGGCTGGGTGAGCAGCCTGCTCCAGCAACTCGTCGTGGTCCTGTGGTCCGATCCGAAGATCGATGCGCTGTTCAGCACAGCCGAGCACACCTATGCCGGCCGGCGTCACGCCCTCATAGACGCGTTGCAAGAGCGCGGTATCAACGCCGCCGGTGACTCAGGCATCAACGTGTGGATACCGGTCGTCGAGGAGCTAGCCCCGGCCCGGCAGCTGCTCGACCGCGGCTGGGCGGTGAGCCTGGGGCAGCGTTTCCGGTTGAGCAGCCCACCAGCACTTCGGGTCACCGCCGCGACGCTGTTACCCGAAGAGGCCGCCCGCTTCGCCGATGACCTCGTGCTCGCCCTGCGCCCGAACCGCCGTACCCGTCAGGCCTGACCGGCGGCGGACCCGCGCGGGTCTGCACGCGGTCGCGGTCGCCGGCACTGAACTACTCGACTGGCTATCTCGTCGGTGCTTCGTCGGGGAAGGACGGCGGATCGGCACCGAGTTCCGTGGTCGATGCCCACGCCGGCACCCGGTCACCGACCCGCCCGACCGGAGCGATCACGTGCACCGGTCGCGCGGCACCGGACAGCGTGACGAGGTGGTCGTCCGGGCTCGCTTCTCGCGGGTCTTCCGGCTGACCCAGCCCGCCACCCATGAGCCAGTGCGCGGTCCGGGCCAGCGACAGCGAGATGCAGCGGGCCGGCTCGCCGCGCTGAACGCCGGCCAGCGCGAGCAGCACGGCTCCGGCTGCGAGGTAGCCGGTGGCATGGTCGAGAACCTGCGCCGGCAGCGCGCCCGGCTTCTCCGTGCTCCCTTCGGCCTGCGCTATGCCCGTCGAGCACTGGACCAGCGAGTCGAAACCCCGCCGCCCAGCCCAGGGCCCATCCCGACCCCAGGCCGACAGGCTGACCACCGAAAGGTGCGGGTGACGCTCGTCGAGCTCCTCGGGGGCCAGGCCATACCGGGCGAGTGCTCCCGGCCGGTAGCCCTGTACGAGTACGTCTGCAACAGCGAGCAGCTCCTCGAGCCGCGCCCGACCCGATCGCTGCGACACATCCAGCAGGGCGCTGCGCTTGCCCGGCAACGTATCCAGGCATTGCGCCTCGATCTCGGGCAGGTGCGGGCTGTCGAGCCGCAACACGTCGGCCCCCCAAGCCGCCAGGGTCCGGGTGGCCACCGGTCCGGCGATGACCCGGGTGAGATCGAGGACGCGCAAGCCCTGCGCGCACCTGCCGGCAGCCTTTGGTCGCCTGCCCGGGCCGCTGCGTGTGCCCGCCGCGGTGTCCAGGAGTGGCAATGCGGACACGGCTGCGCCCTGCGGGTGCGCCCGCCATTCCGGCGAGGTGCGGACTGCGCTGCCCAGTGCGTCCACGTCTGCCAATGCGTTCTCGAGTGCTTGACCCTGCCACGAGCGGATCGCATCGCCGACCGCATCGGGTCGCGTCTGGCAGCCAAGGAGTTTCAGCGCGCGCTCTCGGTGCCACGGATAATTGGCATGCAGGCGCAGCCAGCCGTCGGAGGTGCGCCAGAACCGCGACAGCGGAGCGAACAGATCGGCCTGGTCGCGACCGTCCATGCGCGCGTACCGCTCACTGCACGCCGCAGCCGCCACGTGCTCCACGTCGATGACGACAGACTCGGGCGAACCGGCCCGTCGGGCGGCATCCAGGACCGACGCGCCCAACGTGGCCGCCGAAACGGCGGCGACCATGGCCGGCAAGGCCGCCAACCGGGAAGGCAGCAGACCGGCGCCATTGCCGCCCACTTCGACCAGATCGAGCAGACCTGGCTCACCGCCCAGTGCCGACCACGCCTCGAGGAGGAGCGGGTCCGTCACGAGTCGACGACCGGCATACCCGCAATCCTAGGAGTAAGTGGTACGCCGAACGCTACGTCCCAGGGGGTCAGCCAGCCGTGGCGAGCAGGTGGGCGATTCGAGCTTCGTCGACCGCGTTGGCAGTGAAGGTCACCAGCTTCTGCTCTGGGTCGTCGGCCACCTGCAGAACGACGTGATGCAGCTCGAGGTCCCCGAGAGCAGGGTGATGGATCAGCTTAGTGCCCGAGCCGAGCGGAGCGACCTCATGACGCGGCCACCACGCTCTGACCTCGGGGCTAACGGCGTGCAGGCCCTCGATCAGCGCGCGGAAGGCGGGGTCGTCGGGGTAGCGAGCGGCGGCAGCGCGGAACCGCGCCAGCTGCGCGGCGGCCTCGGGCTCCCACTCGACGAGGACATCCCGAGCCGTCGGATCGGTGAAGGTCCACCAGAGGATGTTGCGGTTCTCCGGCGGCTGGGCCACCCAGTCGGTCCACAGCGCTCGTGCCCCCCGATTGGCGGCCAGCACGTCCCAGTAGCGACCGGTGACGTAGGTCGGGTGCGGGTCGAGGTGTTCGACGAGCGCGGCGACGGCCGGAGCGAGGGTCTCCACCGTACGGCGGTCCGTGGGAGCCGGGGCATCGCGGACGAGCGTGTGCAGGTGGGCACGTTCGGCGGTTCTGAGCCGCAGCGCCCGGGCGAGGGCGTCCAGGACCTGTGCGGACGGGTGGAGGTCTCGACCCTGTTCGAGAAAGGTGTAGTACGTCGTGGAGATCCCGGCCAGCTGGGCAACTTCCTCTCGGCGCAGGCCCGGAGTCCGGCGTCGCGCGCCGACCGGCAGCCCGACATCCACCGGCTGCAAACCGGCACGGCGGGACCGCAGCAGGTCAGCCAGCTCGCGGGCACTGGCCGCACGCCCGGCGGAGATACGAGCAGCAGCCTCGCGTCCGCCGCCGATCACCCTGGTACCTCCTTTACTAGGAACACCTGAGGATGGATACCAGTGTCGCACCGCCTTAGCCTGGGTCGCATGGACACTCGCGATCTCGGCCACTTCGGCCTCACGGTCTCGTCGCTCGGGTTGGGTTGCATGGGCTTCTCGCAGGCCTACGGGCCAGCCGATGACGATGAATCGGTGGCCACGATGAGAGCGGCGCTCGACCTCGGGGTGACCATGCTGGACACCGCGATGAGCTACGGCCGCGGGCACAACGAAGACCTGGTCGGCCGGGCGATCGCCGGGCGCCGCGAGCAGGTCGTCCTGGCGACGAAGTTCGGGATCGTGCGCGGTGAGGATGGCAGCGTCCGCGTCGACGGGCGGCCCGAAAACGTACGCGGGTACTGCGAGGCATCGCTGGCCAGGCTCGGCGTGGACCACATCGACCTGTACTACCAGCACCGGATCGACCCGGCTGTCCCCGTCGAGGACACCGTCGGGGCGATGGCTGAGCTGGTCGAGGAGGGCAAGGTCGGCTATCTGGGACTGTCCGAGGCCAGCGTCGAGGAACTCGAGCGCGCGGTCGCCGTGCATCCGATCAGCGCGTTGCAGTGCGAGTGGTCGCTGTGGTGGCGCGAGGTCGAGGACGATGTGGTGCCCGCCGCGCGGCGCCTGGGCATCGGGCTGGTCGCCTACAGCCCGCTCGGCCGCGGCTTCCTCGCCGGCTCGGTCACGACCGCTGAATTCGGCGCGGACGACTTCCGCCGTGACGATCCTCGCTTCGCCGGATCCGAGCTGGCCCGCAACCAGGCAATCGTGGACGAGGTGGGCGCGCTGGCCGCGGCCCGCGGCGTGACCTCCGCGCAGCTCACGCTGGCCTGGCTGCTGGCCCAGGGCGAAGATGTCGTTCCCATTCCCGGTACCCGGCGGCGAGCGCGACTCGAGGAGAACGCCGCAGCCGCGGCCATCGAACTGACCCCGCAGGACCTGGAGCAGTTGCAGGCGATCGCGCCCCGTACTGCCTGGGCCGGTGACCGGCAATCCTTCGCCGCGCGCGGGACCACCCGTACCCCACCTGCCCGGAGCCCGCATGAGTGAGATCACCAGTGACTGGGTGGACGTCCCGATGTCCGGCGGCGGGTCCTCGGCGATGCCGGTCTATCTGGCCCGGCCAGCGGTACCTGGTTCGCACCCGAACGTGGTCGTCGGCTTCGAGATGTTCGGGGTCACCGGCTACGTCAAGTCCGTCACCGACCGGATCGCCGGATTGGGCTACACCGCAGCCGCTCCGGACTTCTACCATCGGCTCGGCCACCGCATCGACCTGCCCGCCACCGACCAGGGGCGCGAACGCGGCCTCGAGTTGCTGCAGGGACTGGATCGCGGCGCGGTAGGCCAGGACATGCGGGCGGTGCTGGCCCACCTCCGTGACCGGGACGACGGTCACGAACTGACCGCGATGGTCGGCCTCAGCGTCGGCGGTCACCTCGCCTACTACGCCGCCACTCAGTTTCGGCTGGCTGCCCTTGCGGTTTTCTACCCCGGCTGGCTCACCGACACCGGGATCGCACTGAGCCGCTCCGAGCCGACGCTGACCCTCACCCCCGGTATCGCTGCGTTCGGGACCCGCGTCCTGGTCCTGGTCGGCGAGGACGATCACCTGGTCACCGAGGGCCAGCGCGACCAGATCGCCGAGCAGCTGCGCCATGACGGCGTCGACCACGAAATGGTCGTCTACCCCGACACGCCGCACGGTTTCTTCTGCCACGAACGCGACACCTACCGCGAAGCCGCCGCCGAGGACGCCTTCGCGCGGGTCACCGCGCTGCTCGCCGCCGAACTGTCGGCCAGAGCCTGACGGGGCCTCCCGCGGTGCAGGGCGAGCGTGCGGTCACGGTGCTCGCCACCCGACGGGTCCGCGACGGAGCGCAGCCCCAGTTCGAGGACTTCCTGCAGCGGCTGCCGGACGTCTTCGCATCCGTAACCGGGTTCCTCGGCCTCACCGTGTTACCTCCGAGCGCGCCGAGCCGGGAGTATGTGCTGATCTACCGCTTCGACAGCCCGCGGTCACTGCGGGCCTGGCGCAACTCCGCGCAGCGCCGGGCCGTTATCGCCGAGTCATCGCACCTGGCCGAGGCGCCACCAGAGGAACGCTCCCTTACCGGGATGGAGACCTGGTTCGCCAGCCCCGGTGAGGGCGTCGTCGGTCCACCGGCTCGCTGGAAGATGTGGCTGCTCTCGACGTGCGGCATCTACCCGATCATCACCGCGATCTCTCTGGTGGCCGGGCCACTGCTGGACCGGCTGCCGCTGCTCGCTGGATTCGCGATCGTGGTCCCGCTGCTGAGCGCCATCATGACCTGGCTGGTGATGCCAGCGCTGAGCAAGCTCCTCGCGCCGTTGCTGTACCGCCGCTGATCATCGGGACTAACTGGTCAGTTGCCGCAGGTCCGTCATGCGGCAACTGACCAGTTAGGCGAGGGCAGGTAAGGACCGACTGCTCAGTCCGCAAGAAGTCCGCACGAGGTCCGTCGGTTGCCAATCATGTTCAGCAATGGCAAACGGTATCGTCGCAGGTCAAGGGCCGAATTGGTGGAAGATGTGCGGATCCGGAGTACGCGTGCCTACTGGCAAAGAAAGCAGCCTAACGGCCAGTCCCCCGCGGCTGGAGCAGATCAGCTCCTGGGCACGATGTGCGGACGCAGGACGTCGATCGCATGGTCGACGTCTTGCTCGCTCGTAGAGACGTGGAACGACAGCCGCAGACGCCCGGCACGCACCGAGGCGATCATCCGCGAGGAGCGCATCGCCTCGGCCGCAGCGTCGCCGACCTCGACGGACACGATCGCCGAATGACCCGGCCTCATGCCGATGCCCGCACGGAACTGCGCGGCCAGCCCCACGGCGTGGCGGTGCAGAGCCGGCACTCCCACCTCGGCGAGCAACTCGATGGCCGGGGCGGCGCCGACCCAGGAGTACCAGGCCGGTGACACGTCGAATCGCCGGGCATCCCGGGCCAGCCGAAGAGGCTGCCCGTAGATCGAGTTCCAAGGCTCGGCACCGGCGTACCAACCGGCATTGTTGGGGACCAGTCCGTCGCGATCTTCGGCACCGACGGTGAAGAAAGCGGTCCCGCGAGGGGCGAGCAGCCATTTGTACCCAGAGCAGACGGTGAAGGCGAACCGGCTCGCGTCGACCGGGAACCAGCCGACAGCCTGCGTCACATCCAGGAAGATCCGCGTCCCGGTGCCCTGGCAAGCCACCGTGAGTGCCCCGACATCGACCAGGCGCCCGTCGGCTGATTGAACGGCCGACACTGCCACGAGCGTGGTTCGAGCGGTGACCGCATCGGCAAGGCGTTCCAGGGGCACCTCGCGTACGGTGACGCCCCGTCCGGCCTGGGCACAGAACGGGAACAGGACACTGGTGAAGTCACCAGTCGCGGTCAGCACCTCGCTGCCCGCTGGCAACGACGTGGCCACGATTCCAGCGAAGACCGAAGCCTGACTTCCGACGGCCACGGCGGACACGTCCACATCGACCAACTGTGCATACACCGCCCGGGCCCGCGCCAGTGGAGCGTCATAGGAGGCCGGGTCGGCGGTGCCGGCCCGCCAGTCTGTCAATGCCGATTGCAACGCGGCCCAACTGCGGCGAGGCGGCAGGCCGTAGGTCGCCGTGTTCAGGTACGTGATCTGGGCATCGAACTCCGACCTGGCCGAGACCAACCGGTCACGGCCGACCCCGTCGAGCCCGCCAGACTCGAGCCCGCCAGATTCCGGCCTACCCGGTGCCTGGTTATCGCGGGCCTGCCCCATCACATCCGGCAGGCTAGTCAGCGCTCCACAGAACGGGGTTGAGCGGCCCGTCCGGGATGCTGCCCACTGGCGCCGAGCTGAGGGCACCGGTCCAGTCGGCGACGCGCCATTCGTTGTCCGGCTCGATCACCCGGATGTCGGCGTCCATGTAGATCACGGTCATCACCCGCCGGGGTGTCGAGGTGGTGTTCGGCGGAGCCCGATGGACGATCCAGCCGGCGTGGAAGCTGGCATCGCCTAACGCGTAGGGGAGGTCGTCGATCGGGCAGTTGTCCCGCGCGACGGCCTCCTCAAGAGCCGCGTCGGATGCATCGCTCAGGTCGAGATCACGGCCGTCGATCGACTTGTGGCTGCCGGCCGCGAACGTCAGCGGCCCCATCTCCAGCGGAGTCTCCTGAAGGGGAAGCCACACGGTGATCATCCGGTCGCTGGACAATGGCCAGTAGTACTGATCGCGGTGCCAGGGAGTGTGTCCCCCACCAGCTTCCTTGTAGAGCGCCTGGTCGTGATAGAGGCGCACACCACGCACGCCGAGGAGTTCAGCCGCCAGCCGGGCCAGCCGCGGTGCGAACACCAACTCACGAACCTTGTCACTGTGCTGCCAGAGATTGCCCACCTGTAGGAAAGCCTTGTGATAGGTGTCGCGCTCCTCCAGCGGGAGGTGCATGGTGTTCAGCTCGATCACCTTGCTGGTGATCTCCGGCTCGTAGTGCGCCACGGTTTCCGGGCTGAGCACGCCAGGGAGCTTCACGTAACCGTCCGCGGCATAGCGCTCGATCTGCGCCGCCGTGACCTGGTACGGGGTTTCGATGTCGGGTGCGGAGTCGACGCGGGTCATGGGGATTCCTCTCGGAGTCGTGGGTTCAGGGATCCACACGACAGTCGGGACAGTGCAGGTCAGCCCACAGCAGCCGTGGACAACAGGCCGACGGCTGCTAGGCCCGCGCGAATGTCGGCCTTCTCGTCCTCGGTCAGCGGGATGACCGGCGGACGAGCCAGAGCACTGGAGATCAGGCCGCGCTGGAACATGGCTTCCTTCATCCGCGCGTGCGAGGCTGCGGAGGGCTGCTCCATCCGGTAGACAGCCTGCTTGAGGGTGTAGATGCGGTCATAGACGGCCACCGCCTCGGACAGGTCATGGTTCTCGACGGCCCGCACCAGGGCGACAATCAGATCGGGAACGAAACAGCCGAAGCCCACAAGTGCCCCGTCGATGCCCTGGATCAGGGTCGGCAGCAGGTATTCGTCGTGGCAGGTCAGTAGGGCGACATCGGGTGCAGAAGTCTTGAGGGCGCGTACGTCCACCTCGTACTGGGCGATGTCGCGGTTGCCCATCTTCACTGCCTCGACGTTGGGAATCGCTACCAGCGCCAGCAACTGCTGGGTGGTGTAGGAGGCCTTGGTGTCGTTGGGGTACTGGTGGACGATCACGGAGATGTCGATGGCCGAGGCGACCTCGGTGAAGAATGACAGCACCGACTCCGGTTGCTTGCCGAAGCGCAACCAGGAGTGCGGCGGCATCAGGAGGATGCCGTCACCACCCGCATCTTGTACGGCGCGCGCGTGCTGGCGGGCCTCGATCGTGCCCTCGGCGCTGACCCCCGAGACCACGGCAATTGTGCCGCCCACCTCATCGGCGGCAATCCGCACTACCTCGGCGCGTTCCTCCGGGAGGAGGCAGTTGATCTCCCCGGTGTGGCCATTGACGACGACTCCGGAGATCCCGTCGTGGCTGGCCACCCACCGGAGCAGGTCGCGAAAACTTCGCTCGTCGATCTGATAGTCATCATCGAAGGGCAGCAACACCGCCGGGTACACACCGCGCCAGCGTTTGTCCATCACAGTTCCCTGCTTCCTGTTGGCGCCGTCGCTCTCGACTGCCACCGTCACGATGCGATCCACTCCTGGGCCCGCTGATCTGAGATCGGCCCGTCATAGGCGGCAACTCGCAGCCCGACGGTCCAGGACTCATCTGCGCCGAGCGCTGTCTCGTCCCTGAGCGTGGCGTCATACATCGCCATGCCGTAGTCACGGATGAACCAGATGCCGGGTGCGCTGTCGGCCAACGGCGACATCAGGACACCGAATCGACCGTGCCCAGTGAGCTCGTTCTCGTAGGCGACATAGGCCGAGGCCGTTTCGTGGATGACATCGGCCCGGCCACGCCGGTCCTGATCACCGATCACCTCGGCTCCGAGGTCGGGCAACAACCTCGGCTCGACTCGGACCCCGATGCTGCCGTGTTTGGTGGCCGGGAACGAAATAGCCCCGTAGGCCGCGGTCTTGTTGCTGGTCATGTCACAGATCGTGGCGCCCTCACGCACCTGGAAGTCGATGGTGCGGATCTCGTCGAGCACCGGCTCCTCGTTCTCATCTCGCCAGACGGCACGCACGCTCATACGCAGGCCCCCCGGACGTTCCTGGACCGACAGTGGGCTCTCCACCGACATTCGACCGACTCTGCTCTGCAACGGGTCTGAAGCCATCCGCGCTGGCGGCGTCGCCCAGAAGTTGCACTCGCGGTCTCCGGAGATCACCGGGCTCTGACCCACGAAGAATCCGTTGTGAAAGGGATGGTCAGGCGGCGATTCCTGCAGGACCGTCACGCCCGCGGGGGTATAGAGGGGATAGACCATCGGCCGAAAGTGACTGATGGCCAGACCGCCGAGACACCGACCGGTCAGTTCATCCAGGACGAGGTGGGTCTGCTTGTTCTCGACGGTGCGAAAGCGTGGTTGGCTCATCGCGCACTCGCGGCTGGGAGTTGGAATGCCGCGGCATAGCGCGGATTGCCGACGACATTCACCGGCGCGCCACCTGAGTTGGCCGAGTCGATGCCGGCGCTGAGCAGGGCGAGGACCTTCAGGTTGTTACGGCCGCTGAACGGGGGCTCGAAGCCGCCGTCGATGTAATCGTGCCAAATGTCGGCGAAGACGGTCCAGGGGTTAACGATGTCGATCCCGCTGTCGATGTCGGCGGGATCGAAGTCTCCGACTGGCGGAGCGAACTCGTTGGTCATCGTGTCGATCGACATGTGCTCGCCTCGGCAGCGAAGCGCGCCACCCGCTCCTTCCAGGCGAAGCTCGTAGTTGGGTGCCTGGGAGGAGAAGCCGCCCTGGTAGAGCACGTGCAGCCCACCGGTAAAGCGAATCCACGCGTTCACCATCGATGGTCCTACATAGCCGGCCCAGGAAGGGATGTATCCGTCGCAGGAGATCATTTCCGGTAGCTGATCCGGTACGAGTGCGCTGAGTGAGTCGAAGTGATGGCAGGACATTTCGTAGAGCGCGGGTTGGTCCATCGCCACGAGGTTTCCCGGGTTGGGACGCGGTTTCGCGTTCAGGAAGTTGATCGCCTCGATCGTCCCGAGCGCTCCGGAGGCGACGAACCGCGCCACTGCTTGGTAGTGGCGCATGTAACGCATCTGCTGACCGACGCTCAGCGTCACCCCGGCGGCGTCGGCTCGCGCGACGAGGTCGCTGGCTTGCTCGAAGTCGTTGGTGATCGGCTTGGCAACGAGAACGTGCTTGCCGGCCTCGATGACTGTGACGACCTGGTCGTAGTGCAGGTGGGAAGGCGTGTTGACGATCACCGCGTCGGCATCGATCTCATCCAGGGCCTCGGTCAGGTCAGTGAACCCGCCGATTCCGGGGTGCCTAGACAGCGCATCCGCAACGGCTTCGGCCCGCACGTCGACGACAGCTGCCGTCTCGTACCAGGACGTCTCCTCGAGCGCGCGCAGCATGTGCCGGGACACAGCCCCCCAGCCGACGACGACACAGAGCTTGGCCATGGTGTGATGGTACACAATCAGACCAGCTGACCAACGGCGGCCCTAGCTGCGCTCAACTCCATCGACGACGTCTCGCGGGACCATTCCGGGCACCGCGCTGATCCGGTCGATCGTGACCTCGCCCGAACCCGCCGCACCTGTGCTGGCGTAGACCCGTACGGCCACCGACGGACTGCGGGGATGGATGAGCCGGGTCGAGCAGACCCAGACGAACGTGCCGGCGCGAAGGGTGGCTACCCGCGAGCGCTGTACGTGCGGGGCTGCCGGCGGCGATGTCTCTGGCGGTGGATCGAGATCCTGGCGATGATCGTCGATCTCCAGAAGGCCTGCGGTGTTTCCCTCGTCGGCAACCGGCACGAACACCCGGGCGGCGACCGTGAGCGGCCGACCCTGGATCCTGGCCAGCCGTTCACCGGCAATGCGCGCTTCGAGATAGCTCGGCTGGTCCCCATCCACCGCGCGGAGTCTGCGAGCGGAGCAGAGCTCGGCGTTGACCAGCGACCAGCCGGCCGGCAGCTGACCGTCCCACGCCCGCACGTGCGCCTTGGCAAGAAGTTGGTGGCCGCGGGTGGGCAGCAACGAGGACCGTCGCCGGCCAGGTGTCCCGACCTGACTCGTCGACGTCAGCGCCTGCTCAACCTTTTGCGCCCACATCTGTTGTCCCGCGTCATTCGGGTGGCGGCCATCGCGCATCAGTTCGGTCTGCCAATCGGGGCGGGCGAGGAACGCGCCGTGGACATCGATCAGGCCGCAGCGACGCAGCCGCGCAACGCGGACGTATTCGGCATTGCGCTCGGACATCACCGTGGAGGTCGTCTCCGGATTCTGCAGGACGAGGACCATCCCGGCCTGCGGTGCGCTGGCCGCGAGAGTTTCGGTCAGAGCGAGGTACTGCGCGCGATACTGGTCGGGGTCTGGGGGTGGGTCAGTCCGTGACGCCTCGTTGAGGCCGTGGGCGACCAGGATCAGATCCGGAGCGACCTCGAGGACCCCCCGCTCGATACAGCCGAGAGCGTAGTCGGTCGACTTTCCCCCGACCGACAGGTTGTGCACCGTCAGCGACGGTCGCGCAGCCCCGGAGTGCCCGGTGCCAGGATGGCGCTGTAGCGGCGAGTCGTAGGTCTCGGAATGATAGTTCCACGTCACGAACCGGACATCGTGTTCGGGATACCGCTGCGCCAGCCAACAGGCGAGCAGGTCTGGCCAGCGACCGGTCCCCGCGGCGGTGGAGTCACTGACCACAAGAATGCTGGCCGAACTGCTACCCGAGGCCAGCCGGGCGAACAACCTGCCGGTCTGCTCGGCGACCCCGAAGCAAGCCATCCCAGCGCCGCTCGGATCTCAGCGTTGCGAGGAGCGAGACGCGCCCAGCCTCGGGCGACTCAACAATCGACCGTATCCGAGCACGGGTTCGCCAACATGCACGGTGCGCAGGGCATTCCACAGCGCAGCCTGATTGCTGCTCACCACGTCCATGCCGGTGTCCCACTCCAAAGGTTCGAGGATCTCGAACGTGCGGGTGTTCCCGCAGGAGAGCAGAACGGCCTCGGCGCCCGCAGCCTGATCGGCTGCCTCCCGACCGAGTCGATAGAAGGTGTGCGGCTCCTCGGCGCCGAACTCCGAGCTGTGCGTCTTGTGCAGCCCGAGCGCGGCGACCACCTCGATGCCGTGACCGGACAGGTGCTCGGCAAGTTGCTGGTTCTGCTCCTTCGAGTACGGGCTGGCCAGGGCCACCTTCGCTGCACCGAGCTCGATCAACGCTTCGACCATCGAGCCGAGGACCGTGATCGCGGGTATGCCCGTGGCCGCCTCGATACGGCCACGGATCTCGGCCTCACGCCCGACTGCGGCCAGCGTGCTGCACTGGATGATGACCTGCACCTGGGCAGTGGCGACCTCGAGCGCTGCGCGCTCGAGTTCGCCGAGCATCTGATCGTGGCTGTCGCGGTCGTTGCGCTCCATCCGGTAGCGGCTGCCAACGAAGGAGACCCCCTGCGGCGCCGCCGCCCGCCACTCTTCCATGCCGACTGTGGCCGGGGAGGGATTGAGATGCCCGATCCGCGCTCTCCATCCGTACATGGCGGCTCTACCCCTTCTCGGCGTTCACGTTCGCGGCCTGCCTGCGGTGCTGCCCCGGTACCGCAAATGGTGTCGCCCGGGCACCGGAGTGGCGACGAATGGTCTCATGGTATACCTAGCCTCAGCACACACCGACGACGAGCTGCAGGAGGCGTGGCGATGCACAGCGAGCTCGCTGCCATGTTCGGTCTGTCCGGGCGGGTTGCGCTGGTGACCGGGGGCGCGTCCAACCTCGGTCACGATGCGGCCGAGGTGCTCGCCAGCGCAGGCTGCGACGTGATCGTGACGTCGAGGAGCATGGAGCGGGCAAAAAGCGCCGCATCGCAGATCGCCAGGACGTATGGAGTGCAGACCCTTCCGCTCGCGCTGGATCATACCGACTCCGCGCAGGTCCAGGACGTGGTCACCCGCGCGGCTCGGTGGCACGGTCACCTGGACATCCTGGTCAACAACGCCGGTAACGGTCCGAGCAGTGGCATGGGCCTGTTCGATCGCAGGCCAGAAGATGTGGCGGCCATGATCGCGGGCAATCTCACCGGGCCGTTGTCCTGCTGCCGGGAGGCAGCGCAGGTCATGGTCGAGCAGGGCAACGGGAAGATCATCAACATCGCGTCCATCGCCGGGATGATCGGCCGAGACCGGCGGATGTACGAGCGACACGGGATGGCTGGCCAACCCCTGGACTACGGGGCGGCCAAGGGCGGCGTCATCGCGATGACGCGTGACCTTGCCGCGATGCTGTCCCCCAAGGGCATTTACGTGAACGCGATCTCACCAGGCGGATTCGCTCGCAAGCAATCCCCCTCTGGATTCGTGGCCGAGTATGCCGACCGAACTCCTCTGGGGCACATGGGGCGCGACGGCATCGATCTCAAGGGCGCCGTCGTGTTCCTTGCCTCTGCTGCCTCGGACTACGTCACCGGCCACAACCTCGTCGTCGACGGGGGATTCTCGATATGGCGGTGACCCGGGCTGGGCGCAAGCGGCGGGTTGCCGTTCTCGGACTCGGCTCGATCGGGCGCCGGCACGCGAGGCTGTTGGCGCAGCGACCGGGTGTCGCCCTGGAGCTGGTCGATCCATCGCAGGAGATGCTCGATCTCGCTCGATCGGAAGTGGGGCAGGATCTGGTCTCCCATCTCGGTTTCGACGATCTGATGGCCGCGGCGCCTCCGGACATCGTGTGGATCGCGACGCCTCCCCCGTTCCATGCACCGCAGGCGATCCGCGCCTTGGAGGCCGGCGCACACGTCTTCTGCGAGAAGCCCATGAGCCACACCGTCGGTGAGGCGATCGCCATGCGCGAGGCGGCTCTGCGTTCCGGGCGCACCTTTGGCGTCGGCTTTGTCCTGCACTTCATCCCGCCGATCCGCCGGATGAAGGAACTGCTGGACTCCGGGCAACTCGGCGAGCTGGTCCATGTCCAGTGCAAGGTCGGCTCGTACCAAACCGTAGGAAACTCGGTCTCCCGGTACCAGGCCGAGCTCGAGGGCTCACTG
>Ga0136617_10003200_pt1 | contig 14655 bp, 17 predicted proteins | sample AntDrymUQ3222106_2_FD_129672 | JGI IMG/M metagenome (GOLD analysis project Ga0136617, IMG submission 129672) | Polar desert sand microbial communities from Dry Valleys, Antarctica - metaG UQ322 (21.06) | ecosystem: Environmental > Terrestrial > Soil > Desert | place: Antarctica: Dry Valley... | reverse complement strand
GGGTCGACATCTGGGTCGATGTCGGCGGCGGCAATTGCGGCGTTGACGGCGGCCAGCGCGGGGTCGAGCTCGGCGTGCTCGGCCTCCATCTCGCCGAGCACCGCGACGGCATGTGGGCTGGCGGCGAGACGGGCGGCGGCCTGCGGCCACAGGTGGCGGTCCTCCAGCATGGCGTGGTGCCGCAGCTGGTAGGTGAACAGCTCGTACCCGGTGACCAGCGCGTTGCGGCGCTGCGGGTCGGCGCCGCGGAACCTGGCCGCCGCGGCGGCCAGGTAGCCGAGGTCGCGACGGAACGCGTCGTGCATGGCGAGCATGATCGTCAGGTCGAAGTCGGTGATGGTTGCCGATCGGTCGGGGCGCATGGCTAGCGCACCGGGACGAACAGGCTCAGCAGCAGCCACGAGACGACCGCCGAGGGCAGCATGGAGTCCATCCGGTCCATCAGGCCACCGTGGCCCGGCAGCAGGTTGCCCATGTCCTTGATGCCGACGTCGCGCTTGATCAACGACTCGATCAGGTCACCGAGAGTGGCCACCACGACCAGCAACGCGCCGAGGACGGCACCGAGCGGCCACGGCGCGTCCAGCAGCCACATGACCGTCAACGCGCCGGCCACCGTGCCGAACAGCAGCGAGCCGAACAACCCCTCCCACGACTTCTTGGGGCTGATCGCCGGCGCCAACGGCCGGCGGCCCAACAGCACGCCGAAGATGTACCCGCCGATGTCGGAGGCCACGACGCAGATCATGAAGCTCAGCACCCGGCCGACGCCGTCCTCGGGCAGCACCAGCAAGGCGGCGAACGTCGCGAACAGCGGCACGTAGGCCACCGCGAACAGCGAGGCGCTGACGTCGCGCAGGTAGCCGTCGGCGCCGCCGGGCATCCGCCAGATCAGCATGGCAAGCACGGTGACCATGAACGCCGCCAGTACCGCGGTCGTGCCGTAGGGCCAGCTCAGCCAGACGATCGCCTGCCCACCGACCAACAGCACCGGCAGCGCCACCCGGTACTGGCCCCCGCCGCGAAGCGCGGTGGCGAGCTCCCAGCTGGCCACCGCCACGCAGACGGCGACCACACCGACGAACGCCTGACGTACGAACACCAGGCTGGCGATGATGACGATGCCGAGCCCGACGCCGACCAGGATCGCCGAACGGAGGTTGCGGCCGAGCCGCGCCGATCGGGGCGACGCGCCGGTGGTGCTCACGGCGTTCACACCTCTAGCAGCTCGGCTTCCTTGTGAGTCACCAGCTCGTCGACCTGGTGGACATAACGACCGGTGGCGGTCTCGAGCTCCTTCTCCGCGCGCTTGACCTCGTCCTCGCCGGACTCGCCGTCGCGCCGGATGCGGTGCAGCTCCTCCATCGCCTTGCGACGGATGCTGCGGATCGCCACCCTGGCCTCCTCGCCCTTGCGGTGCGCGACCTTCACCATCTCGCGGCGACGCTCCTCGGACAGCTGCGGGATGACGATCCGGATGATCGTGCCGTCGTTGGTGGGGTTGACCCCGAGATCGCTGTCCCGAATGGCCTTCTCCATCGCCTTGAGCTGGCTGGCGTCGTACGGCTTGATCACCGCCATCCGCGCCTCGGGAACCGACACCGAGGCGAGCTGGTTCAGCGGGGTGACGGCGCCGTAGTAGTCGACGACGATCCGGGAGAACATCGCCGGGTTGGCCCGGCCGGTCCGGACACTTGCAAGATCATCTTTGGCGACCGAGACGGCCTTTTCCATCTTCTCTTCGGCCTCGAAGAGCGTCTCGTCGATCATGGCGGCTCCTTGCTCGGGCTACTGGTCTGGGGTGCTGACCAGCGTGCCGATCCTCTCACCTCGGACAGCGCGCCCGATGTTCCCCTCGTTCAAGAGGTTGAACACGATGATCGGCATTCGGTTGTCCATGCACAAGCTGAACGCGGTGGCATCGGCGACCCTGAGCCCACGCTCGAGCACCTCGCGATGGGTGATCTCGGGCAGCAGCAGTGCCATCGGGTCGATCCGGGGGTCGGCCGTGTAGACGCCGTCGACGTTCTTCGCAAGCAGCACGACGTCGCACCCGATCTCCAGCGCACGCTGCGCCCCGGCGGTGTCGGTCGAGAAGTACGGCATCCCGACGCCCGCGCCGAAGATCACGACGCGGCCCTTCTCGAGGTGCCGGATCGCCCGGCGCGGGATGTAGGGCTCGGCGACCTGTCCCATCGTGATGGCGGTCTGCACCCTGGTGTCGATGCCGTGGTCGCGTTCGAGGAAGTCCTGCAGGGCGAGGCAGTTCATGACCGTGGCGAGCATGCCCATGTAGTCGGCGCGCGATCGGTCCATGCCGTGTTGCTGCAGCTCAGCGCCGCGGAAGAAGTTGCCGCCGCCGATGACGACGGCAACCTGCACCCCGCTGTGGACGACCTCGGCGATCTGCATGGCCACGGTCGCCACGACGCTCGGATCCACCCCGACGCCGCCGCCACCGAACATCTCACCGCCGAGCTTGAGCAGCACGCGGCGATAGGTCGGGCGTAAACCGTCGGGGTGGTCCACCGGGATGGTCAGCCTTGGCCGACCTCGAAGCGGACGAAGCCGGTGACCGTGACTCCGGCTTCATCGAGCAGCTTGCGGACCGTCTTCTTGGTGTCCTGCACCGAGGGCTGCTCGAGCAGGACGACGTCCTTGAAGAATCCGTTGAGCCTGCCCTCGACGATCTTGGGCAGGGCCTGCTCCGGCTTGCCCTCCTCGCGTGCGGTGGCCGCGGCGATGCGCCGCTCGTTGGCGACGGTCTCCTCCGGGATCTCCGCACGCGTGGTGAACCGCGGGCGGGCGGCGGCCACGTGCATGGCCACACCGCGCGCGGTGCTCTCGGCGTCACCGTTGCCTGCGCCGTCGTAGGCGACGAGCACGCCGATGGCCGGCGGCAGGTCGGTGGCCCGACGGTGCAGGTACACCGCGGCCGGACCGTCCAGGCGCACGTAGCGGCGCAGCTCGAGCTTCTCTCCGATCCGCGCCGACAGCGCCGCGACGGCGTCGTCGACCGTGCCGCTGTCGAACGTGGCGGCCTTGAGCTCGTCGAGGCCGGCCGGCTCGGTGGCGACGGCGACCTCGAGGATGCGGTCAGCCAGCGCCTGGAAGTCCGCGCTCTTGGCCACGAAGTCGGTCTCGCTGTCGAGCTCGATCATGGTGGCCCCGCTGGCGGCGACAAGGCCGTTCGCGGTGGTGCGCTCGGCGCGCTTGTTGACGTCCTTGGCGCCCTTGATCCGCAGCAGCTCCACCGCCGCGTCGAGGTCGCCGTCGGTCTCGGTCAGCGCGTTCTTGCAGTCCATCATCCCCGAGCCGGTGAGCTCGCGGAGCTTCTTGACGTCGGTGGCGGTGTAGTTCGCCATGATGCTGTGCTGTCCGTTCTGTTCGCTGGGGAAGGTGTCTCGCCGGCCTATTCGGCCGGCTGGTGGGTGCCGTTGGTGGTGCTGACCGGAGTGCTGACCGATCCGGCTCCGACCGGGGCACCGGCCTCGGTTGCGTCGGGCGCGACGGCGGTGCCCAGCTCGGCACCATCGGAACCACTTGTCAGCAGCTCTTGTTCCCACTCGGCCAACGGCTCGTCGGTACCGACGCCGGCCTCCGGCTTGTCCTCGCCGTCCGCGGTCCGGCCCGCGCGAGCCGCCCTGGCCATCAGGCCGTCGGCGACCGCCCTGGCGACGACCTTGGTGAGCAGCGCGGCGGAGCGGATGGCGTCGTCGTTGCCCGGGATCGGGTAGTCGACCTCGTCGGGGTCGCAGTTGGTGTCCAGAATCGCGATCACCGGGATACCCAGCTTGCGGGCCTCACCGACGGCGATGTGCTCCTTCTTGGTGTCGACGATCCACACCGCGCTGGGCACCTTGGCCATGTCGCGGATTCCGCCGAGGGTCTTCTCCAGCTTGCCCTTCTCGCGGGAGAGCATGAGGACCTCTTTCTTGGTCCGGCCCTCGAACCCCCCGGTCTGCTCCATCGACTCGAGCTCCTTGAGCCGCTGCAGACGCTTGTGGACGGTCTGGAAGTTGGTGAGCATGCCGCCGAGCCAACGCTGGTTGACATACGGCATGTTGACCCGCTGCGCCTCCTCGGCGATGGCCTCCTGGGCCTGCTTCTTGGTACCGACGAACATGATCGATCCGCCGTGCGCCACGGTCTCGCGGATGAACTCGTACGCCCGGTCGATGTAGGACAGCGTCTGCTGCAGATCGATGATGTAGATGCCGTTGCGGTCGGTGAGGATGTAGCGCTTCATCTTCGGGTTCCAGCGGCGGGTCTGATGCCCGAAATGCACGCCGGACTCGAGCAGCTGCTTCATGGTGACGACGGCCATGGCCTCAGTGACACCTTTCGTGTGGCGCGCCCCGGACATCCGGGCAGCGCGGCGGTTGCTGTCATGCCCGTCGCCAGCCTCTTGCGAGCACCGCGTGCGGGCATTGCCTGGCGCCGCGCCGCCACCCGGACCCGTTCGCACGGGACCGCCCGGGCGACGTCCCGCCTCGAACCGCTGCCGGTCGATGAACGGGGACGCGCGAGCGCGCGAAGTCGTCCCGGTGGTTCATTGGGACGCGTCGACGAGTGTACGCGCTGGTGGTAGCCGGTTTGCGGGTGGCCGGTGGTAGGTCGTCGCCGCTGTCCACAGCGGTGCCGATTGTCCCCAGGCTGGCTGTCGACCTGCTGGTCTGGCCGCCGTTGCGGCAATGCTGGCGGCGTGGGTGGGCGGACGCGGGTAGCAGGGCTCGGCGTTGTGGTGGCGGCGGTGCTCGTTGTGCTGGCGGCGCCCGCTGGCGCGCAGCCGGCGCCGCAGCCGGCGCCGAGGGCGCCGAGCACTGGGTACTCGTGGCCGCTGTCGCCGGTGCCGGTCGTGTTGCGGCCGTTCCAGCCGCCGATGCACCCCTACGGGCCCGGCCACCGCGGCATCGACCTCGCCGGTGCGGTCGGGCAGCCCGTGTTGGCCGCCGCCGACGGCGTGGTGGTCTTCGCCGGCCCGCTGGCGGGGCGCGGTGTCGTGTCGGTGCAGCACCCCGACGGGCTGCGCACCACCTACGAGCCGGTGACCGCTGCCGTGGCCGCCGGGGCGGCCGTGCGCCGGGGCCAGGTGCTGGGCGAGCTCGCGGTGGGTCATCCGTCCTGCCGGCCAGCGGCCTGCCTGCACTGGGGTGTGCGGCGCGGAACCGAGTACCTCGACCCACTGCGCCTGGTGAACGTCGGACGGGTGCGGCTGCTGCCGTGGGACGGCGCGCGGTGAGCGAGTGCTCAGGCGGTCTGGAGCAGCTGGCCGCGCAGCCGCGTCACGACCCGCGCGTGCAGCTGGCACACCCGCGACTCGGTGACGCCGAGCTGCAGCCCTATCTCGGCCAGCGTGAGCTCCTCGAAGTAGTAGAGCAGCACGATCCGGCGGTCACGTTCGGCGAGCCGGCTGACCGCGGCGGCGAGCTCGCGCCGCCGCTCGTCCTCCTCCAGGACGGCGACCGGATCGGGCGCGGTGTCGTCCGCGACCACCTCGGCGACCGTCACCGCGCTGCGGCCCGCGAGCACCAGCTCGTCGAGGGCGTCGACGCCGATCAGGTGGATCTGGCCCAGCACGGTCCGCAGCTCGGCGGAGGTGATGTCGAGCTCGGCGGCCAGCTCGGCGTCGGTGGCGCGGCGGCTGAGCTGGGACTCCAGGTGTTGCTTGGCCCGCTCCAGCGCGCGAGCCCGGTCGCGGACCGTGCGGGGCACCCAGTCCTGGGCGCGCAGCTCGTCGATGATCGCCCCGCGGATGCGCTGGACGGCGAAGGTCTCGAACCGCGCTCCGCGTTCGGGTTCGTAGCGCTCGACGGCGTCGATCAGGCCGAACACCCCGCACTGCACGAGATCGGCGAACTCGAGGTGCGCCGGCAGCGTCGCGCCGATCTTTCCGGCGACCCGGCGCACGAGCGGCGTGTAGTGCAGGACGACGCGGTCGCGCTGACGGCGGTCGCGGCGGCGGCTGTATTCCTGCCACAGGGCGGAGCTTCCGTCGTCTGCGACGCGTAGGTCCGGCCGGTCCGGGCGGGCTGCTTCACCGCCCCGGTCGGGCGCCCACGGTGACCGCAGGTCGATCATTGTGCTTGGTCGTGCCGACTGCTCCCCCAACTCAGTGTCACGCACGCGGGTGAGCTTGGTCATGCACCACCTTCAGTCGATCAACAGTTACGTGTGTGTAGAGCTGCGTGGTCGACAGCGTAGCGTGACCGAGTAACTCCTGAACGCTACGTAGGTCTGCACCGCCCTCTAGCAGGTGAGTTGCCGCAGAATGCCGCAATCCGTGCGGTCCGACGTTCGGGGTGCCCGGGACTGCCGCAACCGCAGCGTGTACGACGCCCCTCGCGACCCGCGGATCGAGCCGTCCACCGCGGACTCCCAGCAGCAGCGCGGGCGGCGAGGAGGATACCGCCAGCGCGCGTCGCCCGTGGGCCAGCCAGCGGTCCAAGGCCCGGCTCGCCGGTACCCCGTAGACGACCGTCCGCTGCTTGTCGCCCTTGCCCAGGACGCGCAGCGTACGGCGGTGCTGGTCGACGTCGTCGACGTCCGCCCCACACAGCTCGCTGACCCGCACGCCGGTGGCGTAGAGCAGCTCGAGCACGAGCAGGTCGCGCAGGGCGACGGGGTCGTTCTGCGCGGAACCGGACTCGGCGGCGCTGAGGACGGCGCGGGCCTGACCTTCCCGCAGCACGGCCGGCAGGGCGTGGTGCGGGCGCGGCGAGGCGAGCCGCGCGCCGGTGTCGGCCGGCAGCCGGCCGGTGCGGGTGGCCCACGCAGTGAAGGTGCGGGCGGCCGCGGCCCGTCTGGCCAGCGTCGATCGGCCGGCGCCGTCGAGTCGCTGCTGGGCGAGCCAGGTGCGCAGGGTGCCCAGGTCAAGGGCGGCCAGGTCGGGTGTGGGCTGGGTGGCGAGGTGCCGCAGCAGGCCGGCGATGTCGCCGAGGTACGCGCGGATGGTGTGCGGTGAACGCCCACGCTCGAGACGCAGGTGGCGGCCGAAGTCGTCCAGGTGCGTCGCCAGCTCCGGCGGCAACCCGTCCGGCGGAGGCATGCGCAGACGGTGCGCCGCCTCGACGACGTGGTCAAGCCCGCCACGCCGCCGGCACCGAGCCGGCGGCCACCAGACGGATCGATGGCCGGAGCGCGCAACTCGCCGGGCCAGAGCGCGCAACTCGCTTGTCCACAGCGCGCAACTCGCTTGTCCGGAGCGCGCAACTCGCGAGGGAGTCGGCTACCCGCGATGAGTCGGCGCCGGGCGGCCGGCGCGTCGTGATCACGCGCTGGCGCGACGGCGTCGCCATGCCCCGTCGGACTGCTCCACCAACCCCCGCCGCTCCAGCTCCGGGAGCGCGGCGCGCACGCGCTCGACCGGTACCCCGGCGTCCACCGAGAGCCGGAAGGTGGTGCGGGTCGCGCGCAGCGGCAACGCCCCGTGCACGAGCATCGACGTCCGGTCGAGCTCGTCGGTCTCGCGGGCGTCGGTGCACGACAACGGCTCGGCAAGGTCGACGCCGATGCGGCCGACCGCCTCGGCGACCTCGGCCGCTCTGGTGACGAGCAGCGCGCCGCAGTCGCGGACCAGGGCATGACAGCCCGCGGACTGGGCCGAGATCACCGGCCCGGGTACCGCCATCACCGGGCGGCCGAGCCCCATCGCATCCGACGCCGTCCGCCGCGCTCCGCTGCGCAACCCCGCCTCCACGACCACGGTGCCGGCCGCCAACCCGGCGATGATCCGGTTGCGGATGAGGAACCGGTGCCTCGCGGGCACTGCGCCCGGTGGGTACTCGCTGACCACCAGGCCGGTCTCGGCAATCCGGCTCAGCAGGCCGTCGTGTCCTGCGGGATAAGACCGGTCGACCCCGCAGGCCAGCACGGCGACCGTGGGCTGCTCGGCGTCCAGCGCGCCGCGGTGGGCCGCCCCGTCGATACCTAGCGCGGCGCCCGACACCACCGTGAACCCTCGGTCGGCCAGCTCGAACCCGAGCTGCCGGGCCAGGTACGAGCCGTAGCCGGTGGCTGCCCTGGTCCCGACCACTGCCACCGCCGACTCCGCCAGCTCAGCCAGCGAGGCCGACCCGCGTACCCAGAGCGCGAGCGGCTCGACCAGGTCGTCGTCGGCAGCGGTGGCGTACGCGGCGAACGGCCACGCCGGCCACTCGTCGTCCTCCGGTATGAGCAGCCGTGCGCCGAGCAGCTCGGCGGCCCGCAGGTCCTCGATCGCGCGCTCGACGCCGTGGCGAGCCTGCGTCTCGTCGTGGGCGGCCCCGCCGACCGCTCTGCGGCGAACCCGCTCGGCCGCCTCGATCGGACCCACCGACGCCACCAGGGCGGCCAGGCCGGGAGCCGGCGGCTCCGCAACCCGCAGCAGGTACGCGCGCGCCGCATGCACGTCAGCCGCTGTGCGGCTCATGCCGCACGCCGATCGCGGAACAGGATCGCGGCGCGCACCATCGTCTCGTCCGGCCGGTCCTGGCCTGCCAAGTCGGAGAGCGTCCAGGCAACGCGCAGCGCGCGATCCGCTCCACGGCCGGTGAGCAGACCCAGCCGCAGCCCCTCGTCCAGCGGGCGCGTGACCGCCCGCGGCAGCCGGTACTCGGCGCGCAGCGTCGGGCCCGGCACCTCCGCGTTGGTGCGCCACCCCCGGGCTGCCCACCGGGCGGCCGCTGCCGCGCGAGCCCGCAGGACGCGCTCGCGGACCGCCGCGGTGGACTCGGTGTCGGCCGCGTCGACCGCCGACAGCGCCGTCAGCGGGTACATGGTGGCGCGCAGATCCACCCGGTCCAGCAGCGGACCGGACAGCCGGCCGAGGTAGCGGCGGCGCACCCCGGACGGGCACACGCAGTCCCGGTCGTGCGCGGGCGCGCACGGGCACGGGTTGGCCGCCATCAGCAGCTGGAAGCGCGCCGGGTAGCGCACCGTGCCGTCGGTGCGGGCCAGCCGCACCTCCCCCTCTTCCAGCGGCGTGCGCAACGCCTCCAGCGCGCGGCCCGCGAACTCGCCGGCCTCGTCCAGGAAGAGCACGCCGTTGTGCGCGAGGGACACCGCGCCCGGGTGGGCGAGCCCGCTGCCGCCGCCGACCAGGGCGGCCATCGAGCTGGAGTGGTGCGGCGCGACGAACGGCGGCGTGGTGCTCAGCGGCCCCGCCGGTGGCAGCCGCCCGGCCACCGACCGGATGGCCGCCAGCTGCAGCGCCTGCTCGGCGCTCAGCTCGGGCAGCAGACCGACCATCCGCTGCGCGAGCATGGTCTTGCCCGTGCCGGGTGGGCCGATGAGCATCAGGTGATGGCCGCCTGCGGCGGCGACCTCCAGCGCCAGCCGCGCGTCGCCCTGCCCGACGACATCGGCCAGGTCCGGCGGCTGCGGCACGGGACCGGGCGTCGCAGCCGCGGGCCGGCTCAGCGACACCGAGCCGTCCAGCCACCCGAGAACGTCGTTGAGCCGAGCCGCGCCGAAGACCTCCAGCCCGTCGACCAACCCAGCCTCGGCCAGCGCCGCAACCGGCACCACGACCTTGCGCAGCCCCGTCGCCCGCACGGCCAGCAGGCAGGGCAGCACGCCGCGGACCGGGCGGATCCGGCCGTCGAGCGCGAGCTCGCCGATCAGCACCACCTGCTCCAGCGGGCCCTGGCGCACGGTGCCCTCCGCGGCGAGCACCGAACACGCAAGGGCGACGTCGAAGCCACTGCCACCCTTGGGCATCGTCGCCGGGGACAGCGCGAAGGTGATCCGCCGACCCGGCCAGCGCCGCCCGGAGTTGACCACAGCCGCCCGGACCCGGTCCTTCGACTCGGCGAGCGCCGCGTCCGGCAGGCCGACCAGGTGCACCGCAGGGAGCCCGGCGCCGATGTCGGCCTCGATCTCCACCAGCCTGCCGTCGACCCCATGCAGGGCGACCGACCACGCGCGCGCCAGCGGCACTCAGAACGCCCCCTCGAAGTGCCGCAGCGTCACCGGCCGGCCCGGCTCGCACAACACCGCGATGACGTCGAAACGGATCTCGCACCACCGCACGCGGTGCTCGGCGAGCCACGCCTGTGTGACGCGGCGGATGGTGGCCGCCTTGCGCGCCGTCACCGACTCGGCGGGCTCGCCAAAGCCGGTGCCAGACCGCGTCTTGACCTCGCATACCACAAGTCGCAGGCGGTCGGTGGCCACCACGTCGAGCTCTCCCCCGCGACATCGCCAGTTGCGCGACAGCACGACCAGCCCGTTGCGCTCCAGATAGTCGACAGCGACGTCCTCCCCCCGCCGGCCGAGCGTGTCCTTGGCTGCCACCCCACCGACACTCCTGGACAGGGCTAACGCCCACCAGGGCATGCCGACGCACTGTGGACAGCACGGCGGGATGTGGACAAACCGCCGGCGAAGGCGGGCTCAGCTGCCGAAAGCGTCGTCCTGGGGCAGCCGAAGGTCAGGCTTGTCGAGCTCCTCGACGTTGACGTCCTTGAACGTGAGCACCCGGACGTTCTTCACGAAGCGCGCAGGTCGATACATGTCCCACACCCAGGCGTCGGTCATCCGGACCTCGAAGTAGACCTCGCCGTCGGAGTTGCGAGCGGAGACGTCGACCGAGTTCGCCAGGTAGAACCGACGCTCGGTCTCCACCACGTACATGAACTGGGAGACGATGTCGCGGTACTCCTTGTAGAGCGTCAGCTCCATCTCGGTCTCGTACTTCTCGAGATCCTCGGCGCTCATCCGACCCCGATTCCGTCTGCCAACGCGTGCGCACCATTGTGGACCACGGGAGCGCCCTGAACCGACGCGACGAGGGCCGACGCGACGTTCACGAACGAGTACCGGTGCACCGCGCTCGGTCCGTGCTCGGTCAGCGCAGCACCGTGCTCGGGGGTGCAGTAGCCCTTGTGCTCGGCGAAGCCGTACATCGGCAGCTCGCCGTCCAGGTCGGTCATGATCCGGTCCCGGGTGACCTTCGCCAGCACCGACGCAGCCGACACGCAGGCAGCCACGACGTCGCCCTTGGGCACCGCGAGCGACGGCCGGCACAGCCCCGGCACGGGGAAGCCGTCGGTCAGCACGAAGCCGGGCGGTGCGGCCAGCCCGGCCACCGCGCGCCGCATGCCGGCCACGTTGGCCGCGTGCACACCGCGACGGTCCACCTCGGTGGGCGGGATGATCACGACCGAGGAGTCCAGCGCCCGCGCGCTGATCAGCCCGTAGAACTCCTCCCGCAGAGGCTGCGGGAGCAGCTTGGAGTCGGTGAGGCCTTCCATCCGGCGCGCGTCGTCGGGCCGCAGCACGCAGGCGGCCACCACGAGCGGTCCGGCGCACGCGCCGCGTCCGGCCTCGTCCACCCCGGCCACCGGGCCGAGCCCGTGGCGGTCCAGCGCCATCTGCAGCGCCCAGCTGCCGGCGGAGCGCCGCATGATCGCCCGCGGCGGCTCGCACCCGAGCCGCTCGAGTCGAACGACGCGCCGGTTGCGCCGCGCCCCCCCGCGGCTCCTGCTCCCCGTCAAGGGATCCAGCGGTCGCCGCCGCGCGGGTCGAGCCAGCGCGTGTCGGACCGGCGCGCGTCGAGCCACCGCCGGCGACCGATCACCAGCGGCAGCGCGCCCACAAGTCCGAGCGCCAGCGGGACGCCCGGCGTGCCCAGCCGGCCTCCGCTGGCGGCGCCCTGAGCCACGGCCTGGGGGTCGGGATCCGGGATGCCGCCGAACCGTCCGAACGGCAGGACGATCAGCCGCGCCTTGCCGATCACGTTGTCGACCGGCACCGGGCCGTGGCCGGGCACTCGCGAGTCGGCCGAGTTGTCCCTGGCGTCGCCCATGACCCAGATCGAGCCCTGCGGGATGACCACCGGGCCGAACTTGATCTGCGGCGTCGGGCCCGGCGACTCGGCGTAGTGCAGGTACGGCTCGTTGAGCGGCTTGCCGTCGACCAGGACCCGTTGCTGGGAGTCGCAGCACGACACGCTCTGGCCGGCGACGGCGATCACCCGCTTGACGAAGTCCTTCTCGTCCGGCGGCGCCAGCCCGATCAGCGAGCCGAGGGCCTGCAGCCCGCGGACGAACCAGTTGTCCGACTGCTCGATGGTGAACTCTTCGTTGCGCCAGCCGTCGGGACCGCGGAACACCACGACGTCGCCGGGGGTGGGGTCGCTGAACTTGTAGGTGAGCTTGTCGACGAGCACGCGATCGTTGTTGCAGCCGTCGCAGCCGTGCAGCGTGGTTTCCATCGACCCGGACGGGATCACGTAGACCTTCGCCAGGAAGGTCTGGATCAGGAACGTGAGGATCAGCGCGACCAGGATGAGCATCGGCAGCTCGCGCCAGAACGCTGGGCGACGCCGGCGCCCGCGCCTGGGCTTGCGGCCCGGCTTGACGGGCGTGGGTGGGTCAGACGCGGGCTTGGAGGCCGGCCGTGGGCCTGCCACCGGTCCGGGCGTCCCGGGCCCCTGCCCCGGCACGGCCGGCCGGCTCGGGCGGGCCTGGTGGCTGGGCGGGCGCTGGGCGCGAGCCTGTCCGTTGGTCGACTGCGTGGGCCGCGGCCGGTGCCGGCCGGGGTTGGTGGGCGATGCAGCCGGACCGTCCGAACCCGCCGGGTTGACCCGCCGAGGGACCGCGCGCCGCGGGTCCGGAGGTTCGGAAGAGGCCACGGGTTGAGGCTACGTCACCGGGTTACGCAGATCAGGAAGCGGACGGACTGTCGCGCTTCTCCTTGATCTTCGCGGCCTTGCCGCGCCGATCGCGCAGGTAGTAGAGCTTGGCGCGCCGCACGTCCCCGCGCGTCACGACCTCGATCTGGGCGATGTTCGGGGAGTGCACCGGGAAGGTGCGCTCGACGCCGACGCCGAAGGAGATCTTGCGGACGGTGAAGGTTTCGCGCACCCCGGCTCCCTGGCGCGCGATTGCCACGCCCTGGAAGATCTGGACCCGGGAGCGGGTGCCCTCGATGACCTTGACGTGGACCTTGAGGGTGTCCCCGGGCCGGAAGTTGGGGATGTCGTCGCGCAGTGACTGCGCGTCAAGTGCGTCCAGGGTGTTCATCTCGCAGGCCCGTCCTCGCGTCTGTGCTCTCGTGCCGGTCGCCGTGCCGCGCTACCCCGCCGTGGCCGCGCGGCGTTGGACACCGGCGAGCGGGCGGATGATCAGATCGGGGATCCCGACGATCGCTGCCAGGCGAGCAGCGCCCGGCAGTTGCAGCACGTTCAGTGTGCCAGACGAGCGGCACCGGGCGGCAACTGACCGGTTCAGGTTGGTTGCTCGGGCGGGTCCAGCGCGTCGAGCACGGCCTGGTCGGCGGCGTCGAGCGCGCCCTCGGGCAGCGCGGCGAGCAGGTCCGGGCGTCGCTCCGCGGTCCGCTCCAAGGCTCGGTTGCGGCGCCAGCGGGCGACCGCGGCGTGGTCTCCCCCGCGCAGAACCGCCGGCACGTCGAGCCCGCGCCAGCTCTCGGGGCGGGTGTACGCGGGACCTTCGAGCAGCCCGTCGGAGAAGGAGTCGTCCTGCGCCGAGGCGGGGTTGCCCAGGACGCCGGGCAGCAGCCGGGCGACCGCCTCGACGATGACGAGCACCGCCGCCTCGCCGCCGACCAGCACGTAGTCGCCGATGGAGACCTCCTCCACCGGCATCCGGTGGGCCGCGTCGTCGAGCACCCGCTGGTCGATGCCCTCGTAGCGGCCACAGGCGAACACCAGCCACGGCTCGGCGGCGTATCGCTCGGCGGTGCGCTGGGTGAACGGCGTGCCCGCAGGGGTCGGGACGATCAGCCGTGGCTGTGGGCCACCTGGGTCGCCGGCGCTCACCTGGTCCAGCGCCTCGCCCCAGACCTGCGGGCGCATGACCATGCCCGGCCCACCGCCGTAGGGGGCGTCGTCGACGGCCTTGTGCACGTCGTGGGTCCAGTCCCGCAGGTCGTGCACGTCCAGGGTGATCAGGCCGGCGTCGATGGCCCTGCCCAGCAGCGCCTCACGCGCCGGCGCGAGGTAGCCGGGGAAGATCGTCACGACGTCGATGCGCATCGCCGCGGATCCTGCCACCCGGCTGGCGCTCAGGCGCCGGCTGCGCCGCGCTGCCGGCCGGTGATCGCGGTCTTCGCGGCCTCCAGCGTCACGCCGCGTGCGTTGAGCAGCTCGCAGGCCAGGCTGTCCGATGCGGTGAGCAGCCCCAGCAGCAGGTGCTCGGTGCCGATGTAGTTATCGCCGATGTTGATGGCCTGGCGCAACGAGAGCTCCAGTGCCTTCTTGGACCGCGGGGTGAACGGCATTCGTCCGGGCCCACCTTTCTCGCGCGACCCGCGGCGGCGGCGGTGCCGATCAGACCCGCGATCCAGCGCACCGGGGCCAAAGACGTCCTCGATCTGCCGGCGGACCTCGTCGAGGTTGATCCCGATCGTGCGCAGCGCCTCGGAGTCCCGGTCGGACAGGCCAGGGCACGCGCCGACCGCACGCTCGATGTCGGCGTCGATGTCGGCCTTGGTCACGCCGAGCTCGTCGAGCACCTCGGCGGCCACCCCGTGCGGCACGTTGAACAGCGCGAGCAGCAGGTGCTCGGTGCCGATGTGGCCGTGCTTGCAATCCCGGGCTTCCTGCTGGGCATGCGTAACCGTCTCGCGGGCCGACTTGGTGAACCGTTCGAACATCTGCTGCCTCCTACCGACCCAGTGACCGGCGGTACTTCTTGTGCACCGCCTGCTTGC
>Ga0136617_10003198_pt1 | contig 14658 bp, 10 predicted proteins | sample AntDrymUQ3222106_2_FD_129672 | JGI IMG/M metagenome (GOLD analysis project Ga0136617, IMG submission 129672) | Polar desert sand microbial communities from Dry Valleys, Antarctica - metaG UQ322 (21.06) | ecosystem: Environmental > Terrestrial > Soil > Desert | place: Antarctica: Dry Valley... | reverse complement strand
GGGTCGAGCTTTAACTGAAGAATCTTTTTGCCGGTGAGGTGTTGCAGGCCGAGTCCGACGTTGGCGTGGGCGTCGTTCCCGGCAATCGCGACGAGTGGTCGATTCCCGGCGACCATCAACTCGTCCCACTTTTTCAGATTGCCGTGCGGCCTTTGATAAAAAGTCGCGAACAACAGTTCCGGGTAACTGCGGTAAGACCACAGGCCGTCGAAAAAGAGCCGCGCGTAGTTAATCCGTTTGGTGTTGGTATAGAGGTTGTAGACCTCGATGCCGTCGTAGCCCGATACGTCCCAATTGCGAAGTTGCTCTGGGTAAGCGACGAACGCCAGCTTGCCGTCGCGTTTTGCGCGGTCGATGGCCTGCTGTGTTGCGGGAGAATCGGTCGAATCAAGCGGGCGCATCCCCGGCACGATCAGCAAGCGGTCGTCGGCGACGGGATTTAACTCGCTGCCGTTGATGAACAGCACGCCGTCGTGCGCGCCCTTCAGCGTCGCTTCCATAGTGTCGACGTGCCGCGCCGGGTGCTCCGTCATCACGACGAACGACAGTTCGTTCGATTTGGCCGCCGCGATTAATTCATCAAAGGTTCCCGTGCTGTGTCCACCGAGGTGTGAGTGGACGTGCATCACGCCCTTGTAATCAAGGTAAGGGTCGTCAATGTTAGCCGGAGCGTGTTGAGCGTTGAGCGAGTTGATCGATGCCTGCATGCGACCGAGCGTGTAGCGGCGGTAGATAAACGGCGTCTGCGACAGTGGCGCGGCCAGCAGCAACAGGACGAGCACGACTTTCTTCCAACGTTTCATCGCACCACCATCTTTTGCGCGGAATCCGGGAAGCCTTCACCGCTTACAAAAACTCCGGTGCCGGAATCACACCGCTTGGTCTTCGCTCTTGAAATCAACCGACGCGACGTGCTCGCTGATGCCGCGCCCGAAGTCGGCGACCTTGATGTGTTCGGGGTGGACGGTGTAGGCGTCGAGCGCGGCGCGGTCGCGGAACACGGCGACGAGGCCGGTGTCATACGAGCGCGCGAGGCGCAGCACGTCAGTGCCGACCGACAGACTCTCGACCTCCGGGATGAACGACGACAGGCGACGCAGCATCTCCACGTGTTCTTCGCGCGCCTCGGCGTCGATCTCCGCGCGATATTTCCAAACGACGATGTGTGTCAGCATCGAATGTAAATCCTCTCTGAATAATTGGGGAAGCAGTTTGAATACTACAGTCAACAGATGGGCAGATTAACATGAGCCGCGACCGGGTGGCACGGAGCACTCTAGCGCGCCGCACTTTCGCGCCGTAGTAGTTGCCATGTGCGTTCGAGGTGGGCCTCGGCGGTGCGGATGTTGCCGACGGCGAGGCGCAGCGTGAGCACGTTGTGAAGTCGGGTGTGCGAGAGGAACGCCTCGCCGGTGGCGTTAACGGCGTTCATGATTTTCTCATTCAGATCGTCGAGTCGCGCGGCGCGTGCTTCTTCCGTCTCGCCCGCGACAACCGGGCAGGCGCGAAAGCAGACAGTGGCGAATGACACGGGCGCGAGCACTTCCCACCCGTCGGTCTCTTCGATCCATCCGGCGAACAGGCGCGCGAGGCGGCAGTGCTCGCGGATTCGCGCGGCGAGTCCTTCGTGCCCGAAGTAGCGCATCACCATCCACAACTTCAGCGAGCGGAAGCGGCGCCCGAGTTGAATGCCGTAGTCCATCTGGTTGCGAACAGTCTCGCCCTCGCCGGTGCGCAGATACTCCGGCACAAGCGAAAAGGCGCGGCGCAGAATATCCATCCGGCGCGAGTAGAGCACTGATAGATCAATCGGCGTAAACAGCCACTTGTGCGGATTGGTGACGAGCGAGTCGGCGCGCGCGCAGCCGTCGAGAAAGTTTCGCATCTCCGGCACGACCGCCGCCGATCCGGCGTAGGCCGCGTCGATGTGCAGCCACAGCTTGTGTTGCTCGCAAACGTCGGCGATGACGGGCACCGGATCAATGCTCGTCGTCGAAGTCGTCCCCACCGTGGCGACGACGCAGAAGGGAATCATCCCATCGCGCAAATCTTCTTCGACCGCCGCCGCGAGCGCGTCCGCGTCCATCCGAAACTCCGCGTCGGTCGGAATCTTACGCAAGCCGCGTTGGCCGAGTCCCAATGTGATGACCGCCTTCTCGATTGACGAATGCGCCTGCTCCGAACAGTAGACGCGCAGCAGCGGTAAATCGGCGCGGCCGCTCATCCCGTCCTCGCGAATCCTCAAATCGAGCGCCTCGCGTGCCGCCGCAATCGCGTGCATCGTCGAGACCGACGCCGTGTCGTAGATGATGCCGTCGAACTCCGCCGGCAGTCCCATCATCTCGCGCAGCCAAGAGAGCGCGACCTGTTCCATCTCGGTCGAGGCGGGCGATGTGCGCCACAACATCCCGTTGACGTTGAAGGCCGCCGCGAGCAACTCGCCGAAGATGCCCGGCGCGGACGAAGAAATGGAAAAGTAGGCAAAGAAGGCGGGGTGGTTCCAGTGCGTCAGCGCGGGCACGACGAGGCGATCAACGTCCGCGAGAATCGCGTCCATACTTTCGCCGTGCGCGGGGGCTGTGGCGGGGAGCTTCGACTCTAATTCCCCAGGCTCAACCTGCGCGAGCACCGGAAACTCTTCGACGCGCGTGAGGTAATCGCTGATCCAGTTAATTATTTGGTGGCCGTGACGCCGGAACTCCTCCGCGCTCATGTCGCCGAGCGGCGGCGCAGATTCACCCGACTCGCTCGCAGAAGTTTTCGTCTTCGTCATTTTCCTTTATGAATCCTTAAAAAGATACCAGCTCACGCGGCGAGTTCACCGCACCACCACCGGCTCACGCTTCCTTCGCTCAATCAGTTGGCATGCCGGCTTGAACAGCTTCTCCATCATGCTCCCGAACTTCACCTCCCGCCACTCGCCCGGCTTATCAGCCCCTTCAGAACGAATCATCCCCCCTCCAGCATCAAACAGTTCGACATTGTACAGGCAGAATCTTTTGTTTCGGCAGTCACATTCAATCTCTTCAAGGCGAGTTTGGTATATAACTTGCGGCTCTCCGCCCGGAGCCTCTGACCTAAGAAAAGACCAGCGGAAGCGGACTCGCTCCGTGTGCCGATTGTTGAACATCACGTAATTGGTATTCAACTCGATGAAGCTGTCATCGAAGGTGTAAACGCGATACCACTCTGGCAGGCTTTGTAGCTTTGACTGAGTTGGCGAGAAAAGGGCTAAGAACGCGAGAGCAAATACTTTCATCATGTCCCCTCCTCTAAGCTAAACCCTTTTAAGTACATCTATAATCCCGACGCCGAACAATTATTAAGCTGCGAGTTCCTCCATCGCCGGAAACTTGTGCTGCTTTCTACCCTGAGGACCGTCGAACTTGATCGAGGTTTTGTACATCTCGAAGCGCCCGTCGGCGGCGTGCGCGGCGCAGCGCGTGCGAAGTTCCTGCATCTCTTCAGCAGTCATCGGCGTGAAGTCGCGCGCGATGCGTAGGTTCTGTTTCAGAACTTTGAGCGAGTCGATGCCGCTCACCGTCGCAGCGACCGGGAGGCTCATCGCATAGCGCAGAGCCTCGGTTGGCGTCACGACGCGCTTCTGAATCGGAATGCCTTCGCCGCCGAAACTCTTCATGCCGAGCGGGGCGATGCCGCGGCGGTTAAGTTCCGGCAAGACCTGCTGCTCGAAGCTGCGGAACGTTCCATCAAAGCAGTTGAGCGGCATCTGGCAGGTGTCGAATGGGTAGTTGTACGAAAGCATCTTGAGGTGAATCGATGGGTGCTTGTGGCCGGTGAAGCCGCCGAAGCGGACTTTGCCTTCGCTCTTCGCTTGTTCGAGTGCTTCGATCACGCCGCCGTCGGCGAAGTGCAGGTCGGGATCATTCTCGTACACGACTTCGTGAACCTGCCATAGATCGAGGTAATCGGTCTTCAGACGTTTCAACGATTCCTCCAGTTGGCGCATCGCGGTGCGGCGGTCGCGCCCATGCGTGCAGACCTTGGTCATCAGAAAAACCTGATGACGACGGCCTTCGAGCGCCTTACCCATCAACTCTTCACTGCGCCCGTCGTGATATTCCCAAGCGTTATCCATGAACGTCACGCCGGCGTCGACCGCCTCATGCACAATTCGTAGTGACTCTTTTTTACTCTTTGCCAGGGCGATGTGATAACCGCCGAGCGCGAGCGCCGAAACTTCGACGCCGGTGCGACCCAACGGGCGGCGCGGAATTTCTCCGTTCGAAGCAAGTTGACTGCTCATTGCTGTAGACAATGCTCCTTCGTACCTAAACCAAAACAGACGAGATTGGGACACTGATTTAACATAGAGGGCATAGGGAACACACAACACACGCTTCAACGTTCCTATCTGTGCTCTCTGTATCTCTGTGTTAAAAATATCGGTCTTCGGTCACACCATCACCGCGGTATGAAAACTAATTTCTCAATTTAATAACTGTATTACTCAGAGCGCCATACGATGTGCAAAGTATGACTCCGTACATGCAGTGAACAAATTGTTGACACGCTAAAAGTGGATGCGCAGGAGTATGTCATAACGCTTCCCGTTTTGCGAAGACAGCAAACGACAACCCTCGGCGTGCGGCGCGAAACGGATCACGCAACGAAAATTTTAGGCGCATAAACAAAAGAGGGAGGCTTGATTTAATCAAGCCTCCCTCTAGTTTCAACTTAAAACGAAACCGCTGTTTTATCTGTAGATGCTTTCACCGCGATGCGTCTTGAACTCGTTCGCGAAGTATTCTGCATCCTCGTCTGTGCGTGGGTTAATACCCATCACAATGCCACCTTCCTTGACCCCGGCCTCGTACTCACGCGCGCGATCTTCAGGAATGCCGGAACCGACCAGCGCACCGACCAGACCGCCGGTCAATCCACCCGCGCCAGCACCGGCCAAGGCCGCCGCCAACGGGCCGGCCACGATCAGGCCGAGACCGGGAAGCGCAATTGAAGTACCGATGGCTGCAATCGCTGCGAGCACCGCGCCAACCGTGCCGCCGATGGCCGAACCGACGCCCGCGCCCTCAAGCGCCTTGTCGCCAAGCTCCGAACCGGGAGCGCCATCCGAGAAATGCTTCTTGCGCGTCTCGTCGGACATCAACACGTTGACATCGTCTTTGCTGTAGCCGCGCGAATTGATCGAGCGGTATGCGTTCTCAGCGCTGTCTCTGTCCCGAAACATTCCGGTGACTATCCGGCTCCGGCCGGTGGCCGTGCCAGCGCCAACGCTGGCGTTGCGTACGCCGTCAGACTCGTCTAAAACGCTGTTCGCTTCTTGTCGAGCATTGCCCATCGCATTTTCGCGCTCGCCCTCACGCTCAAGCGATTTATTACCCGTCACTGAACCTACGGCGTCTTTCGCGGCACCTTTGACACGCTGTCCAAATGCCGAAGCCTCTTCACCTACACTGTCATCTCTTTTGTCGTTCATGTTCTTCTCCTTACTTAATGTCGAATCGGACTGATTAGTCCAAAATGGTTTTGAAACTGCGAGCAATTGGCGAACAAACGAATGCTTTGAGAGCACGCGCCACCCTCCGCCATAAAAAATTCACCTGTGTTCTCCGACCTCTCATTGAGCGTGTACTATTTCGCACTTCGAAAACGTCGGTGCAGTTGATTTGGCAAGCAGCGTGCCGCGCGAGCGTGTCGAGCGTGTCTGGTCGAGCGCGTCGAAGAACCTTGGCGCTTGACGCGCGGCTGAATATTAGTCTCAATCATTGAACACTCGACACACGGCATTTAATCGGTATAATGCGCGTGAAATTTGGTTTAATCCACGGCGGAAAGCACGCGCGGTTAAGTCGCTGTCCTGATGCCGGTGATGAAACAAGAACACACGCCGCTTCAACGCACATTGTTTAATCAAAAAATCAATTTATTAAGTCTCGCTGAACGATCCACGGCGAACTGCCGCACGTCGCCGATTTACGTCTTCGGGGGTGTGCACAAATTAACGAGTAGCATACTTACGCGTGACTCGCGCTTTCTTAAGAGTGACTCGCGCCTTCGGCGGATCGTAGCTATTTCGTTCGCGCCATTTATTCCGCCCGGAGACCGAGCACGTCAAAGATTCGCTCACCCCGAATAGAAAACAGACAGCGCGGAGGCCGGTCACAAATGGTGGATTTGTCGCCGCGCGGTAAATGCGGCGTGAATGGTTTGCGGCGCGCCGCGGAGAGAAAAATCGCATGGCCGATGTAACTGTCTCAACCGTGGATCGCAAGACCGGATTCGTGCGCGGCCTCGGCCTGTGGGACTCGACGATGATCGTCGCCGGATCGATGATCGGCTCCGGCATCTTCATCGTCTCAGCGGACATCGCGCGGCAGACGGGTGCGCCCGGTTGGCTGTTGATCGTCTGGATTGTGACGGGCCTGCTGACGCTGATGGCCGCGCTCTCGTACGGCGAGTTGGCGGCGATGATGCCGAAAGCGGGCGGGCAGTATGTCTACCTGCGCGAAGCCTTCTCGCCGTTCTGGGGCTTTCTCTACGGGTGGACGCTGTTCCTCGTCATCCAGACCGGAACGATTGCGGCGGTCGCCGTTGGCTTCGCCAAATATCTCGGCGTGCTCTGGCCCGCTGTGTCCGAGCGGAGTTACATCATCGCGCCGGTGCGATTGGGTTCCGGCTACGCGCTGTCGCTCTCGACCGCGCAACTCGTCGGCGTGCTGCTGATCGCGCTACTGACGTGGATGAACACGCGCGGCCTGAAGCTCGGCAAACTGGTGCAGAACGTCTTCACGACGGCGAAGACCGGAGCGCTGATCGCACTCATCATTCTCGGCGTGCTGGTCGGGTGGAGCACGGGCGCGGTCGGCGGAAACTTCGGCGACCTCTGGACGGTGCGCGGCTCGCTGCAACCGGTCGGGCAGGGATTGACCGCCGCGACCGCCTTCGGCCTCTTCGTCGCCATCTGCGTCGCGCAGACTAATTCGCTCTTCTCCGCCGACGCCTGGAACAACATCACGTTCACGGCGGGCGAAGTGAAAGACCCGCGGCGTAACATCCCGCTGTCGCTCGCGCTCGGCACATTCCTCGTCATCGGCCTCTACCTGCTCGCCAACATCGCATACCTTGTGACGCTACCGTTTGAGACGATCCAGACCGTCCCGAACGACCGCGTTGCTTCCGCGACCGCCGACGTGATCTTCCCCGGCTACGGCGCGCTGGTGATGGCAATCGCGATTATGGTGTCGACCTTCGGGTGCAACAACGGCTTGATACTCACTGGCGCGCGCGCCTATTACGCAATGGCGCGCGACGGCTTATTCTTCAAATCATCGGGGCAGTTGAACGCGAAGCATGTCCCGGCGTGGGGCCTGGTGATTCAAGGCATCTGGGCGGCGCTGCTGGTGCTGCCGCGCACCGTGACGGGGACGGACGCCGCGACAGGTCAGTTGACTTACGGTAGCCTTTATAACGACCTGCTGACCTACGTCATTTCGGCGGCACTGGTCTTCTACATCCTAACTATCGCGGGCATCTTCCGCCTCCGGCAGACGAGGCCCGACGCCGAGCGTCCTTACCGCGCATTTGGCTATCCCGTCATCCCGGCGCTCTACATCACGGGCGCGTCGGTGATCCTCGTCGTGCTCTTCGTCTACCAGACGGCGACGACATGGCCGGGTCTGCTGATCGTGCTGACCGGCATCCCGGTTTACTTCATCTGGCGTAAGATCGGCGTGCCGCTCCCCGAAGCCCCGGAAGGGCCAGCAGCGGTGCGCGAAGTATGACGCGGTGCCGGAGTAAAGCGCGCGCGACCTGAGTAGTAGCCCCGGAGGGGCGAAAGATGACACGCCGGCGCTTCTGTCGCCCTCTCCGAGGGCTTGGCTGTTGTGGTGTGGTCGGCCCGCACGGCTCACGCCGTGGGCTACTAATCTAACGCGGCTCCGCAGCTCAATACCTATCTGCGTAACATGATTTAATAAACTGGCTGGAGAACGTCCAAAATCCACGGAGAGTCAAATAAATGTCCAATCAAATGTTCGCAAGGAAACCGCTCGAGATGCTGCTCGAAGAGTTGAAGGGCGAGAACCGCTTGCGCCGCATCCTCGGCCCGTGGCAACTAACGAGCCTCGGCGTCGGCGCGATTATCGGTACCGGCATCTTCGTGCTGACCGGCATCGCGGCGCACGACAAGACGGGGCCGGCCCTGATGCTGTCGTTCGTCGTCGCCGGCATCGCCTGTATCTTCGCGGCGCTCTGCTACGCCGAGTTCGCTTCGATGGTGCCGGTCGCCGGTTCCGCTTATACCTATGCCTACGCGACGCTCGGCGAACTGTTTGCGTGGATCATCGGCTGGGACTTGGTGCTCGAATACGCCGTCGGGTCGGCGACCGTCGCGCACGGGTGGTCAAAGTATTTTCAAGCACTGCTTGATTACTTCGGCATCTACCTGCCGAAGGCAATATCGAACGCGCCGTTTGATTATGACCCGACAACCGGCCACCTGATGGGAACCGGGTCAATCCTCGACCTTCCGGCGCTGTTTATCACGGCGGTGGTGACGACGATCCTGGTGAAAGGCATTCAGGAGAGCACGACGTTCAATAACGCGATGGTGCTCCTCAAGGTCGCGGTGGTCTTCTTCGTCATCATCGTCGGCGCGTACTACGTCGACACCAGCAATTGGACTTCCGCCGGGTTCGCGCCCTACGGCTACACCGGCATCAGCTTCTTCGGCAACACCATCGCAGGCATGAAGGACGGCGCGGGCGCGCCCGTCGGGATGATCGCCGGAGCCGCGACCATCTTCTTCGCTTACATCGGGTTCGACTCAATCTCGACCCACTCGGAAGAGGCCAAGAACCCACAACGCGACGTGCCCATCGGCATCATCGTCTCGCTGGTGCTGTGCACGATTCTATACATCGCCGTCGCCGCCGTGTTAACGGGTATGGTGCGCTACGACCGGATCAACATTGATGCGCCGGTCTCCGACGCCTTCAAGCAGGTAGGTTTGGGTTGGGCGCAACTGATGATCTCGGTCGCGGCCATCGCCGGCATCACGTCAGTGCTGCTGGTGATGATGCTCAGTCAGCCGCGTGTGCTATTGGCGATGGCGCGCGACGGGCTGGTGCCGAAAAGCTTCTTCGGCGCGATTCACGAAAAATTTCGCACGCCGTGGAAGTCAACGATTCTGACCGGCATCTTCGTCGGCATCATGGCCTCGTTCCTCCCTTTACGCATTCTCGCGGAACTCGTCAACATCGGGACGCTGTTTGCCTTCGTGGTAGTCTGCGCGGCGGTCTTAATCATGCGGCGCACGCACCCGAACGCCGAGCGCCCGTTCCGCGTGCCGCTCGTTCCGCTGGTGCCGATCCTCGGTATCCTGATCTGCCTGTTGCTGATGTTCTCGCTGCCGGTTGAAAACTGGTACCGCCTCTTTATCTGGCTCGGCATCGGCTTTGTGATCTACTTCCTTTACGGTCGCCACCACAGCGTGATGAAATACAGCCTGGCGCACGAGTTGGCCGCGCATGGCGCTTCGCCCGCCGGCCAGGCGGTTGCCGACCCGGATGCGCCGCCGAACAGCCCGGCAGGCCGGGTTGATCCGAAACTTTAAAAGTAAGGCGAGTCCGCAATTCAAAGCTCCCGCGACTTCATTCAACGGTGAAGAAATCGCGGGAGCTTCTTGATGCTTACTCGTTGTTAGATGCTCATCTACTGGGAACATGCTTGATGTGTTTGGTGTCCAATAACTCGGATGTTTATCATTTTCTGCATTTGAGCCAAGGCGACACCATGTTCCTCGACGATCTTGAATTTATCAGGTACGAAGTTAATCCTGATTGGCGTAACAATAATCTCAAGCGTCTGTTGCTATCTGTGTTTGGCGGCAGCGTTACAGTAATAGGAGCTGTGATCGGTGCCAGTTGGTTATCAGAGTCAGGTCACCCTTTCTTAAGAGACTTGTCTGAGAAAGCTACTATTGCGGTATTCTGGCCTGAGCCACTCATTGATATTATCGCGCGCTCTTGTACTGGTGATTTTGCTTGCAGGCCATTTGAATTATGTCTCTTCTTTTCTCCATTCGTCAGTATTGTCATCTACACCTTTCTCATCTACATCATCTTGTCGCGGCTGGCGAAGCGCCCTTATCAGTAAGGCGGATGAACGGCTGTAATCGTAGTGACCGCCCGTGCTCGACGCTGCTCGACGATCTGGGCTTCGATCATTTGTCCGCGAAGGAAATCGGCGCGACAATCCGCTGGATCACCGCTCTCGACTCCAAACAATTGTGGCAGCACTTCACTTCGCACTTCGACCGGGCGACTGCGAACAGAAGGTAAAAGCTTCTGTTACATGTCGAGCGAAGCCCGCGCCGCGGCAAGCGCGTTCGTGACCTGCTCCGGCGCCGTGCCGCCGGTCTGCGATTTGGTGGCGAGCGTCCGCTCAAGTGAGAGCGCGTCGAAAACATCTTCTTCAATCAATGGCGAAAAGTTGCGCAATTCATTGAGCGCGAGTTCGTGCAACTCCACCCCGCGTCCGATGGCGTGGAGTACGATGCGACCGACCGCGTCGTGAGCCTCGCGAAACGGCATCCCTCGGCGCGCGAGATAGTCGGCCAACTCCGTCGCGTTCATGTAACCGCGCGTCGCCGCGTCGCGCGTCCGCTCTTCGCGCAGTCGCATGTTCCTCAACACGGTCGCCGTTACGTCGAGCGAAGTCCGCACCGTGTCTGCCACGTCAAAGACCGCTTCCTTGTCTTCCTGCATGTCCTTGTTGTAGGTGAGCGGCAATCCCTTGATCGTCGTCAGCAGTCCGAGCGTGTGGCCGAAGACGCGACCCGCCTTGCCGCGCACTAACTCCATTGCGTCCGGGTTCTTCTTCTGCGGCATCAGGCTTGAGCCGGTCGCGACCGCGTCGCTCAACTCGATGAAGCCGAACTCAGTCGTCGCGTAGATGATGATGTCTTCCGCGAGCCGCGACAGATGCGCCATGATGAGCGACCCGGCGCCCGCGAATTCGACGCAGAAATCACGGTCGCTCACCGCGTCGAGGCTGTTGCGCGTCACACCTTCGAATTGAAGCGCGCGCGCGATCCCTTCGCGATCCACCGGGTAACTCGTCCCGGCGAGCGCCGCTGAACCGAGCGGCATCACGTTCGTGCGCCGCCGCACTTCCGCCAGACGCTCGCGGTCGCGCGCCAGCATCTCGAAGTAGGCGAGACACCAGTGCGCCCACAAAATCGGCTGCGCGCGTTGCAGGTGCGTGTAGCCCGGCAAGACCGCCGCGCGATGTGCTTCGGCCACGTCGAGCAGCGCACGTTCGGCGGCGCGGGCGCTCTCGCTGATGTGATCTATTTCGTCGCGCAACCAGAGGCGCAGCGCGGTCGCCACTTGATCGTTGCGGCTCCGTCCGGTGTGAAGCCTTCGCCCGGCGTCGCCGATTGTTTCAATCAGTTGCGCCTCGATGAACGAATGCACGTCCTCCGCCGCTTGATCGTTGAAAAATGTCGAGTCCGCCGAGGCGCGCTCGCGGATCGCGTGCAGCCCGCGCGTAATCGTCGCCGCGTCCTCATCGGAGAGCACGCCGGCGGCGCGTAATCCCTCGCAGTGCGCGAGACTGCCGCGCACGTCCGCGTCGAACAGCCTGCGGTCGAAGTCGAACGAGCGGTTGTATGTCGCAAAGCCCGCATCCGTCGCGCCGGTGAACCGCCCGCCCCACAGTTTCTGTGATTCGCTCAAAAGTTTTGCTCCTTGTGTGACTCGTGGGTTTCTATCGAACTCACACGACTTTAGCCGCTCGAAGTTTGAAAACAAATGCATCTCTATTGCCTCGATGCATCGAACATGCTATTTTATGCATCTATGCTGAGGTTATGCAAATTTGCTGCATAGAAAGATGATGGAAAAAGAGAAGCGACAGCAGAAGATTCTGAACCTGATCGGCGCGAAGCGGGTCGGGACGCAGCAGGAATTGACCGAGAGCCTGTTGCGCGCCGGCGTCTTCGTGACGCAGTCGAGCGTGTCACGCGACTTGGAAGAACTCGGCGTCGTGAAGCAGCGCGGGCGCTACGTGCTGCCGCAGGCGGCGCGCAACGGGAACGGTGCGTCGGCGCACGGATTGCTGAACCTCGAAGCGGCAGGCGACGCGTTGGTCATCGCGAAGTGCGAGCCGGGACTCGCCTCGGCGGTCGCGGTGGCGATTGACCGCGCCGACGTGCCGGAGATCGTCGGCACGCTCGCCGGCGAAGACACGGTCTTCATCGCCGTCAGAGAGAAGAAGGCGCAGCGCTCCGCGATCAAGAAAATTTGGGAACTACTTTCGTAATAGTCTGAAGTCTGGAGTCTAAAGTCCAGAGCCGGGAACCAGGTTTCGACACGTGACTCCAGACTTCAGACTTTTAGACTCCAGACTTGAACTGACTCCAGACTTTCACAGGAGGAGATGTGACAAAACGGGAAATCAAGAAGATCGTGCTGGCCTATTCGGGCGGGCTGGACACGTCGGTGATGCTGCACTGGCTACGCGCCAACTACAACTGCGAAGTGGTCTGCTTTTGCGCCGACGTCGGGCAGGGTGAAGAATTGACCGGCCTCGACGAAAAGGCGCGGGCGACCGGCGCATCGAAACTCTACGTCGAGGATTTGCGCGAAGAGTTTGTCAAAGAGTATGTGTGGCCGGCGGTGCAGGCGAACGCGCTTTACGAGGGCGTCTACCTGCTCGGCACGTCGCTCGCCCGCCCGGTGATTGCGAAGGCGCAGATTGAGGTTGCGCGCAAAGAAGGCGCCGACGCGGTGGCGCACGGCGCTACGGGGAAGGGCAACGATCAAGTGCGGTTTGAACTGACGTACTACGCGCTTGAGCCGGACATCCACGTCGTCGCGCCGTGGCGCGAGTGGGAGTTCAAGGGGCGCAGCGACCTGATCGCGTACTGCACGCAGCACCGGATTCCGGTGACCGCGACGCACGAAAAGCCGTACTCAACCGACCGCAATCTGATGCACGTCTCCTACGAGGGCGGTATCCTTGAAGACCCTTGGCGCGAGCCGCCAGCGGAAATCTTTCAGATGACAAAGTCGCCGGAAGAGGCGCGGGCCGAAGCCGAGTATGTCGAGATCAGTTTCGAGCGCGGCATCCCCGTCAAGTTGAACGGCCAGGCGCTCGGCGCGGTCGAGATGCTGACTGAGTTAAATCGCATCGGCGGAGAGCATGGCGTCGGGCGCGTTGATCTGGTGGAAAATCGTTTCGTCGGGATGAAGTCGCGCGGCGTGTATGAAACGCCGGGAGTGACGATCTTGCAGGCGGCGCATCGCGCGCTCGAATCGATCACGATGGATCGTGAAGTGTTGCGACTGCGCGATTCGTTGAGTCTGAAATTCGCGGAGAGCGTGTACTACGGATTCTGGTTCGCGCCGGAGTCGGAGTTGCTGCGGCAGATGATTGACGCGACACAACGGGACGTGAATGGCGAGGTGCGCGTGAAACTGTATCGCGGCAACGTCATCATCGCCGGGCGTCGCGCGCCGCGCTCGCTCTACAGTGAACGCCTCGCGACCTTCGAGGCCGACACGGTTTATAACCAGCGCGATGCCGAAGGGTTCATCAAACTGAACGCGTTGCGCCTGCGAACAAGAAAAGCGATGACGGGTGACAAATGATCGGTGTCCAAGGATAAAGCTTCTGTCCGGTCACTCGTGACTTGTCACTTCTTCACTGTGATGTTGAGGAGATGTCTATGACGAAGATTGCGGAGGTCGCCACCAGAGTGCCCGTGAAGATGGTCGAGGTTGAGAAGATCGGGTCGGTCACGTCGGGGCTTGGTTTGTCGAAAACGCTGGCCGTCGTCGGAACGAGGACGACGCCTCGCGCGGGCGACGCGGTTGTGGTGCGCGCGTTGACCGACAGCGCGACGTATAACCAGTTGGAATTACCGAGCGGCAGACTCGCGAAAATCAATCCGGGCGATGTGATCGCCGGCGTGCTCGGCAGTCGCCGCGCCCTGAAGGGCTTTGTCGGCGACGTACCGGAGACAATTGCGGCGGGCGATGAACTGCATCTCTTAAACATGGGCGGCGTCATCGGTCACTGCACCGGGCATCATTCGAGCCTGAGCGATGCGATTCGCGTCGAGGTGATCGGCCTCGTCTGCGACGAAGATGCGCGGGTGCGTAACATCGCGGACGCGGCACTGCCCTTGCGCGATTCGCTCGGTCGGACGGCGCCGCTCGTGATCGTCGCCGGCGCGTGCATGAACAGCGGCAAGACTTTCGCCGCGACGGAGTTTGTGAGGCAGGCCACGCGCGCCGGAATGCGTGTCGCGGCGGGCAAGTTGTCTGGTGTCGCCTGCCTGCGCGACACACTCCACATGGCCGACCACGGCGCGGTGGCGACGGCCAGCTTCCTCGACTGCGGCCTGCCTTCGACCGTCGGCGTCGGCGATTTAACGCCGGTCGCGAAGGCGATTATCGCGAAGCTGAACGAGAGCGCGCCGGACTTGATCGTGCTCGAACTCGGCGATGGCATCCTCGGCGGCTACTCGGTTGATTCGGTGTTCGACGACGCGGAGTTGCGCGCGGCGACGGCGGCGCTCGTCTTCTGCGCTTCGGATTACGTCAGCGTGTGGGGCGGCATCGAACTGTTCCGGCGACGCGGCATCGAGGTTGATTTAATCGCCGGCTC
>Ga0136617_10003196_pt1 | contig 14661 bp, 11 predicted proteins | sample AntDrymUQ3222106_2_FD_129672 | JGI IMG/M metagenome (GOLD analysis project Ga0136617, IMG submission 129672) | Polar desert sand microbial communities from Dry Valleys, Antarctica - metaG UQ322 (21.06) | ecosystem: Environmental > Terrestrial > Soil > Desert | place: Antarctica: Dry Valley... | reverse complement strand
CAGCACGCAGTGCGTCAGCCGCTTGCATCGCGGCAAGCGTCGATGATGGCTGCATCCTTGACACGTTATTAGAAACGGGAAAGGAGAGCACGGCGGGTTTGGTCATCATGAGTCGTAAGAGTCTGCGGCGACACCCTGAGCTTCACCTTCGCCGCCGCGCTTGAGCGTGGTTTACTTTTTCCTCGCGCTGTTTTAGCGGATTTCTTCGCAGATGCGGACTTGCGGCCGCGGACCGCTTGGTTGCTGCCTTGGCACCTTTTATGCCGCCCTTCTTTGCCGACGCCTTGTTGACCGGCTTGCCCCGGCCCGATCCGCTCTTCTTGCCGCCGCCAGTCATGGCGTTAACCGTGGCCCATGCTCGACGCTCAGCTTCTGCTTCAGACAGACCGCGCTTTTCGTAACCCTCTTCGATATGTTCAGCTTGGCGCTTCTGCTTATCAGTGTAAGCGCCCTTGTCACCTCTTGGCATGACTCACCTCCCATTGTCCGTGTGCAATGCCGTCTTGTCTCACCGATAGGGCTCAAATCAATTTTGTGGAAACGCGGTGGAGTATATCACGCAGTGTCGTCGCCTCATTGACCAGTTGCCCGCGTCTCTTTCATGCGTTGTTCGACGAGTGGGGGAACAAGACCTTGAAGTTCACCGCCCAGTTGGAAAACCTCTTTGACCAGACGCGAGCTGACGTAAGAGTACTTCTCCGCCGGCATCATGAATACTGTCTCGATACTGGGTTCCAGGCGGCGGTTCATCAAAGCCATCTGCAGTTCATACTCGTAATCGGAAATCGCGCGAATGCCGCGCACAATGGCGTGCGCCTGTTGGGCGACCGCGTAATGAACCAGCAACCCCTCAAAACTATCGACGCGAAGCCCACAGGTTCCCCGCTCAATTCCCTTCAACACCTCTTCGAGAATCTGGCGGCGCTCTTCGATAGTAAAGAAAGGTCGCTTTTCCGGGTTTATCAGGATGGCGATGATGATCTCATCAAACAGTTTGCAGCCCCGCTCGATGATGTCGAGGTGTCCGTTGGTTACGGGGTCGAAAGAACCAGGGTAGATGGCACGCCGCATGAGGGGGGAATGGTAAATGGTAAATCGCAAATGGTAAATGGCAAATTATGGCAAATAGTGAAAGGCAAATAGTAAATAGCGAATGGCAAGAGTGTGAGCGGGACCCGCGGGCGAAAAGTTGCCACCACTCCTGTTGCTAGTGCTGTAGACGAATAGTAAGATTGCCAACAGTCACGGAGTTGCCAATGGCTCAAATCACCTTACCAATCCCGCAGGAAATCGGGCCGCTTTTCACAGTTAACTTTAAAAGCATCGGATTGACAGCCGCCCAATTTGAACAACTCTGCAGCGACAATCGTGACCTGCGCCTCGAACTCACCTTCGAAGGAGAACTGATCGTCATGCCCCCGGCCGGGTCAAAAACTGGTTTACGCAACGCGAGATTAAATCAAAGACTCGCAAACTGGGCCGACATTGACGGAACGGAAGCATGTTTCGACTCGTCGACCGGTTTCACTTTGCCAAACGGTGCCAAATACTCGCCTGATTCGGGCTGGGTCAGGCGCGACCGCTGGGATGCCCTGACTACCGAAGAGCAGGAAGGGTTTGCTCCTATCTGTCCGGATTTCGTCATAGAGCTGAGATCGCCCTCTGATAGCGTGTCACGACTGAAGAACAAAATGCAGGAATACATTGAAAACGGTGCGCTCTTGGCCTGGCTCATCGACCCGCTCAAGCGGCAGGTCTATATTTACCGGCCGGACCATGACGTCGAAGTGCTCGAGGATTCTGAGACAGTCTCGGGAGAGCCGTTGCTCCGCGGGTTCCTGTTGAATCTGCATGAGTTGTGGTAGTTCTAGTGGGTCTGGCCCGGACCGGTACTCTACTCGAGCAAGTAACTGCTTCATTCAATCGATTGAAATGCGAAAGGCTGCAGGGGAAGAGAGTCTGTTAATCACCGCTTTTATTGGCGGGGATTGAGGAGGAAGCATGTTTATTGATCGGACCCAGGACATTCGACGCCGGTTAATGTACTCATGATCCATAAGACTCTGAATACGTTTGACATTTTGGGGGGCCCTGCGAATGGTTAATGCCCAATGCCGATCCCGATGTTTCTCCTTGACACTCCAGAAGGTCGATGTTTCAATAGCCCATGGAGAGTAGACGTGGTGAGTTAAGGCGACTTGCGGCCACGTAAAATAATCCGCTAAACAGCTCGGCGAGTCTTTCCCGTAAGACTAATCGAAAAGGGTTTGAGGAAAGCCCCGCGTTGTTTAGCGCGGGGCTTTTGACATTTCCAATTGCCAATTTCCGATTGCCAATTGCAGGCGCCTCGTGGCGGGCATTGGCGATCGAAGGACGAAATTGGCAATTGGCAATTGGAAGTCGGCAATTGAACATGTCCAGTTTTCTCGACACATTAAAAGAACGCATCGTGGTCTTCGATGGCGCGATGGGGACTAATCTGCAAGTTCAGAATCTCACCCTGGACGACTTCGGAGGGCTGCGCTTCGAGGGCTGTAACGAGAATCTGCTGGTCACGAGGCCTGACGCCGTAGAAAACGTTCACACAGCTTTTCTTGAAGTCGGCTGCGACGTGATTGAGACGAATTCATTTAACGGTACGCCCGTAGATTTTGCCGAGTACGACATCGAGGATCAGGCTTACAACATGAATGTGAAAGCCGCGAGCCTCGCAAAACGCATAGCTTTAGACTACTCGACCAAAGACAAGCCACGCTGGGTTGCAGGCTCGATGGGGCCCGGACGCAAACTTCCAACGCTTGGCCACATCACGTTCCTTGAGCTCAAAGCGGCCTACCGCGAGCAGGTGCGCGGGCTAATCGATGGTGGGGTCGATCTGTTGATTGTCGAGACCTGCCAGGACCTCCTGCAAACCAAAGCGGCGCTGGCCGCAGTCTTTGAACACTTCAAAGAAACTCGCACACGAGTGCCTGTGGTTGCCCAAGTGACCATCGAAGTGTTCGGCACGATGCTTAACGGCACGGAGATCGGCGCCGCGCTAACGGCGCTCGCGCCTTTTCCGATTGACATAATTGGTATGAACTGCGGCACAGGACCCCGTCACATGACCGAGAGCATCCGCTACCTTTGCGAGAATGCGCCGTTGCCGGTCTCAGTCCTTCCCAACGCCGGCCTGCCTTCAGTTGTGGACGGCAAGATGCACTACGACGAAACGCCCGAGACTTTCACCGCGCAGCTCATTCATTTCGCCGGCGACTTTGGTGTCAACGTCGTGGGTGGCTGCTGTGGTACGACACCCGCCCACCTGAAACTAGTCGTCGAAGCAATGCAGCGCCTCACGCCCAAGACGCGTGACGCCAGGCTTGTATCAGCGGCCTCTTCCATCTATTTCCAACAGCCTTATGTTCAGGACGCATCCTTCTTAATAGTGGGCGAACGCGTTAATGCGAGTGGTTCGAAGAAAATGCGCGATCTTCTGAACGCGGAAGATTGGGATGGCCTTGTCTTGCTGGCCAAGGAACAGGAACGCGAGGGCGCTCACGTGCTGGACGTGAACGTTGATTTCGTTGGCCGCGATGGCGAGCGCGATATGCATCAGCTCGCATCCCGTCTCGTAACCAACATCAAGCTGCCTTTGATGTTCGATTCCACAGAATGGCAGAAGATGGAAGCAGGACTGCAACATGCAGGTGGCAAGTGCATCCTCAATTCTACGAACTACGAAGATGGCGTGCCGCGCTTCACGAAAGTGATCGAGCTGGCCCAGCGCTACGGCGCAAGTGTGGTCATCGGCACGATTGACGAAGAGGGAATGGCGCGTACGGCAGAGGGAAAGGTCAAGATTGCGAAACGCGCGTATGAGCAAGCTACGAATGAATTGTCGTTGCCGGCCGGAGACATTTTCTTCGATCCGCTGGCGCTTCCGATCTCGACCGGCATTGAAGAGGACCGTCGCAACGCTCTTGAAACGATTGAGTCAATTCGTCGCATCAAACGCGAATTGCCAGGCTGTTTCACCATTCTCGGAGTTTCCAATGTCTCCTTTGGTCTCAATCCAGCTTCGCGCGTGGTGCTGAATTCCGTGTTCCTTCACGATGCCGTGGAAGCCGGCCTCGACGCCGCAATTGTCAACGCGAGTAAGATCGAGCCACTCAATCGTATAAGCGAACAGGAACTGAAGGTTGCGCGTGAGTTGATCTATGACCTGCGCAAGTTTGAAGGCGATGTTTGTACCTATGATCCGCTCACCCAGTTCACCACATTGTTCGAAGGTGTGAAGGAGAAAAGCGCCAAGAAGGCGTCGAAGGGCGAAACCGTCGAAGAACGTTTGAAGAACCACATCATCGATGGCGAAAAAATTGGCCTTGAAACTGAGTTGAAGACCGCGCTTGAGAAGTACCCGGCACTCGATATCGTCAACAATATTCTGCTCGAAGGTATGAAGGTGGTCGGCGACCTGTTCGGGAGCGGACAGATGCAGTTGCCGTTCGTTTTGCAATCAGCGGAAGCGATGAAAGCTGCGGTGCGCTTTCTCGAGCCCTTCATGGAAAAGAAGGGCGGAGCAACGGCAAAGGGAACCATGGTGCTTGCGACCGTCAAAGGCGACGTTCATGACATTGGCAAGAACCTGGTCGACATCATCCTGACCAACAACGGCTACAAGGTGATAAACCTTGGCATCAAGCAAACAATTGAGAATATCCTGCAGTCGTACGAAGAGCACCAGGCTGACGCGATCGGGATGAGCGGACTGCTCGTAAAATCAACGCTGATAATGAAGTTGAACCTCGAGCTGATGAACGAGCGCGGCATTACAGTGCCGGTCGTGCTCGGCGGTGCGGCGTTGACGCGGCGTTATGTTGATGACGATCTAAAATCACTCTATAAGGGCCAACTCTTCTATGCGCGTGACGCCTTCGCCGGTCTGCATACGATGGACAAGCTAGCGAGCGGAAACCGCCAGCTGATGGCAGCCGGAGATGGGGAGCAGCGCAGCAGCAGCGACGATGAGACAGTCGAGGATGTGGAAGACCTGATAGGTGAGGAAGCGAAGCTGGGTATTCGCAAACCCCTGAAGCCGCGTGGCTCGACAAAGACTGCGGGAGACAGTACGCACACCACCCGGTCAGCCGTTAGTACGGATGCCGAGGTACCCAAAGCGCCTTTTTACGGTTTCCGAGTGGTGGAAGACATTCCTCTCGATCAAGTGTTTGCTTTCGTAAATGAAACCGCCCTCTTCAAGGGGCAATGGCAGTTCAAGCAGGGCCGAAAACCCCTGAATGAATATCAGAGCTTTGTGCGGGAAACCGTGCGACCCATTTACGAAGAACTAAAAGATCACAGCAAGCGTGAATGTCTTCTCGTCCCGCGGGTTGTCTACGGCTACTTCCCCTGCCAGTCGTCGGGAAATGATCTGATTATTTACCATGAGGACGAGAAAACCGAACGGTTGCGTTTTACTTTTCCACGTCAACCCGCAGGCAAGCATCTATGCCTTACGGACTTCTTTGCCGCGAAAGATTCAGGCCGGATGGATGTTGTGGGCTTCCATCTGGTCACGGTTGGCCGCCGGGCCAGCGAGTACGCTCAAGAGCTGTTCAAGTCTGACAACTACGCTGACTATCTCTATTTTCACGGTCTCAGTGTCGAAAGCGCCGAAGCGCTTGCCGAGTTATGGCACAAACGAATTCGTGAAGAGCTGGGTTTTGCCGTCGCAGATGCGCCTGAAGTTGCCAAACTATTTCATCAGGCCTATCAGGGCTCCCGCTTTAGCTTCGGTTATCCGGCGTGTCCGAATCTGGAAGATCAGGTCAAACTGTTCGAGTTGCTCGACCCCTCGCGTATCGATGTTGAGTTGACCGAAGAGTTTCAGCTCGACCCCGAGCAGTCTACCTCCGCCATCATTGTCCATCATCCGGAAGCGAAGTACTTTTCGATAGACTAAGCAGTCCAACGCCCAATGTCCAGAGTCCAGAGTCCCGAACCGAAGGTCACCGCGACGGACCACGCGGACCGGGGCAGGACAGACGTTGGACCCTGGACTTTGGACATGGGACAAGCCGTTGAGCCTACGCTTGACGAACTTGCCGTTCTGAGTTGGTTCGAGCGCTTTGCTTTTCGAGTGGTGAAGAGAATGAACCAGGGCCGCTGGAAGCGTTTTTGGACCTGGTGCCAGAGAGTCTTTGGCGCAGGTTGGATTCATTTTTCAACCTACAATCTCATGCAGGTCTATGGGCTAGATCACATTCAAGCCGCTTCACGCGAACGGCCCATCCTGCTGGTAGCTAACCATCGTTCGTTCTTCGACATGTACACGGTATCAACCGTGCTCTTTCTTCACACAAGTTGGCGTAAGCAACTCTTCTTCCCGGTGCGTGGCCGGTTCTTTTATCAATCGCCTCTGGGCCTCTTTGTGAACCTGGTCATGGGATGGTGGTCCATGTACCCGCCGTTTTTCGTTTCCGGAGAAAAGCCGATTCGGGAGAAGCGCGCCTTTGACAAGTATTCATTTCGGCTGCTGACCGAAATCTGCAGAAACGGGCCAGGAAATGTTGTCGGTTTTCACCCAGAGGGCACGCGCAACAGGCGTGCGGATCCGTATTCGTTTTTGCCGGCGCAGCCGGGGGTAGGAAAACTCATTAAAGACGCTTCGCCACAAGTTATCCCAGTCTTCGTTGCCGGCCTCAGCAATGATCTGCCACGACAGGTGCTGGGAAACTGGACCGGAGGCCCCAAGATTCGGATCCACTTCGGTGCGGAGATCGACTTTACGGATTACGTGTCTAAGAAAGATCACATGCGCATCTACAAGGAGATTGCGGAAGTTGTGATGAGCAGGATTGCCGAGCTAGGTATGCAAGACAGAGAAATGCTAGGAGGACAGGCTGATGGCGAAGACGCGGCAGTAAAGTGATCTAATGACCTGAAACTTCTTCATTTGCAACCACTCATTGAGTGATAAACTCTTTATCTTCGAATAAATGCCCCCGCCCCTTGTAATCGTCAATCCTGAATCAGCAGGTGGTGCCACACGCGACGCCTGGCCGGGGATTGCCAGTGATTTAAGCTCACATTTTGGCGCCTTTAGTTGCGCGTTCACAGGAAAAGCGGGCGAGGGAAATGAGCTGGCCGCCGAGGCTGCACGCAAAGACACAAAACTGATCATCGCCTGCGGCGGCGATGGCACCATCTCGGAGGTGGCCAACGGAATTCTCGCCTCGGGCAAGGATGCGGAACTTGGAATCGTACCCAGCGGCACTGGTGGCGATTTTCGCAAGACGATTGGGATACCCGCGCGCTCACGCGACGCCGCCCGTATCCTGCGCGACGGGGTCACTCGAAAGATTGATGTCGGTCGGGTGACCTTTACCACAATGGACGGTGAGCATGACACGCGCTACTTTCTGGGCGTGGCATCGTTTGGGATGAGCGCCGACGTGATCGAGCGCGTGAAAAAGGGCAATACGGAGTGGCTTCCGGCAAAAGCCTCCAAGTGGCTCAGCGGTCGGTTTTTTTTTGGCGTTTCGATGCTGCAAACAGCCATGCAGTCTCCAGGGACCAGAGTAGTCGTCCAGCTCGATGACGCGCACGAAAAACATCTGACAGTTGCGAATCTCTGCATCGCAAACGCGCGCTATTTTGGTGGCGGTATGAAGATCGCGCCCGAAGCAAAGTTGACGGACGGTAAATTTGATGTGATCACCATCGGTGATCTGGGCGCCTTGAAAATATTGACCAATGCTCCGCGCCTCTACCTCGGCGCGCACATGGGGATGCAGGAGGTTGGACACGCATTAGCCACGAAGATTGTCGCGCGCCCCGCAGTCGAAGACGCCGAGGTCTCTCTTGAAGTAGACGGCGAACTTCCCGGTCGCTTGCCGGCAACGTTTCAAATTGTTCCGCTGGCACTCCGTATGCGTTGTCCAGCGTGAACTTCTAGTGCTCGCCAGCGGCGGCGGCTTAGAGTTCGAGCGAGCACGCCAGGCACTAGAGTATCGAGGTATCCAATGCTTTCTAGAGCTGTCGTTCGTCCGCCGAGTGTGAATTTTGCCAACGGTCTAACCTCGGTTGAACTGGGTATGCCGGTCTATGGGCGCGCGCTTGAACAGCACGAAGCGTATTGTGCGGCGCTCACGCAGTGTGGCCTGAAGCTGACCCGTTTAGAAGCTGAGGAAAGGTACCCCGATTCAACCTTCGTCGAAGATACTGCGGTCGTAACTGAGCGTTGCGCGATCCTGACGCGTCCCGGCACGCCCAGCAGGGTCGGAGAAGTGGCAGGCGTGAAAGCAGTACTCGCGGAGTTCTATTCAGAGTTGGCTTCGCTTTGTGAGCCTGGCAGACTCGACGGTGGAGATATCTGTGAGGCGGAGAATCATTTCTTCATCGGCATCTCCGGGCGCACGAATGCAGCGGGCGCGCAGCAGTTAACTGAGTTACTGGCATCTTTTAACTACACTTCGAGTTTCGTAGACATCCGCGAAGTGGACGGTATTCTGCATCTGAAGAGCGGGGTTGCATACCTGGGTGATAGGCGAATGGTAGTGATCGAGGCGCTGCGGAACCGCGAGGAGTTTCGAGGCTACGAACTCGTGCGCGTGCAAGCCGGCGAGGAGTATGCCGCCAACTGCGTCATGGTTAATGACCACGTGTTAGTGGCAGCGGGTTATCCGGAACTTGAAAAGACGTTGCGAGAGTTAGGTTATCAAACGATCGCGCTCGAGATGACGGAGTTTCAGAAGATGGATGGGGGATTGAGCTGTCTATCATTGCGCTTTTAGGTCGCTCATAACGCAACTTCAAAGACTGATGCAAGCGAGCGTTAAGATGCAAGCGCGCGTTAAAATAGATCCGCCCAACACTCCCCGCAGTTCAGGCGAACTCGCGGACGCGAACGCTGTTGCCGAAGAGACTGAATCCCGTCTGCGTCGACCGCTTGCGTCTTTCGCTGCAGGTGCAGCATGGGGGGTTGAAGCCGTGGCGCTTTCTCGCCTACGGCTGCCCGCCGACGCTTGCCTGCGGATCAGTTTTGACTGAACTGATTGAAGAGAAAACTATTGCAGAGGTTAGCTACCTGACGCGCAAAGATATTCTGAACGCTGTGGGCGGACTTCCCTGCAGGCGCCGCTGCCGGGGAACACGAGGCACTGACGGTATGCCGGGGAAAACTTCTACGGCGCGGCGAATTTGCGCCTGGTTTTCCTTTGCCTACGTACAGGATCCGGATGGTTATGAAAATGAAATCTGGTACAAGTAGATCTTCAGCGTTCCATCTAGAAGCAGGCGACTGACAACGCTCGAAGAAAGGAGGAGCGATTGGCCACCGGCAAGCATGTGCACGAAGAGATCTTTAAGATAAATTCGAGGCAGATTTCATAACTGAGTTTACCTTCTCACCAAATCCACAGGGGACCATGTTGCGAGTTGTGCAGAATGGATTCCCCAAAGCTCGCGAAGCCGAGGATTTTTATGCAGCCTGTGAAATGGGTTTGCGAGAAACCCTCCGCGGGATACGCGTCTATCTCGACAGCTACGAAGACGAAAAGCTCGTAAATTGAGTCTTAGCCCGCATTAGTTGCACTTATCCTTGATGTTATGCTTGAAATCCCTTCCTAATTAAAGTAGTGTGCCCAACTTTGAGCAGTAGTTAATTCACTAAACCGCACCGTCAGAAGTTCTGGTAGTCTTACAACCTAAGGTACAGTTCAATATTGAAGCACAGCGAGTCGACCGTCGCGGCTCTTAGTTCTTAAATTAGTTGGGAGAATGTTGATGAAATCTGTTAGCTCTCAGGTCACTCAGAACAGAAACGGAAATGGCAATGGCAATGGAAACGGTCATCGCAAGCCAAAGAGTAAAGATATCGTCTCTGACGTAGCCCAATCAGAGCCCAAGGATGGGGGCAAGCTCATCGTCCTCACGGCGCCACTCACGGAAGCAATTGACCACGCCGGATATTTCATTCAAATGGCCATGGCCTCTTTGCCCATCTGGATGGAGGGCGTGATTAATAAGAAGTATCCAAAATGGCGGGACCTCGAGAAGAACGAAGACAGCTCAGCGCGCTACATGCCAGCGGGCGTCCGATTGGTCGAAACATCTCTGCTGCGTGAATATAAACAGGACGATATCGTTGCCTGTTTCCCTGAGGATCTTCATAAGTTTGTAGGGCCGCGCACGCGCGTGGTAGCTGTGTCAACGCACAATCCTCTGGGCGTAACCTTTGCTGCGGGTGTTTATACTTCCATCTTCGGCTCGTCGCGTATGCCGATCAATTCTCACTACTCTCGGGAGTTGTTCGCCAGTATTAAAGCGAGTCATTACAGGGACAACTTCAAAGTCATTGTGGGCGGCTCAGGCGGTTGGCAGATAACGCAGACAAACACCTTCGAAGAACTTGGCGTCGACTGCGTGGTCGAAGGACGCAGTGAGTCAGTTGACACACTGGAGCTATTCCGCAAGGCAATTCGCGGCGAGGAGTTACCACGACAGATTGATGTCAAACATCCACTGGATCGCGAAGGCATTCTGTTTCCCGATTCACGCACCACTTTCGGCGTAGTCGAGATGACCACCGGTTGTGGGCGCCGCTGCAAGTTTTGCGTCCCTGACTTGAATCCACAGATCGATCTTCCCAAAGATAAGATTATGGGCGCGGTGCGCGCCAACGTTCGTGACGGGAACAAACAGATATCTCTGGCCACCGAGGACATGTTTATCTGGGGCCAGGTGCATACGGATACACCGTTCTACTTCCCCAATCGCGAAGCCCTGGTTGATCTCTACTCGGACATTGTTAATACGCCGGGTGTCGAGCAACACGTCCTGAGTCACAGCACCATCGCGCCTGCGGTGGTGGATCCCACGCTGATCAAGCAGCTCTCCGAGTTGCTGTTGCCGAAGAGCCCCATTCACTTCCCGTATTTGAGCAGCCATCCGGAGAAAAAAGCTCTGGCGCCGCTCATCGGACTCGAAACGGGCTCAGTGCGAATGGCGAAGCAGATCATGCCGAGCAAAGGGGTGCCGTTCCATATCGACGACTGGCCGAGCATCGTACTCGAGGGCTTGCGCGTGCTGAACGAGAACAACTGGTTTCCCGCAATGACGCTGATTGTCGGCAATCCGGGCGAGACTGATGAAGACGGGATGGCCACGCTCGATCTCATTTACGAGATGGAGCGCCGAGGTTTGTTTGCGTTTCTCATCCCATCAATCTTCACTCCGTTGCACGACACTCGGATGGAAAAAGCCAAGGGAGTAACACAGACAAAACAGCTCACACCACTACAGTGGCAGTTGATGATGAAGTGTTGGAAGATGAACCTGCGTCCGGGCCAGTACAGTTGGTGGGGACCCACAGCCTGGCGGTTAGGTTCTATAGGGATGGGGCTATACAAGCTGCGACGTCTCAACGGACCAAACTTCACCTGGCCGCTTTGGATGTTCTCCGGCGCCATCTCTGAAAAGAACCTGTATCGGATGGGCAAGATATATATGGGTAAGCCGCTGAAGGTGAAGACCCGCAAAGAACTGATTGCTACTTTGCGAGCCAGCGACTGGCAGTTCCTGCGTGGGGACAACGGCGACCTGCCCGAGGGCTACACGCCTCCATCAGAGCCGGGCCAAATTTTTCTCCCAGAGGTTCAGGAACCATTGGCACAGCACGCCTGAGTTTTTTGAAACAATTGTGAATTGGTCGCCCGCGCATGGAGAACTCTTTCATGCGCCGGCAATTCATGTTTGAGTGTTAATATGAGCCCACACGAACACGCGCAAAGTGGTGAAGAAGTTCGTAAGTTTGAGCGGCACTCAAACCGGCCCGTCCATGTCACTCGTTAGCTTACCCGGCCGATCTGTTTCCACTTCTTTCCATATCAGAACACTCCTCGTCTCTTTCAGTAGAAGCGATCCGACGATAAATGTGAGACTGGCTATGAATATCGGGTAATACAACCCCGCGTAGATATTTCCTGTTTCCGCAACTACCCATAGACTTATGACCGGCAACAAGCCACCGAAGACGCCATTGCCGATGTGGTAGGGAAGGGAGAGCGCCGTGTATCTGATCTTCGCCGGGAAGGCTTCCACCAGATAAGCGGCGATTGGGCCATAAACCATCGTGACAAAAATTACTTGGATGAACACTAGCCCGACAAGCTTCGAGGTTATTGCATTGCTAAGAAGCGTGCCCAGATCTGTATATGGAAGAACTTCAGATGCCGGTTGCATGACCCCGTCGATCGTTGTCTGAGGCGTAAGTGTGATTGCTCCTGTGACTGAATGCCTGCGCGATACCGCGGTCACGACGTTTGAACCAGCGGCAGCCTGCATCGCTTTGTAGATTGGGATGTAACAGACGGCCGCCAGCAGACACCCGACCATCATGATTCGTTTGCGTCCGATGCGGTCTGAGAGCGCACCAAAAAGCACGAAGAAAGGCATGGCTAGCATCAAGGCGATGGCCACAATGTAGTTTGCCGAAGTGGCGTTCACATTCAGAATCGCCTGAAGGTAGAACAACGCGTAGAACTGTCCGGTGTACCAAACGACTCCCTGACCAGCCGTCGCACCGAACAGGGATATGAGAACCAGTTTCAAATTCTTCCACTGGGTGAATGCCTCTTTCAGGGGCTTCGCTGAAGTCATGCCTGCGCCCTTAATGTGCTGAAAGATGGGCGACTCTTTCATGCGCAGGCGAATGTAGAGTGAAATTCCGACCAATAGGATTGAGATAACGAAGGGGACACGCCAACCCCAGGCGCTGAACTCTTCCCGGCTCATCGAGTTCTGGACCAGCAGGATTACCGCTAACGAAAGGAACAGCCCCAACGTCGCCGTGATCTGGATGAAACTCGTGTAGAAGCCGCGCTTCCCGTCCGGTACATGTTCCGCAACGTAGACGGCAGCACCGCCGTACTCACCTCCCAGGGCAAGTCCTTGCAGGATGCGGATCACCAGCAGAATAATTGGCGCCGCAATTCCAATCGTGGCATACGTGGGGAGAAATCCGAGGAGCGCGGTTGCGCCGCCCATGATCAGCAACGTTACGAGAAAGGCATACTTCCGACCAACCAAGTCGCCGATGCGCCCGAAGAAGAGCGCGCCAAAGGGTCGAACGACGAAGCCGACGGCGAACGTTGAAAGGTAAGCGATCAAAGCGAGGCTGTCATTGCCTGGAGGGTAAAACAGTGGCGAGATGACTGTGGCCAGGCTGCCGAAGATGTAGAAGTCGTACCACTCGATCATGGTTCCAACCGCAGAGGCTCCGATGACCTGCCATAGTTTGTAGTCGTAGACTCTCGCAGGTGACGGTGTGATTTCGGCGGTTGTTTTGTCGGGAACAGAAGCGTCAAGGGACATTTCGAATGTGTTTCCCGCTTTCCTGATCGAACTCGAGATTGCTCCTCGCATCCTAACGGTAAGGACAGAAGTAGGGCAACATTAAAACAATTGACTGCCCATTGTTAGGCATATCGTTGCGATCATCTCGTAAGGCGTACCGCCCGGTCCTGCGTTGCCGTCTTGGTCTGGTTCAGAACCCATCTCCGCTGACTTGGTAGAGGATTAAAACAGCAGATCCGCAGTACATCCGCAGTACATTCGTATTTACCATTAACGATTTACCATTTACTATTCGCTATTCACCATGCTCTACCAAGTAGCTGACACCTGGGAGGAAGAGACTATGTCTGAGCAACCGTTTGATAAAGCGGCCGCTGTAACGTTGTTAAATGAGATTCTGGAAACCGAGCTGGCGGGAGTGGTGCGATACACCCACTACGCGCTGATGGTCTTTGGTCCTAACCGCATTCCTATAACGAGCTGGTTGCGCAGTGAAGCAAGCACCTGCCTGGAACATGCGAATCAGGCGGGCGAGTTGGTCACCCATTTGGGAGATCACCCTTCGCTTAAAATTGGCGCGCTGCTGGAAACTCACAAGCACGGGATTAACGACATCTTGCTTGAATCTCTGGAAGCGGAGAAGGCAGGTTTGGACCTGTATAACAAACTGCTTGAGCTGGTGCGCGATCGATCCGTACTGCTGGAAGAGTATGCTCGCCAGATGATTGCAGAAGAAGAGACGCATCTTGGTGAGGTAAACAAGATGCTGCGCAAGCCGGGCGAGTTAACGCAATTCGCTACCTAAGCGGCCAAGGTAAGAAACCGCGAGGATCTGGCGAAATGTTTGCTGTCTGGCCCGCTCCAGATCCGCCTCCACTCAACACTGAGACGACTATCCAACCCTACCAAATTTGCAGGTAAGGAAGGTGGGCAAGCGCAGCGCGCCTTCGCTCCAGCGCAGCGTCATCAACTTTAGTTTTCTTCAAGCTACGCCGGACTGAGTCAGCATACGAATTGAGGGGTTTTTGTAGCCTAGCGAAAGACGCTACGCTGGAGCGGGGGGGCGCGCTGCACTTGCCCACCTTCCCAACCTGCAAATTTCCTCACCTTGAATGGTCGGTTCAAGGTTAAGTGCTAAAGCACTGAAGTTCTGCGCCCCTGTTAGTCGTCCGCGATGCGGACGGAACAGCGCGATTATGAGAATCTGATACTACCAACCTCCCAAGAATCGCGATTGAGTAATAGTAAAAAAGCAGAACACCTTGTTGGTGGGTATGTTATAAGGATTTTGCGAGTCCAATAACAACACCAACGAGGTGATCT
>Ga0136617_10003195_pt1 | contig 14662 bp, 14 predicted proteins | sample AntDrymUQ3222106_2_FD_129672 | JGI IMG/M metagenome (GOLD analysis project Ga0136617, IMG submission 129672) | Polar desert sand microbial communities from Dry Valleys, Antarctica - metaG UQ322 (21.06) | ecosystem: Environmental > Terrestrial > Soil > Desert | place: Antarctica: Dry Valley... | reverse complement strand
GAATCGGTCTTCTGGCCCGCCGGGTTTCCCCCGTGTCGGGCCTCTTCTTTATCGGGCGGCTTCATGCTGCCCCTCGCGGCTGTTGATGTGCTCGGCAATCCAGCGATCGACTTTCTCCGCTGGAAATGCGGCCACTCCCTCCGAGAGTTTTACCGGCTTCGGAAACGTGCCGGCGGCCACTTTGCGCCAGAGAAGGGCCGGACTAAATGGAAGAATGCCGCGCTCGCCGAGGGGTCGACTCTTGCATGTTCCTACTAGATCGCGGGCGCGATAAAACCGAGGAGGATTTGACATGATTGCTCCGTAGTAAGTACGGAGCAATCGTAGTGCTGACGATACAGCCTAGGGGGCTTTTGTCCTTTTTGCTTGGCGCGGTCCAAGCGCCCGATCGGCCCAACGGCGCGTCGTTCGGATATCTACAGCGTATGTATTGGCGACTTGCTTAACTACCGGGATTATTGCCCGATTCCAGGCAATGCGCGCTTCACGCCCAGACCGATCCGCGTATCGCTCCCTATCGAATAGCATCTCGCCAAATAGCAGCAGAATCTCGCCGTCAACGTCGTGTTGATCCTTGCCCATGTCCTGCGGTTTCGTTGGTCTCGAAGCGGGGCAGGGCGCGCAACAGCTTGATCGCTAATTGAGACAACCCGAAACAACACGAGAGCGCCAAGAGGGGGACTATCTCTCCGCCATTCGCCGTAATCTCGATATCGTCCGTCAGCGTCCGCGCGAGGGCCAGGGCGGCAGCTTACAAGCAGGGTACGACGAACGTCATCGGCCAGCCTTGCGCAGCAATTCCAGGCCCCGCACTACGCGCCCCTTGCCTCGTGCAGCGCGAAGCGCAAAACGCGTTTCAGCGTCGAACTCTGCCAGCATCAGCGTGGTCATCTCGTCGATCAGCCGATTCAAGCTAGTTCCGCGACGTTTGGACAACTCTTTCAGTCGCCGATGTTTGTCGTTAGGCAGGCGGATGGTTAGTGCACTCATGGCTTTACCTCACGTAGAAACTGGCCGGGTGTTCGCACGGCAATATCGGGGAACTTCAGCTCGGCTGCCACCAGGTCACGTACATTGCGACTGATGACGTGACTGGCGCCGCCTGCCACGCAAGCTTTTTATTCATGTCTTGAATGATATCCATTCATCATGTGAAAACCCAAGACGGTGTCTTATTATTGGGTTTGAGCCTGCCGCCAAGCTCAACTGCGACATTGTCGAAGTCTTAAGGCAGCCCGAAGCGCGACCGCCTCGCGGACCGCAATGCCGAAGTCATCGCAGGCACGCAAGCCGAGGCAGCGACACTGATGGACACGGAGACTGAAGGGCGAATGGACAACGACCAGATGCGCACGTTCGTCAGTGCCCTTGCGAAACCATACCGCATCACCCACGGCGCGAAATTCAAGCTAAGGGATTTCGACCCGGGCGACACGGGACCGCTCAAGGACGAGGGAAAGCCGCGCGCACAGCAAGCGTTGCAGGCGGGTCGGGAAATGCTGTCAGAGCTTCAGGACATGCTCTACGCGCAGGACCGCTGGTCAGTGCTGCTCGTGTTTCAGGCGATGGATGCCGCCGGCAAAGACGGGGCGATCAAGCACGTGATGTCTGGGATCAATCCGCAGGGCTGCCAGGTCTACTCATTCAAAGCGCCCACTCACCACGAATTGGACCACGATTGGCTCTGGCGCTGCTGGCGTGCGCTACCCGAGCGTGGCCGCATCGGCATCTTCAATCGCAGCTACTACGAGGAGGTGCTCGTGGTGAAGGTGCACCAGGAGTTCCTCGCCGCGCAGCGGTTACCTGCGAAGTTCTCCGGCAAGAGGATTTGGGATGACCGCTACGGCGATATCCGCGCAATGGAACGCTATCTCGCGCGCAACGGCACGCTGATTCTCAAGTTCTTTCTCAACGTGTCGAAAGGCGAGCAGAAAAAGCGCTTCCTCGAGCGCATCGATGAGCCCGCGAAGAATTGGAAGTTCGCGGCCGGCGACGTCAAGGAACGGGCGCACTGGCGCGAATACATGGACGCCTACCAGGACATGATTCGCGAGACCTCCGCGTCGCATGCACCGTGGTATGTCGTTCCCGCGGATAACAAGTGGTACACGCGTGCCGTCGTCGCTGCGGCGATCGTTGATGGGCTTACCTCGCTCGAGCTCCACTACCCCAAGCTCGTCAAGGCGAAGCTTGCCGAACTCGCCACGGCAGGGAAAGAACTCGTCGCTGAGAAGAGGGGATGACGGGGCAAATGTAACGAGACGCCCGCTTTGCTAGAAAGATGTCGAAGACCTCGTCTCGTTTTGAAGCCGTAAAGCCGCTCTTTGCGAACAACGGCGCCCGACCCAGCGGCACGTTAGCCGCTAGTCGATCATCCGCGCGGTCAAGCTCGATGCGCCACCGCTTCGACTTCGATCAAATATTCCGGTTTGACCAGTGCCTTAACAATCACAAGAGTGGAGGCTGGGCGAGCATCTCCAAGGAAGCGCGAGCGCACTGGATTCAAGTCCTTCAGATCACTACCGTCGGTCAGGAACGTCGTGACCTTGACAAGATCCGTGACATCCATGTTGGCGGCTTTGAGGATCGCCACTAGATTTGTCCACGCCGCGCGCGCCTGCTCCGCAAATCCATTCGCCAGTGCGCCGTCAGGTTGCACGCCAATTTGCCCGGAGATGTAGAGCCACTTTCCGGCCTCAGGCGCCAGCACGCCGTGACTGTACGACCCGAGCGGTGGGGCGATGGTGGTCGGGTTTAGTTTCGTGTTGGTCATGGTTTCCCTCCTGGTTGCAGAGCTCAAAGCGCGAGCTTGGGTGATGTTCCGCCGGTCGGCACGCGCATCGATTCGAGAATCGCCCGCATGTCTTCAATCGTCGCGGCGCGAGGGTTCATCCGTACCTGGCCGCTTCTCATGGCCGCCTGGGCGACCTTTTCTCGCGCCTCGTCGGTCGGCACAAAGCGGTCCAGGCTCAAGTCCAGATCGAGCGCCAAGCGAAGTCTAGACAGACCGACCGCGGCCGTTGGCGCGTCAAAAGCACCCGCGACGACCGCAGCCTTCGCTCCCATCGACACTTCGTTGTAGGCTGCGACGGCGGGCAGCGCCAGCGCATTGGCAACGCCATGCGGAACATGATGCAGGGCACCGAGCGGCGCCGCAATGGCATGCGCAAGTCCCAAGTTGGCACTGTTGAACGCAATCGCCGCCTGGCAGGACGCAATCAAACACCAGCTTTGCGCGGCTTGATGCGTCGGCTCACGAAAGGCGATCGGTAGCCATTTGCCAAGTAAGCGCATCGCTGATTCCGCGTATGGATCGCTCATCACCGACGACGCCTTCGATACATAGGACTCGACTGCATGCGTCACGGCGTCGAAGCCGGATGCCGCGATGACCTTTGCTGGCGCGGAGACGCACAAGCTGCCATCTAACAGCGCGATTTGCGGCGTCATCTCCTGCGAGCGGAAGATGAGCTTGATATCCGAACCGGCTTTGCCGGCAATCGCCGATTCGGAAACCTCGCTGCCGGTGCCGGCGGTGGTCGGCGCGGCAATCAAAAGACTCGCGTGCGGTTTCAGTTGCTTTCCGAAACCCGCTATTACTTCTGCCGGGCCGGGATTGGCAAGTAGCAGCCGGGCGATCTTGGCGGTATCCATCGCCGATCCACCACCGACGGCGACGATCAGATCCGGGCTGACCGCCGCAAGTGCTTTGGCGCAGATCTCGACGGAGTGAGTATCCGGTTCGTGCGCCGGCACGAAATGAAGAGCAGGTCGCACTCCGCATCCGACTTTCAGCATTTCGGCGATATGCGCAGCAAGCTCGCTGTCCTCGAAGAACGCGTCCATCACGATCGCCGGGCGGGTTGAGCCGCTTTCTTTGGCGAGATCGGCGAGCTTGTCGATGCCGCCCCGACCGAATATCACGCGGCGGTTGGAATGCACGAAATTGAATGGCTGCGGCGCTTCTTCCATGCCTATACCTCACTGCAATTTCTCGACCATGTTGCGTCTGTGATTCTTGCAACTTTTGACGAAGTCCGATTCAACTAGCTGATGTCCATCACGACGCTCTTGTGCTGCAAATAGGCGTCCATTCCCTCAACGCCAAGCTCGCGCCCATAGCCGCTCTGCTTGTAGCCGCCGAACGGCATTTCAATGCCGACCACTGCCGGTGTATTGACCGATACAGTTCCCGCTTCAATCTTCGCCGCAAGCTGGTGCGCACGCGAGAGGGAACGCGTCCACACCGTTGCAGCCAGGCCGTATTCAGAGTCGTTCGCGACTGCGATCGCCTCGTCAAGATCCTTGACTCGGATGACAGCCAGCACTGGCCCGAAAATCTCTTCGCGCGCGATCGTCATCTGATTCTTCGCATGATCGAAAATCGTCGCCTCGATGTAGGGTCCAGCCAAATCCGGGGGCGCCCGGCCTCCGCAAACGAGCTTGGCACCTTCGGCTACGCCGCTTGCACAATAGCCCAGGATTTTCTGTTGCGCCGCCTTGTTGATCACCGGCCCAAGTGTTGTCGTAGCCTCCATCGTATCGCCGATGACCAGCGACGTCGCGCGCGCCATTAGCTTGGCAACGACTTCATCTGCGACCGATTCCATGACGATGCAACGGGTGCGCGCCGCGCATTTTTGGCCGGCGTGGCCGAACACGCCCGATGCCGTGCCGATCACGGCACGGTCGATATCGGCGTCGTCACAGATCACTGCGGGCGACTTGCCGCCAAGCTCTAGCGTCACTCGCTTCACCGAGTTCGCCGCCGCTTGGGCGACCTGAATCCCGACCTCGGTTGAACCGGTGAACGACACTTTGGCGATGTCGGGATGCGTCGCGAGCGCCATGCCGATCTGACGACCGGGGCCTGGCGTAACGTTGAACACACCTGCCGGCAGGCCAGCCTCGAACGCCATTGCGGCGAAAGCGAGCGTAGTGAGTGGCGTTTCGCTTGCGGGCTTGACCACTACGGTGTTGCCTGCGGCGAGTGCAGGCGCGAGCTTCCAAATCATCAGCAATAAGGGAAAATTCCACGGCAGAATCAGAGCACATGCGCCCAGCGCTTCGCGTCGCACGTAGCGGTGGATCGTACCTGCGCTCGCCACGACGCGACCGTCGAGGCGTTCGGCGCATCCGGCAAACCAATGGAGCGTCGCGACGCTCGCGCGGATGTCGATCTCCGCATCCGCAATCGTCTTGCCGCCGTGATGCGATTCGAGGGTGACGAACTCGCGGGAGCGACTTTGCAGCAACTCCGCCATTGCGAGCATGAGCTTGCTGCGTTCGGCGGGCGCTTTGCCTGACCAGCTACGGTAGGCCGCGCGCGCGGCGGCAACGGCCAACGTCGCGTCGGCCACCGAGGCATAGCCGCACTCGGCGATCAAGTCGCCATTCGACTTCCCGAAAACCTTGTGGCGCGCGGCGGTCGCGACGAACGCCCCGTTGATGTAGACGCTCGCCGGCGGAATGGCCTGTAACAGGCTCGCGTAGTCAGCCGCGCGATACGCAACAGGCATTGCAGATCCCTTTCGTTTGCATCCGATTTGACCTAAGCACCCAGAAAGGCGTCCGTTAGATCCCCTCCCGCGAGCAGTTCGCTGGACACGCTCGTTTTGACCACACGTCCAAGCTTGATGACGTACGCGCGATGCGAGACGGAGAGCGCCTTATGGACGTTTTGCTCGGCCAACAGCACGGCAGTACCGGATGCAGTAATGGTTTGGATATGGGTCAGCACTTCCGTCGTCAGCAGGGGAGAGAGACCAAGCGAAGGCTCATCGAGCAGGAGCAATCTCGGACGTAGCATCAACGCACGGCCGATCGCCAGCATTTGCTGTTGTCCACCGGAGAGCGACCATCCCAACTCGCCGGTCTTCTGTCGCAACGCCGGGAAGATCGCGTAGATGTCTTCGGCGCGCGCACGGCCATCATCGTTGTCGCGACTTGCGACGAGCAAATTCTCATGCACCGTCAAGCCGGGAAAGATGCGGCGACCTTCGGGTGAATAGCCGACGCCCAGCGCGGCGCGGTGGGACACGGGTCGACGGGCAAGGTCTTCTCCGTCAAGACGAACGAAGCCGGATTCGCACGCAACCAGACCCATGACGCATTTCATGAGCGTCGACTTACCGGCGCCATTGGCGCCGATCAGCGCCACTGCCTCGCCTTGATCGACAAAAAGGCTTACACCGCGCAACGCTTGGATCTGCGCGTAGCGCGCGGTGATGTCCTCGATTTCGAGCAGTTTCGAACTCATGCGGAGGTCTTCTCGGGCAAGCCCAAGTATGCTTCGACTACAAGCGGATCGACACGAATATCAGCGGGTGCGCCGACGGCAATCAAATCGCCGTGGTCCAAGCAAGCCATCCGCTCGGCAAGTGGCATCAGGAATGGCATGTTGTGCTCGATCACGAGGATCGCGAGGCCGCTTCGGGCAAATGATCGCAGGCGGTCGGCGAGATCGACTTGCTCGGTTTCGTTCAAGCCCGCCGCAGGCTCGTCCAGCAGCAGGAGCTTAGGCTCCAGAGCGAGAGCGCGCGCGACCTCGACTTTTCGCTTGAGGCCGTGGGCCAGAGTTCCTGCAGCGCTCTGCGCAACGCTCTGGACTCCGAGCGCATCGAGCAGAGACATGGCTTGGGATCGCGCGCGCTGCCAAGCCGGGTCACTCCATCCCGCTGCGACAGTTTGGCCGAGCCCGGCATTTTCTAATCCGTACCGAGCGACAGCGACATTGTCGAGCACGCTCATCTCGTCCACCAAATTGATATTCTGAAAGGTGCGCGCGATACCGCTTTGCGCGATCGCAAAACTTGGCAATGCGTGAATCGCCGCGCCGTCCAGGCTCACGCTTCCGCTATCCGCACGGTAAATACCGGTGATCACGTTCAGCAGAGTCGTCTTGCCGGATCCATTCGGCCCGATCAGCCCGAAGATCTCCCCACGCGCGACCGTCAGCGTGATGCCATTCAATGCCCGCAAGCCGCCGAAACGCTTGTGCACGTCGCGGATTTCCAGCAGGGGCCCGAAAGCAGGACCAGTTGCACGTAAACTCAAGAGCGGCACCGCCTTGGGCATACGACGTGGCGCTTCCGGCCACAACTTGGCGCGCCACTGCTCGAGGAGTCCGATCAATCCGTACGGAGCCGCGATGATCATGGCCAGCAACGTGACGCCATACGCGATCAGGTAGTACTTGTCCATCGCCCGAAACCATTCGGGCAAGTTGACGATGAGAATGGCGCCGAGTATGGCGCCGGCGATGTGGGTGCGGCCGCCGACTACGGTGATGGTCAAGCATGCAACCATGATCGGAAATTCGAGGGCCTCCGGTGACACAACGCGAATCGTATGCGCATAGAGCGCTCCGGCAAGCCCCGCAAACATCGCCGAGAGCAGGAACATCGCATAACGCAGCTTGGCGGTATCGATGCCGACTGATAATGCGGCAATCGGATTCTCGCGCGAGATGTGCAGGGCCGCACCATAGAGACCGCGGGTGATCCGCCACGACAGAAATGCGCCGGCAGCAACGCACGCCCACACCGCAGCCATGATTGCGTAGCCTTTTTTCACCTCGAATCCGAATAAGGTCAGGCCTGGAATGCCGGAAAGTCCGTTCGCGCCGCCTGTCAGCTCCTGCCAGGCGACTGCCACGAGCACAAGCACCTGCCCCACGCCCAAGGTCGCGAGCGCGAAGTAGTGCGATTCGAGCCGTAGCACTGGAGCCGCGATCAACGCCGCCAAAGCGATCGGCAGTGCCATCGAGAGCAGCACGGTGAGTTCGCCGCCGAGCGCGAATTTGACGCTCAGGACTGCGGTTACGTACGCACCCACCCCAAAGAAGCTGCCTTGCGTCAGCGCTAGTGCACCGGAATGCCCGAAAATAAACTGATAGCCGAGTGCCAACAGTGCATAGATGCCGACGATGGTGAAGATACGCAACTCGTATGCGGAGCTCATCAGCATCGGCCACGCTGCTAGCAGCACGCCGCCGAGAATCAACAGCGGTCGGACGCCGGATATCGACCAGTTCAGCGCGGCATTCATACGCGCCGCTGCACCCTCTCCCCGAATAGCCCTTGAGGCCGGAAGAACATGATGGCGAGGAGGCCCAGGTAGAGCAAAATGGTCGACGCGGTTTGCGTGAAAAGCCACGGCGCGATCGCTTCGAGCGGTGGGATCAAAAGCGGGAGCGACGGAAAAAGAACCTCGAAGAGCGCGATGATCAACGCACCGCAAACAGCGCCGGTCAGACTGCCCCAGCCACCGATGGTGACGGCGATGTAGGCCTTGATGATGTAATTGGTGCCATCCGTCGGCGTGACGAAAAAGGTGTTGGAGAGCATCAAGCCCGCAGCACCGGCGAGTGCCGCCCCGAGGGCGAAGGTCAGCGCAATCATGCGATTGACCCGAATTCCGATCGCCTCGGCCATTTGCCGATCCTGTGCCGTCGCGCGAAGCTTGCGGCCGATTCCAGTGCGGTTGAGCAGCAAATGCTGCGCCAAAATCAAAACGATCGCGACGACCACGATGCCGAGCGCTTGCTTGCCGATCGTGATGCCCGCCACTTCGAAGAGCCCTTCACTCAAGAGTGGTGGACCTTTGCGCGGCTCCGCCCCGTAAATGGCATTCGCCGAATTCTGGAACACGATGCCAAGGGCGATCGTCGAGATGAATACCGACACCGGGGGCCGATTCTTGAGCGGAAAGTACGCGAACCAGGAAAACACAAAACCGAGAACCGCCATCGCGACCATGACCAGCGGCAACAACAAAGCCCCTGGCACCGGGACGATGCTGAAGAGCGCGATGGCGACGTAGCCCGCGGCCATCACCATATCGCCATGCGTGAAGTTGACGGCGCTGGTCGCGTTCAGGATCAGCACGAACCCCAGCGCAAGCAGCGCGTAGGACGCGCCAAGTGCTAGCGCGTTGACAAGGATTTGAAGAAGCAACGCGCCCGCTTGATGTGGTATTTAGTCGTAGCGCTTGGCGATCTTGGGGGTGCGGGTTGCACCGTCGTAGCAGATGACCACGGCGGAGTTCGCCATATTGCCTTTGCCGTCGGACTTGTACGTCATCGCAACGCCCTTGTAGCTGCCGCTCGATAGTGCCTTGCGAATGTCTTCTGGCGTTCTCGCGCCTTTGGCGGCCGCATCGATGATCATCGCCGTCGCATCGTACTGGCCGACCGCGAAGCCATCCGGCTCGGTCTTGAACTCAGCGCGATACTGGGCGAGGAACTTCTCCATCTCAGGTGAACCGCCGGCAACCGGCGACGCATTGGCCTCGGCGCACACACCCTTGAGCTCCGCCGGCTCCACCAAGGCCACCGTCGAGGGTTGACTCAGGCCCGATCCGGCAACGATCGGCAGGTTCACTTTCGCCGCCGCGGCTTGCTTGATGAACAACGCTGAGGGGCCGCCATGCAAGTGCAACATGATGACGTCGGGGTTCGCCACCTGCACCTTGCCCATCACCGGCGACATATCCTTGACTGAGACATCGAGCGCTTCTTCCATGACTGGGTCGATGCCGGCTTTTTTTAAGAGCTCGACGATGTGCCTGCGACCGCTTTGCCCATAAGCCGTTGTTTGATACACAAGCGCGACCCGTTTTTTGCCGAGCTCTTCGAGCACATAGCGGACATGCGCTCCTTTCGCGACTGCGTCACCGGGGAAAAAACGGAACACGTAAGGGTTGTTCTTCTCGGTGATATCGGCGGTGCCGGACACGGTGGCAAGCGGCACCTTGTTCTCCAGCGCGACTGGCAGCATCGCGAGCATTTGCGTACCGAGCATGGATGCCACGACAGCAGACACCTTGCCGCGCGACAGCGCGCGTTCGAGTGCCGTGGTCGCGCCTTCCGGAGATGCGCCAGTGTCGGTGACTTCCGAAGTGATCTTGACCGACGATGGAGCATTTTTAATGGCGAGCAGCGCGCCGTTGCGCTGGCTGGTTCCTTCGAGCGAGAGAAAACCGGTGATCGGAACCAGAATGGGTAGATTGACCTCCGCCGTCTGCGCGGCTGCCGCCAACGGAGAGGCAGCAATGATGGCCGCGACCAGCATGCCAAAGTAATCAGTACCGCGCGTATTCAGTACATTCATGCTCGTTCCTTCGCGTAGAAGATGGCAGAAGCGATTCGCTACGGATTTACTGGGCCAGAGTGGGTGAGCGGACCTCATCGATCTCCGGAATGTGCGGAATCGTGACGCCGTATTGGCCGACATCCTTGCGGATCTTGTCCACACCGCGCCGGATGATTTCGATCTCCTCATCCGGATGCGTCGCGCCCAGGCCGTACTCGGCTGCCAACGCGCGGTTCCGGGCGGAACGCTCGCGTTCGCCGTCGGGCAGATTGACGACGGCGTAGACGCCATTCAGCAGGCTCCCGCGTAGCTTCTTTGCAAACTTGGCGCCGATGATCGTCTTCTCGCCGCCGGTCAGATTGCCGAAGAAGAGACGCATGATGATGCGGCCAAACTGGATATGCCGTGCCTCGTCGCGCAAAACGAGGCGGCAGGCCTTCTTGATCGAGGCGTAGCGCGCATTTTCATAGCGAGCTTGCAAGAGCTCGCCGGATAACTGCTCGAACAGCGTATTGACCGAAAGACCGGCGAAGAAGCTCATCGCCTTCTCGTCTTTCTCGTCGTGAAAACGCGGGATAATTTTTTTGAAGTAATCGGCGCGCGGCGTCGGCTCGTAGCCACCGAGGGCATTGGCAATGCGGAAACTGACTTCGTGATGCCGAAACTCTTCGGCGATGAAATTAGTGATGTGCTGCTTGATCTCGAACGGCTGGTGATCGAAGATCGCCTCGCGCAGGCGCTCCGCGCCGTAAGGCGTTGCGCCATGCTCCATCCATGCGCGCAGACTCCACCACTCCCCGCCGGCGGCGCGTACCGCGGCCGGTAGATCGGCCTTTTCCAGGTCCCCGTAGTCGATATCTTTGGCCGGATCCCAGGCGAGGGCACGTGCTTGCTCGCACAGATGCCAGACCTCTGGGTAGGCAACGTCCGAGACGACCGGATACGGGTTCGGCACGGGAACGAGCTCTTCCAGCATCGATGGCTGCATGTGCTTCTCCTCAATCCGACAATAGCCCGACTCCGAAACGGGCAACAACCCACTGAATCGACCACGCATTTCCGGAGCATGGTCGCGGAATAGCCGGTCCAAGCGGTTCGCGAAACGTAAACTTTCTTGCGCTACACTATTTGCGAACATTTGTTCGCAAAAAATATTGCCAGCGCAACAACCTTATGTCAAGCAAAGGGAAAAATACTCAGCATCCAGCAGCGCCTCGCGCGGAGCACCTCGAATCCCTGGAGCGTGGTTTGCGGGTGCTGGAACTGTTCGGGGCCGATCGCGCGCATGGATTAGCGATGATCGACGTTGCCGAGCGACTGAAGATCACTCGCGCGACGGCACGGCGCATTCTGAGCACCCTCGAGCGGCTGGGTTTCGTGCGCCGTAACGGCCGTATCTATTCACCGGCGCCGCGCGTGCTGTCGCTCGGCTATACCTACCTCGCCTCACTTGGCTTTCGAGCCATTGCTAAGCCCATTGTCGAAGCCTTGATGCACGATACCGGGGAGAGCTGCTCAATCGGCGTGTTGGACAAGGTCGACGTCGTGTACGTCGTGCGCGCCGAAGCACGGCGAATTATTCGCATTGACTTGAACGTCGGCAGCCGCTTACCTGCTTACTTGAATTCGATGGGTCGCGTGCTGCTTTCTGCGCTGCCGGATCGCGATTTGAATGCCTACCTCACCGCCCTGAAGCCGGCGGCGGTAACGCGAAGAACCATTACCAACAAACGCGAGCTCAAACAGCGCATCGTGTCGATTCGGCGAACGGGCTGGTGCTATATCGACGGCGAAGTCGAGGAGGGCATCGCGGGACTTGCAACGCCTATTCGCGACCGCGAGGGCAAGACAATCGCCGCCCTTAACCTAAGCTTGCCCTTCAGCCGGCATGGCAGGCGGGAGATCAAGACCGAATTGCTGCCGAAACTCTCGGAAAGCACTCGGCAGATCGAGCAAATCCTGCATAACGACTTGGCCGTGGACATGCCATCGCTCTAAGAGCGCGGGCGTGAGTGGTTGTACTCTCGATCCTCCGCCTGCCCCCAAGATTCAGGGTAAGCGCTCGGTCGCTCGAACCAAGGTTGGCAGCTACTCCGCTTGTATCTTCGCTGACTTCACAACGCCCCGCCACTTGTCGAGGTCGCTCGCGACGAGCCGCGAGAAGCTCTGCGGGGATCCATGCATCGTCTCCATTCCTAACGGCCCGAGCTTATCCTTCAACTCCGCTGACGCGAGCGCCTTGGTCGTTTCCTCGTGGAGCCGCGTGACGATTGACGAAGGCGTTCCGGCGGGTGCGAAAAGCCCGAACCACGCCGTGACTTCGTAGTCCGCATAGCCGGCTTCTTTGAGGGTCGGTACGTTCGGGAGCCCAGGAACGCGAGCGCCGCCGGTTACGGCGATGACCTTCACGTTGCCGGCCTGAATTCTGGGGAGTGAAGTCGGCACGAGATCGAACATGGCCTGGACATGGCCAGCAATGAGGTCCTGCAATGCCGGCGCACTTCCTTTATAGGGAACGTGCGTCATGTTGATGCCGGCCATGATGTTGAACAGCTCTCCCGCCAGGTGATTTGACGTTCCGTTGCCCGCTGAGGAATAGTTGACTGCGCTGGGCCGCGATTTCGCGTGATCGACGAATTCCTTCACGGTTTGCGCCGGAACGGAAGGGTGCAAGACCAACGCGAAAGGAATTGTCGCGACTGGCGCAATCGGCGCAAAATCTTTGATCGGATCGTAGCCGAGCTTGGCCGAGAGCGCTGGATTCATCGCGTGCGAGCTCACTGTTCCAAGCAGCAACGTGTAACCATCGGGTTGGCTGCGCGCGACGAATTCGGTGCCGACCGCAGTCCCTGCTCCGGGCCGATTCTCGACGACAACCGGTTGCGCGAGTTGCTCGGCAAGCCTCTGACCAAGCGCGCGGGCAAGGATATCGGCGCTGCCGCCGGGCGGATACGGTACGACCAACTTTACCGGCTTCATGGGATAGGTCTGCGCGTGCGCGTCGACGCCCGCGAGCGCGATGATTGCTGCGCAAGTGACGACAACGCCAAGAATTGCGACTCTCCGATTCATTTCAAGCTCCCTTCAAGATTCCGCTATTCCTGGCTGTTCGTTCCAGAACGCATCGCCACCGTTTCAGCAACACCATGCGAGCGTTCTCTTAGTGTAAACGTTCGATCGCAAGACGGCCTTCTGCCTGCTCCGATCTGGGCATATGGACGGCGCGACGCGACCGACTGCGTGCGCAACGCTACCGCAAGGTCTCGAAAAAATCGACGATCTCGCCACCAAGAGTCTCTTCTTCCGTATTGAAGTGCGCGACGATCGACATATGATTGTGGCGTGCGAGCCTCAAGTAGCGAGGAGCCTTGCGCCGCGCAACGCTTACGCGATAGGCGAGTTCGAGGCCGTAGACATCGAGTAAGGGGTTCTCGTATTCGGCATTGACGATGAATACCGGAAGATTGCCTTCGCCGCCGAAATTGACCGGTGAGCGCGCCTCATAGGTGGCGCGGTCGTCGCCGAAATAGGCCTTGACCCCCGCCGCATTGGGATTTTCTGAGGACTGATCGGCGCGTAGCCTCGCGGAGATGAGTACGATCGCGCTCACGTGCTTGCCTAGGTAGCCGAGCGCCGGGTCATAGGCAAATGAGGCCACATGTGTGCCGCCGGAGGAATGGCCGATGAGGAACAGCTTTGCGGGATTCCCGCCAAAGCGCGCGGCGTTCTCGAATAGCCAGGCCGTTGCACGTGCTACGTCGTCGGCACCCGCCGGATAGGCGGCTTCCGGCGCCAGACGGTATTCGACGTTCGCGCCGAGGTAGCCCTGCCGCGCGAACCAATAGAGCACGTTGTCATACATTTCTGGCGTCGTGCATTTGTCTCCGCGCACGAATGCACCGCCATGGACGAATATCGCAACGGGCATGTTCGAGGAATGATCCGGCTGGAAAATATCGACGACCTGCCGGGGATGCGGTCCATAGACCAGATTGCGCGAGATCGTGATGCCATCATTGGACGCAGCGCGGAGCAGCGGTGCATACGCACGCTTGACGATGTCGCTATATTTTTGCGTGTCTGTCGCCCAAACCGGGCCGATCTCGTCCATCAGGGTCTGGAGCGAGAGCGGGGCGCGTGCAAGCGGTCGGGGGTGATTCACGGTTAGGCGATCGCGGGGAACGCGGTTTCGAGTGTCGTCGGGCCGAGGCTAGAACTCATCTCAAAATCCGCAACTGCGTTTCCCCCTCACCCTAACCCTTTCCCCGCTGGGGGAGAGGGAACGCAAGCTCCGTCTCCCGCTTGCGAGAGAGGGTTGGGGTGAGGGGACCAAGCGATTTTGAGATAAGGTTCTAGTACCTAGTTGCGTAATTCACTAACATACTTCTTGGGTCGACTTTGGTGTACCACGGTCTTGGTCCATTCGAACGGCGCAGCCGATTGATTATGAGCGGCGGTGAAGGCGTCGATGGCTTCGCGTACGTGGGTGGGGTGGGTGAAGCTTGCCCCAGCCAATGCGTTACGACTGAGCAAGCTGAACCAGATCTCGACTTGGTTGAGCCAGGAGG
>Ga0136617_10003194_pt1 | contig 14664 bp, 12 predicted proteins | sample AntDrymUQ3222106_2_FD_129672 | JGI IMG/M metagenome (GOLD analysis project Ga0136617, IMG submission 129672) | Polar desert sand microbial communities from Dry Valleys, Antarctica - metaG UQ322 (21.06) | ecosystem: Environmental > Terrestrial > Soil > Desert | place: Antarctica: Dry Valley... | reverse complement strand
TGACCGCCTTTCGCTGATCTGCAGTAATGACAAGCGCGACCGAGCCGATGATGAGGCTGGCGGCGATCAGCGTGCGCGCCGTGAGTTGCTCGTTGGCAAACGCGGCGCCCAGTAACACCGCGACAATCGGATTCACATACGCGTAGGTCGCGACCGCCGAGATCGACGCGTTCTTGAGCAGCCATACGTAGGCCGTGAACGCCAGCAGCGAGCCCGCGGTGATGAGGTAGGCGAAGGCGATGGTGTCCACCGCCTCCTCGTAGGACGCGGCCCACGCGCCGTCGCGAGCTTGGGCGAAGGCCTTGAGCATCAGCGCCGTGAAGAGCGCCGCGAAGAGGCCGGCGAAGTCGACGGCCAGCAGCGTCGCGAAGCGCATCGCGCGCCTCAAGGTCTCCATTCGCAGCAGGAACGACAGCGCCGGCGGGCGCTTGCGGCGGACGTCCTGGGCAGGAAGTTGCAGGGCGACCGGTTTGCCCGTCGCCTGGTTTGAAGCCTTCTCGGTCTCGATCGGCGTTCGTGCCATCAGCGGGTCACTCTCGTGTCAACGCGAGAGCCTTCCAGATGTCGCGCGGTTTCGTGCAGGCTCGCCGTCACACGGACGACGAGCGTCAGCGAGCGCCGGCGCCGATCAGGGTCTCGACGCCTGACTGCTCGACGGTTCGGGCGAGCCCGTCCGTGAGCTGCACGGTCGGCTCCCACTCGAGCACCTCGCGCGCCAGGGTGATGTCGGGCTGGCGGATCTGCGGGTCGTCCGTCGGAAGCGCCTCATGCACGATCTCCGAGCTCGAACCCGTGACCTCGATGACCGCCTCGGCGAGCTCGAGCAGCGTGAACTCGTTGGGATTGCCGACGTTGACCGGCTGGTGGTAGCCCGACTCCGCCAGCCGGATGATCCCCTCGATCAGATCGGACACGTACGTGAACGAGCGCGTCTGTGACCCGTCGCCGAACACCGTGATCGGCCGGTCCTGCAGCGCCTGGCGCAAGAAGGTCGGGATGGCACGACCGTCATGCGGGCGCATCCGCGGCCCGTAGGTGTTGAAGATGCGCACGATGGCCGTGTCGACGCCCTGCTGGCGGTGGTACGCCATCGTCAGCGCCTCGGCGTAACGCTTGGCCTCGTCGTACACACCGCGCGGGCCGATGGGGTTGACGTGACCCCAATAGGACTCGGGCTGAGGGTGGACCTTGGGATCTCCGTAGACCTCACTGGTAGAAGCGATGAGGAAACGCGCCCGCTTGATCTTGGCCAGCCCGAGCGTATGGTGCGTCCCGTAGGAGCCGACCTTCAGCGTATGGAGCGGCAGACGCAGGTAGTCGATCGGCGACGCCGGCGAGGCGAGGTGATAGACGAAGTCGACCGGTCCTTCGACGAAGTAGGGCTCGATGATGTCGACGTTGACGAGCTCGAACTCAGGCGCCCGTATGTGCTCGATATTCGTCAGCGAGCCCGTCTCGAAGTTGTCGACGCAGATCACGCGGTGGCCACGGCGCAGAAGTTCGTCGCAGAGATGCGATCCGAGGAATCCCGCACCGCCGGTTACTAGACAGGTGCTCATTCTGACCACCATAGCGGCGTCAAGCGCGTGCGGACTTGAGCTCGCGCTTCGACAGCGAGACGGAAAGAGCGAAGCTGCCGTCCGGGTTGCGGTGCGCCAGCCCTCGTTTCACGAGCCGTCTGCAGACCACCGGGCACCGCTTGCAGCGCGGGTTGTCCTTACAGCACTTCTTCTTGGGATGGACGGTGCGCTGAGACTTGGCCATGGCTCCAAGCGTCAAGGTAGCAACGTCGTTAGGGAAGCCTAACCCTTAGGATCAGGACATGGCCGCACCCGCGTTCGTCGCCCAGCTCAACGACCAGATCGCCAACGAGTACGCCGCGCACCAGCAGTACGTCGCCTGCGCCGTCTACTACGACGCCCAGACGCTGCCCCAGCTCGCGGGCTTCTTCTATCGCCAGGCGCTCGAGGAGCGCGATCACGCGATGATGATGGTCCAGTACCTCATCGACGCCGAGGAGCAGGCCCTCGTCCCCGGCATCGCCGCCCCGCAGACCGGGTTCAGCGATGCGGTGGAGCCCATCGGGCTCGCGCTCGCTCAGGAAAAGCGCGTGACGGAGCAGATCAGCGCCCTGGCGGCTCGCGCCCGGCAGGAGGGCGACTACGCCTCCGAGCAGTTCATGCAGTGGTTCATCAAGGAGCAGATCGAGGAGGTCGCCACCATGACCGATCTGCTGCGGGTGGCCGAGCGGCTGCGCGACGACGTCATGGACCTCGAGGACTGGGTCGTGCGCGAGCACGGCGAGGGCGAGGGGGAGGACCCGACCGCCCCCCGCCCGGCCGGCGCCTGACTCACCTCGCCCGGCGGCGCAGCACCCGGCGGTCGCCGACTCGCAGCGTGATCCGCGCGGCGTCGCAGTGCTCGAGGTAGGCCTGGGCATACTTGCGCGACAGGCCGAGCTCATCCCGCAGCGAGGCGATGGTGACGTCGCCGTCGCGCTCGACGAGCGCGACGACCGCAGCCTCCGCTGCTTTGAGGGCATCGGAATGGGCGTGGCCCCTGCTGCCGAGCCGCCCGATCCGCCCGGCGGCCCGTAGGGCGGCGAGCTCCGTGACGGCGTCGAGGTCAGCGTCTGGCGGCGGCGCCATTCCGGCGGCGCGAAGTTCGTCCTCGACCGCCAGGGCAGCAGTGGTGAGTGGCAGAGGCTCCGCGCGCTTCGGGGTGCCAGCGGGGTCCGGGAGCGCCATCGGATTCTCGACGGGCTCGCCGCGGCGCAAGCGCTCGAGGCGCGTGAGCAGATCGTTGGATGGCCCATGACGCGGCGGAGCCGGGTCGAGGACCACCCCGCCGCCCAGCGTGTCCGGCGGGGCCAGAGCGCGGATGACGACCTGGTCGCCGGCAGCGGGCACGATCGGCTCTTCCAGGCGGAGCTGGAAGAACCGTCCGCCGAGCTCGGCGATCCGAGCGGCGGACTCACGCGTGCCGTGGTGGACGGCGACACGCGCCCCATGATCCGGCCGCGCGTCTGGAGTCGCCCACTCCAGCGCGACGTCGACCCGGAACGTGGGGCGCGGAGCGTCGGCTCCGGCCACCACCACGTCGCCGCGACCGACCTCGCCGACGGCGAGCCCACTCAGGTTCAGAGCTACGCGCTGGCCGGCCTGCGCACGCTGCACGGGCTCGTCGTGGACCTGCACGCTCCTCACTCGGGCACGGCGCGCCGAGGGCAGGATCTCCACCTCGTCGCCACGCTCGGCGACGCCGGACCACAGGGTCCCGGTGACCACCGTTCCCGCGCCACGGATCGTGAAGACGCGGTCCACGTGCAGACGCAGCGCCCCGGGGGCACCGGCGCGGCTCGAGGCGCGACCGGCCGCCCGGTCGAGGGCTGCGCGCAATTCCTCGAGTCCGTCCCCGGTGCGCCCGCTCACCGTCACGAGCTCCGCGCCGGGCAGGAGGTCGGCTGCCTGCCGGCCCGCACGAGCCGGATCGGCCACGTCGGCCTTGGTCACCGCGATCACACCGATCTCGACTCCCAGTGCCGAGAGCACCGCAGCGTGCTCGCAGGTCTGCGGCATCACCCCGTCGTCCGCGGCGACGACCATCACAAAGAGGTCGATACCCGTGGCGCCGGCGACCATGGTGCGAACGAAGCGCTCGTGACCCGGGACGTCGATCACCGAAAGCGACCGGCCTGACGGAAGCTCGAGGGGCGCATAGCCCAGCTCGATCGAGATCCCCCGCTCGCGCTCCTCGGGCAGCCGATCGGTCTCCACGCCGGTCAGCGCCCTTATCAGCGCGGTCTTGCCGTGATCGATGTGGCCGGCGGTGCCCAGGGTGAGCGGAAGCTCGCCCACTATCCGCTGAGCGCCGTCCGCACCGCGGCGGCCGTGGGCTCCAGCTCGTCCGCGGCCAGCGTCCGGGGATCGAGCAGCAGCCTTCCTGCCTCGATCCGGGCCATGACCGGCGGGTCGCCGGTCCGCAGTCGAGCGGCCAGCGTGTCTGCCGAGGGAGCCTCGAGCGCCACCACCGGTCCCGGGAGCTCGAGCAGCGGAAGGGCGCCACCTCCGACGCGGGCCACCCCCGCCACCACCTCACCGCCCACCGCGGCGGCGAGTACGCGGGCACGCTCGCTCAGCTCCGATTCGGAGATCACGAGCATCCTCAGAACCGGGATCTCCGAGCCGGCCCGCTCGGGATCGCGGTAGAGGCGCAAGGTCGCCTCGAGCGCGGCGAGGGAGAGCTTGTCCAGGCGCAGCGCCCGTGCGAGCGGGTGGGCGCGAGCAGCGGCGACCGCGTCGGCCTTCCCGACCATCAGCCCCGCCTGTGGGCCGCCGAGCAGCTTGTCCCCCGAGAAGCACACGAGCGCCGCGCCCGCCGCGACCGACCGACGCACGTCCGGCTCCTCCGTGAGCAGCGACGACAGCTGGTCGGCGAGCACCCCCGAGCCCACGTCGTCGATCACCGGGACGCCGAGCGCGCACAACGCCTCGATCTCGACCTCCTCCACGAAGCCGAGCTGGCGGAAGTTGGACGGGTGGACCCGGAGGATGGCCCCTGTCGCCTCGCCGATGGCCCGTTCGTAGTCGGCGACGCGCGACTTGTTCGTCGTGCCGACTTCCAGCAGCCGCGCGCCGGCCTGGGCGATCACCTCCGGGATGCGGAACCCTCCGCCGATCTCCACGAGCTGCCCACGGGAGACGATGACCTCCCGGCCGGGCCCGGCGAGCGCAGCCGCGGCCAGCAGCGTCGCACCAGCGCAGTTGTTTACGACGAGCGCCGCCTCGGCCCCCGTGAGCCGGCGCAGGAGACCCTCCACGTGGGCGTGACGCCAGCCACGCGTGCCCGTCACGAGATCCACTTCAAGGTTCGAGTATCCCTCTGCCGCCCTCGCGACGGCGGCCCGGGCGCTGGGGGCCAGCGGCGCCCGCCCGAGGTTCGTGTGCAGCAGCACGCCCGTGGCGTTGAGCACCCGTCGAAGGGACGGCGCCTCGGCGTCGGCCGCCCACTTCCGTGCTCGCGACTCAAGGTCCGGGTCGCCTCCGTGGCCAACGAGGAGTTCATCGCGGCGCTGGGCCAACACCGCGCGGGCCGCGGCGACTGCCAGCGCCCGCGGCGCATCGACCTCTGCGGCGAGGGCGTCGACCGCGGGGAGGTCGCGCAGCGCGCTCAAGCTTCGTCGAAGAGGGCGGTCAGATCGAGCGCGAAGCCGGGAAGCTGCGGTGGAGTCAGCTTCTCGCCGCGGCCGAGTTCTAGCGCAACGTCGAAGCCGCGGGCGCGGCGCCGCGAGCTACGTGCCACGCGCACCAGGTCGTGATCAGTGTCGACGAGCCAGAGCTCGGCGAGCCCATGGCGCTCATACGTCGCCTTCTTGATTCCGAGGTCGTATCGCCAGGTCGAGGGTGAGCTCACCTCCACGGCCAGATCGGGCGGGCCTTCTAGGTGCCGGGCGTCCGAGGCCGGCCGACGCGGCTCAGAGCGCCACCAGACGTCGGGCTTGTAGACGTTGCGCTCGTCGAGCCGGGTGTCGACCTCGATGGCGACCTTTCCCCGGCGACCCGGATCGGCCAGAGTCCAAGCCCGCAGCTCGGCGCAGATGGCCACTACGAGCGTCTGGTGGCGCAGCACCGGACTGTTCACGACGACCTCGCCGTCGATGAGCTGCACGTGGCGCTCGTTGCCCTCCCATTCGAGGAATTGCGTTGAGGTGAGTCGCATCGTCGTGGCCATGGCACCGCGAATGGTAGTCCGGCCGCGGCCGTTCTCGCCCCCCCTTACCATCACACCATGGCCCTCGAGGACGCAGACACCGGCGACGTCTCGGTCGCTCCGATCGTCGGCCCCGACGATCCCCGCCGCTTCACCGACTCGGGGATCGAGGTCAAGCCGCTCTACACCGAGGAAGATCTTCCCGACGATCTCGAGGAGCGCCTTGGTGCACCCGGAGAAGCGCCTTACACCCGCGGAGTGCACGCCGAGATGTATCGCAAGCGGCTGTGGACCATGCGCCAGTACGCGGGCTACGCGTCCGCCAAGGAGTCCAACACGCGTTACAAGTACCTGCTCGAGCACGGCTCGACCGGCCTCAGCATGGCCTTCGACCTCCCAACGCAGCTAGGCCTGGACTCCGATGATTCAATGTGCCTCGGCGAGGTCGGCCGCACGGGAGTGGCGATCGACTCCATCGACGACATGCGCACCGCCTTTGACGGCATCCCGCTCGACAGCGTGTCCACGTCGATGACCATCAACGCGCCGGCCGCCGTGCTGCTGCTCCTCTATCAGCTCGTGGGCGAGGAGCAGGGCGTGGACCCGGCCAAGCTGGAGGGGACCACCCAGAACGACATCCTCAAGGAGTACATCGCCCGCGGAAACTACATCTACCCGCCCGAGCCGTCGATGCGGCTCACGACGGACCTGTTCGCCTATTGCCGCGAGACCATCCCACGTTGGAACACCGTCTCGATCTCGGGCTATCACTTCCGCGAGAAGGGGTGCTCGGCCGTCCAGGAGGTCGCCTTCACGCTGGCCAACGGGATGGCCTACGTCCAGGCCGCGCTCGACGCCGGGCTGGCGGTCGACGATTTCGCGCCCCGCCTCGCGTTCTTCTTCAACGGCCACAACAACGTCTTCCAGGAAGTGGCCAAGTTCCGGGCCGCGCGACGGATGTGGGCCGAGTTCATGGCCGATCGCTTCGGCGCGCAGGACCCGAACTCGACCAAGATCCGCTTCCACACCCAGACCGGCGGGGTGACCCTGACCGCCCAGCAGGCGGTCAACAACATCGCTCGGGTGACGCTCCAGGGCTTCGCGGCCGTCTGCGGCGGAACGCAGTCCCTGCACACCAACGGCTACGACGAGGCGCTGGCGTTGCCGAGCGAGCGTGCCGCCAGGATCGCCCTTCGCACGCAGCAGATCATCGCCCATGAATCGGGCGCGACCGACACCGTCGACCCGTTCGCGGGCTCCTACTACGTGGAAGCCCTCACGGACGAGATCGAGGCCCGGGCGCGCACGTTGATCGCCCGGATCGACGAGTTGGGCGGCTCGGTGAACGCAATCCCTTACATGATCGGCGAGATCGACGAGTCGGCGTGGGGCTATCAGGAGCGCTACCGGACGGGCCAGGACGTCGTCGTCGGGGTCAACAAGTACGTCGAGGGGGAGCTTGAGGTCGAGGACATCCTGCGAGTGGATCCCGACTCCGAGCGCGCGCAGGTGGAGCGACTGAAGGCCTTCAAGGCCGGGCGCGACTCCGAGCGCGTGGAGCGCCGGCTCGGAGAGGTCCGCACGGCCGCCCAGGGGACCGAGAACCTGCTGCCGCCCCTGCGTGAAGCGCTGCGCGACTCGTGCTCGCTCGGCGAGGTCAGCGGCGCCCTGCGCGACGTGTTCGGTCGCTACCAGCCCGCGGCATGACCCTCGCCATCGTCTTCTACGACGTCGTGTTGTTCGTGCACATCGTGGCCGTCGTCGTCGCCTTCGGAGTGACCTTCACCTATCCGCTGATCTACGCCGTCGCCGCCCACTCGGATTGGCCACAGCGCGCGGCGCTCCACGGCGTGCAGCAGCGCATCAGCCGCAAATACATCTCCTTCGGGCTCCTCGCAGTGGTGCTCGCGGGCGTCTACCTGGCCTCGGACCGCGACTTGTGGGGCGAGCCGTGGGTGGCGGGACCGATGGTCATCGCCATCCTGATCGGCGGGATCGGGGGCGGCTACCTGGGCCCGCGCGAGACGCGGCTCGCCGAGATCGCCGGCGCGGGTGGCGATGAGGCCGCATACGGCAAGGTGCTCCGCCAGGCCCGGCTCGCGAGCACCGTTGTCAGCCTGCTGGTGCTTCTGGCCATCTTCCTCATGACCACGAAGCCTGGATGAAGGAGTCGAGGGCGCCGAGGGCGAAGCTCTGACCCAAGCGACGCCTGGGAGGGCAGGGGCGGGCCGCAAGGCCCGCCCCGCGGCGCAGCGCCGGTAGCATCCCGCCCCTTCATGACCCACCGCCGCAAGAGTCCTGAGACCTACGAGGAGAAGCTCGCCCAGCTCTCGGACCTGCGTCACGCCGCGATCTACTCGGCGTCCGAGGTCGCAGTCGAGAAGCAGCATGCCAAGGGGAAGTTCACGGCACGCGAGCGCCTCGACAAGCTGCTCGACCCGGGATCCTTCCAGGAGCTCGACACCTTCGTCCGCCACCGCACGACGGACTTCGACATGCAGAGGAACCGGCCCTGGGGGGATGCGGTGGTCACGGGCCACGGCACGATCGACGGTCGGCGCGTCTGCGTCTTCTCGCAGGACTTCGCCGTCTTCGGCGGCTCGCTCGGCGAGGTCATGGCCGAGAAGATGTGCAAGGTCATGGACCTGGCGGTCAAGATCGGCTGCCCGGTGATCGGCATCAACGACTCGGGCGGCGCCCGCATCCAGGAGGGCGTCATCTCCCTCGGCGCCTACGGCGACGTCTTCCTGCGCAACGTACGGGCCTCAGGGGTCATCCCGCAGATCTCGCTCATCATGGGACCCTGCGCCGGCGGTGCGGTCTACTCCCCCGCGATCACGGACTTCGTGTTCATGGTCAAGGAGACCTCTCACATGTTCATCACGGGGCCCGACGTCATCCGGACGGTGACGGGGGAGGAGGTGGGCTTCGAGGAGCTCGGCGGGGCGATGAGCCACAACTCGAAGTCGGGCGTGGCGCACTTCGCCTCAGACGACGAGGACCAGTGCCTCGAGGACACGCGCTACCTGTTCTCGTTCCTCCCTTCCAACAACCTCGAGCGAGCGCCGCGGGTGGCGCCCTCCGACGATCCCGGGCGGATGGACCCGGAGCTCGATACCGTCGTCCCCGACAACCCGACCAAGCCGTACGATATGCGCAACGTCGTGCGCCGCATCGTCGACGACGGGGAGTTCTTCGAAGTCCACGAGCACCACGCCAAGAACATCATCTGCGGCTTCAGTCGCTTGAACGGCTACGCGGTCGGCGTGGTGGGCAACCAGCCCGCTCAGCTCGCGGGCGTGTTGGACATCGACGCGAGCGCCAAGGCTGCCCGCTTCGTGCGTACCTGCGACGCCTTCAACATCCCGATCCTGACCCTCTGCGATGTGCCGGGGTTCCTCCCCGGCACCGCGCAGGAGTGGGGCGGGATCATCCGCCACGGGGCCAAGCTGCTCTACGCGTTCGCCGAGGCCACGGTGCCGAAGATCACGGTCATCACCCGCAAGGCCTACGGGGGTGCCTACGACGTCATGGCGTCCAAGCACCTGCTGGCCGACTTCAACTTCGCCTGGCCGACCGCCGAAGTGGCGGTCATGGGCCCGGAGGGAGCCGTGAACATCATCTACCGCCGCGACATATCGAGCTCCCCCACCCCCGACGAGCGCCGCTCACGGCTGATGGACGACTACAAGGCGCGCTTCGCCAATCCGTATACGGCGGCCGAGCGGGGCTACATCGACGACGTCATCGTCCCCCATGAGACCCGTCCCAAGGTCATCATCGCGCTCGAGACCCTGCTCACCAAACGTGAGCCGGGCCCCAAGCGCAAGCACGGCAACATTCCCTTGTAACGTCGTCCAGAGGCGGAGCTTGCGACGCCGGCCGGACGAAACCCGTCGCCGCGAAAGCGCGACACGCCGGTGAACCTAAGCTTCTCCCATCACGAGGCCCTCGATGGTGTGCTCCTGCTCGATCGGCTCGAGCTCTTCCACGATGCGCGCGGGCAGATGCCGGCGAGCCTCCTCGGGCAGCGCCGCGTAGTAGCTCTCGGTGAACTGGAGGTCATGGCGCTCCGCATTGCCCGCATTGGGCGCGTCGACGCCGACCACGAGCACGGGCCGGGACTTCTGGGACTGGTTGGCCGTCCCCCGGTGCACCGTGAGCGCCGAGCGCGCGCTGATGTCCCCCATCTTCGGCATCTTCTGCTCGGCGATGGATGCGTAGCGTTCCGCCTCGCTCTTGGGCGGGAACATGCCGTGCTCGAAGTCCTCGCCGGACTCCCACTGCGTTCCAGGGGCAATCTCGAACGGGCCCATGTCCGGTTCGACGTCGACCGTCGTGACGTTGAAGGCCAGAGAAGTCAGCTTGCGATCGCGCACCGTGTCCTCGGGAGCCGGGAAGTCGCGGTGCCACGGCTGATTCATGGCGCCCGGCCCAGGGACGTCGAAGCCGACCTCGATCACCTCGTAATCCGGGCCGAGCACGGCCTCGCAGACGCCGGTGAACCAGGGATGGGTGACCAGCTCCTCAAAGCCGCGGAGCCGCTCGGGAGTGATCTCCACGTAGTAGCGGTTCGGTCCGCGGCCGAGCGCGCCGTTGGGCTGCGCGAGCGCCTCCTCGAAGAGCACGGCGATGTCCTCGCCGAGCTGGCGCGCCCAGTCGCGGCTGTACGCGCCCTTGCACCCGACGATGCCGGCACTGTAGAGCGCCTCACGGGCCGCCTGTACGTCGTCTTCAACTGCGCTCATGTCGAGCCTTTCCTCGGTGGACGGCGGGAGTTCGATCGATCGGTCAAGGATGGTTCCATCGGCCACCTCGAGCGGCCCGTCGAGTTCGACCTCGCCCACCACCGTGACGTCGCGGCCGAACGAGACATCGCCTCGGATCACCAGACCCTCGCACCTTGCCAGAGACGGCGCGCCGGCCGGAAAACGCCGCTCGAAGTCATCGAGCCGGCGGAAGTAGGCCGGGTCGAGCGCAACGAGAGGCCAGCGCCTCCCGGGCTCGAGCCGGGCGTCCTCGGGATGGAGCTCACAGGCGTCGGAGCGTACGACGAGCAGGTCGTCCGTCGTCTTGACGGGTACGAAGCGCCGGCGCGGGACGGCGAGCACCCGGGCGCCGGGAATGACGCCGAGCGCCGCGCCCATCGCGGTCTCGAGCTGAACCACCGCCGGGCTCCCCGCGTCGGTCGGGTCGACCGTCTTGCGATTCGCGATCAACGGCAGCCCGAGTACACCGTCTCGCTCCTCGAGCAGCTCGGACAGGGCGACAAGGTCGAGCCAGAGGTTGTTCGTGTTGTAGTGGCGCCAGCGCCGGAAGTCGCCGAACGAGCCGGCGTCGTCTGGCGGCGTCTGAGCGGTCTCGCGCAGCACGAGGCAGCCGTCGCGCCACGCGATGTGGCCGCCCTTGCGATCGGCGGCCGTCCCCGCGACGACTTCCATCAAAAACGGCACCCCGTGGCGGGCCATCCACGCAACGATCCGGGGCTCGACGACCGCCCCGAGATTGTCCGCGTTGGACATGAAGGCGTAGCGGTAGCCGCGTTCGAGCAGGGCGTCGAGCATTCCCGAAGTGGCGATCGCCGTATACAGGTCGCCGTGTCCGGGCGGACACCACTCCAGGCGCCGGTCCCGCGGCCACTGGACCGGGCTCAGGTCGTCGGCGCGCAGCTTGGGTTCACGACCTTGAAGGAAATCCAGCGGCACGTCGGACGGCAGGTCCGCGTAGCGCTCGAGGAACGCGAGCGATGGAACCCGAGTGGCGAAGGAGTGCATCAGCACGAGCGGCAGACGGGCCCCATGGCGGCTGCGAGCGGCGCGGATCTGCCGGGCGATGACGTCGAGGAAGGTCAGGGGCGGGCGGACCGCCACGAGCCCCTTCGGAGTCGACAGACCCATGCTCGTCCCCAAGCCGCCGTTGAGCTTGATGATCGCGAGCCCATCGAGAGGAGCCGGCTCGTCATCGAGATCCTCGAGCGCCGGAACGTCGAGCACCGGCTCGAGCTCGTCAGAGGCAAGCAGACCGCGCCGGCCCGTGGCGAGCTGACCGTAAAGGCGCTCGAAGCTCGCCACCGCGGCCTCGGGCAGGCCTTCCACTCGCATCTTGTGCTTGGCCGCTGCGAGACCCGTCACTACGCCCGGCCCGGTCCCGACCAGTCGATCACGTCAGCGACGGGGATGGCCGCCGGGGCGGCCACCTGCACCTCAACGCCCATGGCCCGCAGTCGACCGATCTCGCGCGGGTCGGCGCCCTCGTCGACGATGAGGTGGGTCATGTCCTCCGAGGCGATCGTCTGGCACATGGTGTCCTGGCCGATCTTGGTGGAGTCGGCCAGCACGACGACCTCACGAGCGGCTGCGACCAGGGCGCGATCGATGCTGGCGACGAGCGGGTTAGGCGTGGTCAGGCCGCGCTCTGCGGTCACGCCGTTCCCCGAGATGAAGGCCCGGACGGTCCTCAGGCCACTCAGCGAGCGCTCAGCAGCGGGACCGATGAGGGCGTGGATACTGGCGCGCAGGCTGCCGCCCGTCACGTGCACCTCGACCGCCGGAGCGTCCATGAGGGCTTCCGTCACCAGCAGCGAGTTGGTTACCACGATCAGGTCTGCTCGGTCGACCAGGCGCCGGGCGAGAGCCCGCGTGGTGGTCCCCGGACCGATGACGATGGCGTCACCGGGCTCGACGAGCTCAGCCGCCGCCTCGGCGATGGCCGCCTTCTCAGCGGCCGCGACGCGCGCCTTGTCCGCGTAGGGCGGCTCGTGGGCAGGGCTGGCCTGTAGGACCGCCCCGCCATGCCGGCGACGCAGACGCCCATCGGCTTCGAGGGAGCGCAGGTCGCGGCGCGTGGTGACCTCCGAGCTCCCCGTCAGTTCTGACAGCTCGCGCAGCGTCGCGGCCTTTCGCAGCCGGAGGTGCTCGACGATCATCTTGTGCCGCTCGGGAGCGAACATTTGAGCAAGCTTACGTTTCGCGGGTGTCAAATGGCAAATAGCTGGACATAACCAGCCATAGTCGATCGTAGGTGCGGGTAAGCTCAGGCCATCTCCTGCCGGACTCGGTCGCCTCGTTGGTGCTGAGGGCACAGAACAGGGTGCTTGAGTTGGCGTGACCGATTAATCAGCTTGCGGTTGACACATCGTGATCGTTCTGATCCGATTGGGTCAGGGTCCATCACTATTCGCAGTGCCGAGGAGGTTCCACCGTGAGGGGACGGATGAGGGGCGCGCCACTGGGTGCCGCGCTGGCGGTCGCCACGCTGGCGTTCAGCGGCTGCGGTGCGGAAGAGAAGACGAGCAGCTCGGAGAGCGAGAGCTCCGGCGGTGGCGCGGCGAGTAGCGAGGCCGCTGAGCAGAAGGTCGAGCAGCAGCTGGGCGGAAGCTGCACGCTGGAGCAGTACGGCGGCAAGGCCTCAGACCTCAAGAGCGCGACGGTCGGGTTCTCCCAAAGCGAGAAGGAGGCCAATCCCTTCCGGGTGGCCGAGACGCAGTCCATCCGCGACGAGGCCAAGAAGGTCGGGGTCAAGCGCCTCATCGTCACGAACGCCAACTCGCAGCTCAACAAGCAGATCTCCGACATCCAGGACCTGGTCGCCCGCGGCGTCGACGCCCTGGTCGTCGCTCCGCTGAACTCAGAAGGCCTCGAGCCGGCCCTGGCCGCGGCACGCAAGCGTGACGTCCCCGTGATCACCGTCGACCGCAAGCTGACGGGCCCCGAGCACTGCAAGGACTACCTGACGTTCATCGGCTCGGACTTCGTCCAGCAGGGCCAGCGCGCAGCCGACGCGATGATCAAGGCGACGGGCGGAAAGGGCAACGTCGCGATCCTGCTCGGCTCCTCGGGCAACAACGTGACGGAGGACCGCAACAAGGGCTTCCTCGACCGCATGAAGGAGAAGGCCCCGGGCATCAAGATCGTCGCGCAGCAGACGGGCGAGTTCCTCCGCGAGAAGGGTCAGTCGGTCACGGAGCAGCTCATCCAGTCAAACCCCGACATCACGGCCATCTACGCGCACAACGACGAGATGGCTCTCGGCGCGCTGGTAGCCCTGAAGGGCGCGGGCAAGACGCCCGGCAAGGACGTCAAGGTGGTCTCGGTCGACGGCACCCGCAACGCCGTGAAGGCGATCACCAAGGGCGACATGAACGCCGTCATCGAATCCAACCCGCGGTTCGGGCCGCTGGCCTTCAAGACGCTGCAGCAGTTCTGGGGCGATGAGAAGATCCGCGAGAACACGATCATCTCCGACCGCGAGTACGACGAGGCGAATGCCGAGCAGTCCCTCTCAAGCGCCTACTGAGTCCCAGCCCGTCCTCGACGTCCGCGGAGCGTCCAAGCGCTTCGCGGGCGTCGTCGCGCTCGACGACGTGAGCCTGCACCTCGCCCCGGGGGAGGTGCACGCGCTCGTGGGCGAGAACGGCGCGGGCAAGTCGACGCTCATCAAGGTGATCAACGGCGTGCATCCGGCCGACGCCGGCGAAGTGCGACTCGCGGGCGAGCTCGTCGCCTTCGCGGGCCCTCGGGACGCCCAGGAGGGCGGGATCTCGACGATCTTCCAGGAAGTCAACCTGGTGCCGCTCATGACCGTGGCCCAGAACGTCTTCCTGGGACGCGAGCTCCGCGGCCGCTTCGGGCTCATCGACCGCCAACACATGGAACGCGAGGCGCGCGAGCTGCTGCACGACTTCGGCGTCGACGTCGACGTGAGCCAGCCGCTGCGCTCCCTCGGGGTGGGGATCCAGCAGATGGTCGCCATCGCCCGTGCCGTCTCGCTGAAGGCGCGCGTCGTGATCATGGACGAGCCGACCTCCTCGCTCGAGCCGCGCGAGGTCGAGGTGCTCTTCGGCGTGATCCGCCGGCTGCGCGACGACGGCGTCGCCGTGATCTACGTCTCCCACAAGCTCGACGAGCTGTGGGTCATCTGCGAGCGGGTGACCGTCCTGCGCGACGGACGCCTGGT
>Ga0136617_10003193_pt1 | contig 14664 bp, 13 predicted proteins | sample AntDrymUQ3222106_2_FD_129672 | JGI IMG/M metagenome (GOLD analysis project Ga0136617, IMG submission 129672) | Polar desert sand microbial communities from Dry Valleys, Antarctica - metaG UQ322 (21.06) | ecosystem: Environmental > Terrestrial > Soil > Desert | place: Antarctica: Dry Valley... | reverse complement strand
TGGGCGCCGCCGTCGGGGCCGGGCTCGGTGTATGGACGGGATCCCGCGAAGGGCTGGGGACCGGCGCGCGTGTCGAGGCCGGGCTGGGGACCGGCGCAGGTGTCGAGCTCGGCGCGGGAGGCGCGGGAGGCGCGGGAGGCGCGGGAGGCGCCGCTGGAGCCTGACCTTCGTCGCGCCACTCGTCCGTGGTCATGCCCAGGTTCCCGCTGAGGGCGCGGGCAAAGCCCCGCTCGACATGGCGGTCCAGCAGCAGCCGAGCGCCGGACGTGCGTTCTGAGTCAGCGTAGATAGGGTCGTGACCGACCCAGCCGCTGGTGTACCAACCAGGCTTCTGACTGCGCGTCCGCATGATCTGCTCCATGGTCCTGTTCGGGCGCATCAGCTGCGCGGCGAGATCGATCCACTGCTTCGTCGCGAAGGCGAAGACGGCTGAGGCGCCCACCTTGGGTCGCAGGAACGCTGCAGCGAAATTGTCCACTCGCTGGATGGCCACGATGAGGCTTGGATAGGCCTGGCTCATCTCGCCATTGCCGGCGGCATAGCAGGCACGATAGAGGACGACGACGGCATCGCGGGCCAGTCGCAGGCTCTTGCGGATCGGTCGGCCGCCCCAGTACTTGACCGCGCTGGACGAGCCGGCTGCTGTGACGTCGAGGCCGAAACCGTTCTTGGTCAGTTCCTGGAATGGTGCGTATGGGCTGGGCCAGCCGTTGCCGTGGCCGAAGTACACGAGGAGGTTGACGCCCTCCGTCTCGGTCACGACCCTCTCCCATGTGGCATGCGGGTGGAAGACCGTGGTGACCTCCATCCCGGCTGCCATCGCCTGGTTCGCGAACAGTTGGCCTTCCGAGAGGTACTCCGCCGTCGACCCGTGGCTCGGGCCGACGATGATGACGGCTCTGGGCTTGGCGCTCCCTGCTTCCGCGAAGGAAGGCGACGTGTTGGCGGACGTTGCCGTCCCGACCAACGAGATAAGCAGAGCCATGGCCAGGATCCGTACCGGATGGCGCGGTGTCAGATCGGCCCGATGTAGAGGGTGACGTCGTGGCATCGACCGCAACCTCTTGCCTCCTCCCTGCCGGAGCACCGCGTACCCACGGTGACTCAGCGCTTGCCGGCGGGCAGATGGCGGGCTAGTGCTTTGGACGGCGGTATAGCTACGGCGATCTCGGCGGGCGTCCAGAGCAGTGTGCCGAAGGTCCCTTACCCTGCACTTACCGGGCGCGAGCGCCCTTTGGCCGCTCCAAGCTCGGCAGTCGAGAGAGCCGCTCGGCGGCAGCTTCGAGCGTCGTGATGCGCTTGGGGAACGCGAAGCGGAGCTTGGTGCGACCGAGCTCCGCTCGCGAGTAGAAGCTGGAGCCGGGCACCGCCGCGACGCCGGGGTCCGCGACGATGCGACGAGCGAACGCCACGTCGCCCTCGTCGGTGATGTCCCGGATATCGGTCATGACGTAGTACGCGCCCTGCGGCACGGACGTGCGGAAGCCTGCCTGCTGGAGGGCTCCAACGAGGAGGTCGCGACGCTCCCGATAAGCGACCTTCATCGCGGTGTAGTACTCCTCGGGGAGCGAGAGGGCCACGACGCCCGCCTGCTGGAGTGGTGCTGCGGCGCCTACCGTGAGGAAGTCGTGGACCTTCCGGATGCCGGCGGTGAGCTGCGCCGGTGCGATGACCCAGCCGACCCGCCAGCCCGTCACGGAATAGGTCTTGGAAAGCGAATCGATGGTCACCGTGCGCTCCGCCATGCCGGGCAGCGTGGCCAGCGGGATGTGGTCGCCCTCGAAGCGGATGTGCTCGTAGATCTCGTCGGTGAAGGCGACGACGTCGTGCTCCATGCACAGCTCGGCGATGAAGTCGAGCTCCGTCCGGTCGAACACGCGCCCGGTCGGGTTGTGAGGGCTGTTGACCACGATGCCCCTGGTCCGGGACCCGAAGGCGGCGCGCAGCTCGTCCGGGTCGAAACGCCAGTCCGGTTCGTGGAGGGTGACGTAGCGAGGCACGGCGCCGGAGAGGATGGCATCGGGGCCGTAGTTCTCGTAGAAGGGCTCGAAGACGACGATCTCGTCACCTGGATCCAGGATGGCCAGCATCGCGGCGATCATGCCTTCCGTGGCGCCGCAGGTCACGGTCAGCTCGGTCTCCGAGTCGACCTCCCAGCCGGGGTACCAGCGGGCCGTCTTGGCCACGATGGCGTCACGGAACGCCTTGGCGCCCCAGGTTATGGCGTACTGGTTGATATCGCCCCTGATCGCCTCGCAGGCAGCCGCCTTGATCTCATCGGGTGCCTCGAAGTCGGGAAAGCCCTGGGCCAGGTTGACCGCGCCGTGCCGCATGGCCAGTCGGGTCATGTCGCGGATGACCGACTCGGTGAAGGCTTCCGCCTTGCGGGAGATATGCGGCATGGTCAGAGCGTACCTGTCCCGGCGATGCGCGGTGATCCGGCGACCACCATGTGTCACGTCATGGGTAAGCTCTGGCGATGGTCCCTCTCGAGACGATCCGCGCGGCGCCCAAGGTGCTCCTCCACGATCATCTGGATGGCGGCCTGCGCCCGGTCACGGTGATCGAGCTGGCGCGCGACATCGGTTACGAGCGGCTGCCTACGACCGATCCCGCTGAGCTGGGCCGCTGGTTCACCCAGGGCGCCGATCGCAAGAGCCTGGAGCTGTACCTCGATGGCTTCGAGCACACGGTCGCCGTGATGCAGACGCCGGAGGGCATCGAACGCGTCGCGGCCGAGTGCGCTGAGGACCTGGCCGCCGACGGCGTGGTCTACGCCGAGGTGCGCTTCGCGCCCGAGCTGTCGACCCAGAGCGGCTTGGACCTTGATGCCGTGATGGGGGCCTGGCTGGCCGGCTTCCGCCGCGGAAGTGCCAGCGCTGCGGCCGCTGGCCGGCCCATCGACATCCGAGCCATCGTGACCGCGATGCGCCAGTTCGCGCGGTCGGTGGAGATCGCCGAGCTGTCCGTACGGCACCGCGACGAGGGCGTGGTGGGCTTCGACATCGCCGGACCGGAGGCCGGGTTTCCCCCGAGCCGCCACCTCGACGCCTTCCAGCTCATCCATCGGGCTGACTTCCACGTCACGATCCATGCCGGGGAGGCGTTCGGGCTGCCGTCCATCTGGGAGGCGCTCCAGTGGTGCGGTGCGGAGCGGCTGGGGCACGGCGTGCGCATCGTCGACGACATCGTGGTCGGCGCTGATGGGCGCCTCGCCATGGGACGCCTGGCGACGTACGTGCGCGATCGCCGCGTACCGCTGGAGATGTGCCCCACCTCCAACGTCCATACCGGCGCCGTGGCTTCCATCGGGGACCATCCCATCGATCTCCTGCGGCGCCTGCGATTCCGCGTCACCGTCAATACGGACAACCGGCTCATGAGCGACGTCACCTTGTCGTCCGAGTTCGAGATCCTCGCGCGCGTCTTCGACTTCGGCCTGGACGAGATGCAGTGGCTGACGCTCAATGCCATGAAGAGCTCCTTCGCGCCGTTCGACCAGCGCCTGCGACTCATCAATGGCGTCATCAAGCCGGGCTACGCTCGCCTCAGGGCCGAGGCCATCGCCGACGCGCCGACGGTCGTCTAAGCGGCCAGCGCCAGCTCCTCGGCTGCCTCACCGAGGATCCAGGCGGATGAACACTCGAGGCAGCCCACTTCGCTGGCCTCGAGCTGGCTCAGCTCCAGCCGGAGCTCGACCTGGCACCAGGGGCAGGAGATGATGGTCATGTGGCCTCCCGGCACCCGACTCCGTCCGCGGGCGCCTCTTGTGGGACCACCTTGCGACCCGTCCGTGCCATCTCACATGTCACGACCAGGGTGCGACGCGATCATCCGGGTGCGATCTCAGCCTCGCTCTCCGTCGACCGCCGAGGCCGCCGCCGGGCACACGAGCCTCGGCGTGCCAGGATCGGGCTGGCGTAGGCTATGACTGATGACTCGCTCCCCCTTGGGCCGCCGTCGCCGAGAGACCGCTCCGCCCGACGTCGCCGGCGATCCCCCGACGCTCCATTCCGACCCCCAGCCGACCGCCACGCCTGCGGTACCTGCGACCGACACGCTTGACGAAGCTGCGCGAGACGCGGAGGCGAACGAAGGCACCGATCACTCGCGGGCCGGCACCATCGCCTCGGCCGCCGCCTCCCTGGCGGGCAGCGTCGGCTCGGCGGCCTCTGCGGCTGGTTCGGCGGCCTCCGCTGCCGCCTCGGTGGCCGCCGATTCGATGGGATCGGTCGCCCGTCCGATCATCCATGAGGTCGAGGAGCTTGCCTCAGGGGCCCGGCGACGGCTGGATGAGCGCAGCCGGACTCGCAAGCGCGGTTCCAGAGCAAACCCCTCCGAGCCGCTCAAGCTCATCTATGACGTGCACCCCGAAGCGCGGCGTGCGGCTCCGCGTGAGATCGGCCTCAAGATCGTGCCCATCGAGTCCATCCTGGGCACGGCTGTCGAAGGACCCGCGCAACGGGGCTCCGACTTCCTGCCCCTTAAGCCTCGTCGAGGAGCGGACTGGGAGGGGCGCTTCCGGCGGATCCAGAACGCGCTTGAGCGACTCGATACCTTGCCCCCCGTGGACCTGCTCAAGTTCGGCGACGGCTACTGGATCTTGGACGGGCACAACCGGGTGGCAGTGGGACTGACCATGGGTCAGGTCGCGGTGGACGCGAACGTCACCGAGCTGCGCATGCCTGGATCACGTGCGACCGCCTCGCGCATCGCGCCCTATCTCGAGGGCAGTGGCGACCTGCGGGCGGCTGGCACCGGCCGGCGCCGCTCGACCTCCCTGGGACGAGAATCAGTGGAGCCGTCGCGGCTGCAGGCAGAGCGGCGTGCATTCCACGACGCGAAGGAGGACGACGCCGTGGTGGATCGGGCCCGGGCAGCAGCGTCCGACGCCGCAGCGGCAGGGGCCACGCCGCCGCCCCACACCACGCCGCCACGCGACGCCACGCCCGACGACGACGAGCGGCCATGATCCGCCGGCTGGAGATACCCTGGCCGGTCGGTCTCCAGGGTGGGATCGATGTTCAAGCGTTCCGAGTGCTGGCGGTCTCCGATGAGGTCGACCCGGCGTTGGAGTTTCCGGAGGTCCGTCGATCGCTCGGCCGCATCGACCTCGTCGTCGGCTGCGGCGACCTGGATCCGGGTTATCTCGCCATGCTCGGTGACGCCTTCATGGCGCCGCTCCACTTCGTCCACGGCAATCACGATCGAGGCCTTGGTTGGTCCGAGCACCGCCACGTCCTGCCCGAAGCCCTGGTCGACGGCAAGCCGGTGCGCGTGGGCTCCATCAGACTGGCCGGCTTCAACTGGCCGGGACCTCGCGATGGCCGCGCCGACCGAGACGACCTGGGAGCCTGGGTGCAGGTCTTGCGCCTGGCCTTCCGCCTCATCGGCCGGGGCCGCCAGCCGCTGCTGCTCATCAGCCACGTGCCCCCGGCTGGCACCGGCGACGTGCCCTCCGATCGATATCACCGCGGCTTCCGCGCCTACGACTGGTTGGCGCGTCACCTGCGTCCGCCGCTCTGGCTCCACGGTCACTCCCCGCTGGCGGCATGTCCCAGCCCCATCGACCGGCTCGGTCCGACCTGCGTCGTCAACGTGACGGGCGCCACCCTCGTGGAGCTCCAGCCCGTCGCCGCCTGAGATCCCGGAGAGCAGCGGCCGCCGCTGGCGAAGCGAAGCCGCCGCGAGTAAGATGAGCATCGAACAGCGGTTATACGCCATCGCGTTCCCTGTTCACTCCCCCAGCCGAGTCGTCCGAGGGTCTGCGTGGCCGCATTTCGTGAGTATGTCCAGGGTTTTCGCGGGTTCGAACGAGACGCCCGCGTCTTCCTCGTGGCGACGCTCTTCTCCGGGGCCGCCATCAGCCTCTTCTGGATCGACTTCAACCTGTACCTGGCGGCCCTCGGGGTCGACCGCGCCACCATCGGCCTGGTGGCCGCCACGGGATCCCTGTCCGGCGCGCTGACCGCCTTCCCGGCGAGCATGCTGTCCGATCGCATCGGCCGGCGCTTCGTGATGATCGGCGGGATCGGGCTGATGGGAACGGCGCTGGCCCTGCTGTCCGTGGCTGATTCGCTGCCCGTGGTGTTCCTGTTGGCAGCCATGTATGCGGCCGGTCAACAGAGCCTTTTCGTGGTGCAGATCCCCTTCCTGACGGAGCACAGCCGGTCCGATCAGCGCAGCGAGCTGTTCTCGCTCCAGTTCGCGCTGATGCAGGTCACCCAGGTGGGTGCCGCCGTGCTGGGCGGCGTGACCGCCACGGCCATCGCTGCCGCCGTGGGCATCGGCCCTGCCGAGGTGGACGTCTTCCGCATCGTGCTGATGATCCAGACCGCGCTGTTGGTCGTGGCCCTGCTGGTCATGACCCGTGTCCGCGACGACCGGCGGCGCGCGACAGAAAGCCGGACGCCCACCGCGCCGAGTCGCTTGGGCCGGCTGGGCATCCGAGTCAGCGATCGGAGGCTCTTCGTCAAGCTCCTGCTGCCGGGCTTCCTCATCGCCCTGGGTGCCGGCCAGGTGATCCCCTTCCTGAATCTGTATGTCAGCGGGAAGTTCGCCTTGGATCTCTCTCAGATCAACGGCGTCTTCGCCTTGACGGGCTTCGGTACGGTGCTCGCCATCCTCATCCAGCCGGCGCTGGCGAGACGCTTCGGCAAGGTGCGTTCGGTGGTGATCGTGCAGGTCGCCAGCCTGCCCTTCCTGGCGGTGCTCGGCTTCTCTCCCATCCTCTGGCTGGTCATCATCGCCATGGCCGTCCGAAACTCGCTGATGAACGCCGGCAACCCCATCCTGAACGCCTTCGCCATGGAGCAGGTCCGCCCCGATGAGCGCGCCACGCTGGCCGCTGCCATGAGCGTGCTTTGGTCGGTGGGCTGGGTCATCGCCGGACCCTGGTACAGCCTCGTCCAGGCGAACCTCGGCTTCGAACGGGGCTACAACGTCGCCTTCATCACCATCATGGTGCTCTACAGTGTCGCCACCAGCCTCTATCTGTGGTGGTTCCGGGATGCCGAGGTCCTGCCCGGACGGTCGGTCACCAGCCCGGTGACAGGCAGCAACGATCCGAGCGCCTCGGTCCGGAAGCCAGCCGGCGACGCCCAGGGCCCGAGGAGAGCATGAGCATCACCATCAGACCGCTCCAGGACGGTGAGCTGCGCGCGTGGATGGCCGCCGTCGAGACCGCCTTCGGGGAGGAGTCACGTGACGACGCCTTCGCCGCCTTCGAGCGGATCGCCGAGCTCGATCGGATCCTGGTGGCAGCCGACGGCGAGGCGATCGTGGGCGGCGGCGGCGCCTTCACCTACCGGCTCACGGTGCCCGGTGGCGAGGTCGCTGCGGCGGGTATCACGGCCGTGGGCATCCTGCCCACACATCGACGTCAGGGGGCGTTGACGCAGCTGATGCGGGCACAGCTCGAGGATGTGCAGCGTCGGGGCGAGCCGGTGGCCATGCTATGGGCCTCGGAGGGAAGCATCTACCAACGCTTCGGCTATGGGCTGGCCGCTCTGGAGGCGCGGCTGGAGGTGCCACGAGCCAGCTCCGCCTTCCGCCTGCGCGATGCGCCGGAGGGCACGACGCGCATAGTGTCTCGTGAGACGGCGGCAGGGTCGTTCCCGCCCATCTACGAACGGCTGCGGGTCGAGACCCCGGGTTTCTTCGATCGGTCAGGCCCGTGGTGGGACGTCGAGGTGCTGGACGATCCGGAATACCATCGCCGCGGCGCGGGACCCAAGCGGTTCGTGCTCTATGAGGCGGACGGAGGGCCAGAGGGGTACCTCATCTACCGCATCGCGGGCGACTGGGACAAGCGAGCGCTGGAGGTCCGCGAGCTGATGGCGACCACTCCGCGGGCGCTGCGCGAGCTGTGGCGCTTCTGCTTCGGGCACGATCTCGTCACCACCATCCGCGCCGGCCGCCAGGCCGCTGATCACCCGCTGCTGCTGCTCGTGGCGGAGCCAGGACGGCTGGGACTCCACGTGGGTGACGCCCTCTGGTTGCGCATCGTGGATGTGGCGGGCGCTCTTTCGGCGCGCACGTATGCCTCAGGCGATCGCGTGGTGATCGAGATATCCGACCCCTTCCGACCGGAGACGGCGGGGCGGTGGGCGCTCGATACATCGGGTGAGCGGGTGCGAGTGGACCGGACCGACGACCCCGCTGACATCGCGCTCGACATCACGGACCTGGCCTGCCTTTACCTGGGCGCCTTCAGCACGAGCGCCTTGGCACAAGCCGGTCGAACTACGGAGCTGACCCCCGGCGCCCGAGGGCGTGTCGACGCCCTCTTCCGCACGGACCGGAACCCGTGGTGCCCGCAGGTCTTCTGACGGGCGGCAACCGAAGGAGTCGAGACATGAAGGTGGGGGTCGTCCTGCCCATCGCCCAAGAGGCGGACACCGGTGAGATCCAGCCCTGGTCAGAGCTGTGGGAGCTCGCTCACCGGGCCGAGGTGGGTGGGCTCGATTCGGTCTGGGTCTTCGACCATGTGCTGTTCCGCTTCCCCGACCAGCCAGCGCGGGGCCTGTGGGAGTGCTGGACGCTCCTTTCGGCGCTGGCCGCCTCCACGCAACGGGTGGAGCTGGGCACGCTCGTGCTGGCGACCCCCTTCCGCAACCCTGCGCTGTTGGCCAAGATGGCAGCGACCGCGGACGAGGTCAGCGCGGGACGCTTGATCCTGGGCATCGGCACGGGCTGGCATGAGCCGGAGTTCGACGCCCTCGGCCTCTCGTTCGGTCACCGCTTCTCGCGCTTCGAGGAGGCCTTGGCCATCATCGCCGGGCTCCTGCGGGATGGCCAGGTCGACGTGCAGGGGCGCTGGAGCTCAGCGGCAGAGGCAGAGCTGCTGCCCCGCGGACCGCGTGAAGAGGGTCCGCCCATCCTCATCGCGGCTCGCGGACCTCGGATGCTGCGCCTCACGGCGGAGCATGCGGACGCCTGGAACGCCGCCTGGTTCGGCCGGCCGACGCGCTTCCTTCCGCGCCGGGATGACCTCCTGGCTGCCTGCGAAGAGGTCGGTCGCGACCCGGCCACGCTGTCGATGACGGCGGGCCTGCGCATCGTGGATCCAGCCACGCAGCCGGATGAGCCGCTCGACCCGGACTCCACCCTCGACCTGCGATCGGTCCGGGCCATCACGGACGGCCTGGCCGAGTGGGCCGAACTCGGCGTCGATCACGTGATCTGCTCGCTGGAACCGGGCACCCGAGAAAGCTTCGATCGGCTGGCCGAGGCCGTCGCAGCCCTCCGAGCGAGCTGATCGGCGCTTCGGCCGGGTCCCGCGAGAGCGGCATCCGCACGGTCCGGCGATGATGCGGCCATGGAGCACATGAAGACCCGCGGTCCCGGGGCTGGACTGATATCGGCCGGCCTGTTGGTGCTGGCCCTCGTGTTCGCGACCGGGCTCTTCGTGGGTCAGGGCATCAGCCGGGGCGGAGCAGGTGTGGCGCCGCCCACGGGAGACACGGAGCCATCCGGCGTGGCGGCGGTTTCGACGAGCCCATCGCCCGGCACACCGGCCGCGACGGTGCCCCCCAGCGGCGAGCTTCCCACGGGACCGCCCAGCGCCGCTCCCACCCAGTCGACCGTACCGGCCACGAGCCTAGCTCCCTCGCTTCCGCCTTCCTCGCCGCCGCCCACCTCGCCGCCGCCCGCCTCGTCCGCGCCGACCGCCCACCCCACCAGTCTCGGAGCAGGACCCAGCGTGCCGCCTGCCGCGCCCGACGACTTCGCCCTGTTCTGGGAGGCCCTCAGGGTGGTCCAGGAACGCTACGTGGATCGCTCGGCCCTGGACGACACGGAGCTGACGTACGGCGCCATCCGGGGCATGGTCGAGGCACTGGGCGATACCGGCCATACCGTGTTCCTCACCCCCGACGAGAAACAGGCACAGCAGGACTCCTTGAGTGGCACCCTCATCGGCATCGGCGTGATGCTTGGTGAGCGCGGCGGCCGCCCCGTGGTCGCCTCGGTCATCAGTGGTGCGCCGGCCGAGGCCGCAGGCGTGCGGTCGGGCGACATCATCCTGGCCGTCGATGGCGCCTCGGCCGATCGGTTGGGGACCGAGGGCATCGCGGAACGCGTGCGCGGCGTCGCCGGCACCAAGGTCACGCTCACGGTCCTGCATCGCGGCGTGCCGGAGCCCCAGGAGATCACCATCGTCCGGGAGCTCATCCAGTTGGAGCCGGTGAGCTGGAGCTTCGTGCCGGGCACGGAGATCGCGGACGTGCGGCTCATCCAGTTCTCCTCCGGGGCTGCGGACGCGGTCCGTGTCGCGCTGGAAGAGGCCATCGAAGGGGGCGCTGAGGCGGTCATCCTCGATCTGCGCTCCAATCCCGGCGGCCTGGTAGACGAGGCCGTGGGCGTGGCCAGCCACTTCCTTGGGGAAGGCGTGGTCTACCAGCGACGCGACGCGAGCGGAGCCACGGCGCCGGTCGAGGTGCCACCCGAGGGCTTGGCCACGGACCTGCCACTGGTGGTCCTGATCGACCTGGGCACGGCCTCCTCGGCGGAGATCGTCTCGGGCGCCATCGCTGACAACGAGCGCGGCACACTCGTCGGGGAGCAGACGTTCGGCACGGGCACGGTCCTGAACACCATCGAGCTGTCCGATGGCTCCGCCGTGCGCGTCGGCATCGAGCGCTGGCTGACCCCGGACGGTGAGCTCATCTTCGATCGGGGGATCACACCAGACGAGGTCGTGGAGCTGGAGCCGAACGGGGCCGTCCTGGAGCCGTCCGACCTTGCCGAGCTATCGGCAGAGGCTTTCGCGGCCTCGTCCGACCTCCAGCTCCTGCGGGCCGTGGAGCTCCTCAGCCAGACCCTGGGTGACTGAGCGGCGTCGGCGTGACACCGACGCTGGCATCAGTCCGTGGCATCCGAAGGGTCAGCGCCCGCCGAGAGGTCGACGCTGACCGTTCGCTCGTCCGTCCCGCGCACGACGACCAGCTCCAGCGGCCGGGCTGGCTCAGCATCGCCCAGGGCATCGTACAGATCGTCCGCCTTCGAGAGGGTGCGTCCACCGGCCGAGACGAGCAGGTCGCCCTCGGCGATGCCGGCCCTTGCCGCCGGGCCACCCTCCTCCACGTCGCGGACCAGCAGACCGTCGCGTTCGGGGAGCCCCACGGCACGGCGCATCCTGCGTCCGGCGCCCTCCGGCGCGATGCCCACGCCCAAGCGTGGGCGCTCGAGTGACTCGCCCCGGCCGAGAGCATCGATCCGTGCGCGCAAGGCCGCGTCGGCCGGCAGTGCGAGGTAGAACCCTCCCCCGAGGCGGTTGGTGTTGAGTCCGATCAGCCGGCCAGAGGCGTCGACCAGGGCGCTCCCGGAAGAGCCAGGGGCCATCGGCGCGGTGTGCTCGATGCTGCCCGCGATGCGGCGCCCGCGCGGGCCGCGAAAGGCTCGGGCCAAGCTGGAGACGAGACCGAAGGTGATGCGACTGCCCTGGCTGGACGCGCTGACCGCGAAGACCGCGGTACCCAGCCCGGCGCCCTCGCCCTCGGACCACTCGATGACCGGCAGGTCCCCGGTGTCGACGGCGATCACCGCCAGGTCGCCGTCCGGGTCGCTCCCGGCCACGGTGCCCTGGGCCGTGCGGCCACCGGCGAAGGTCACTTGTGCCTCCTCCCCATGCACGTTGTGGGCGTTCGTGAGCACCTGTCCGGCTGCCACGATGACCCCCGAGGCGCCGCGCCAGCCGCCGATGCGGACCACGGAGGGGGCAGCGCGGTCCGCCGCGGAACGAAGGGCTGTCTGGAGCTCGTCGAGGAGGGTGGTCATGTCGGCTTCCTTCGTGTTGGGGGTCACTTGCAACACGCAAGTTACTACCTTTCCGGCGGGGACGCAAGCAGGGACCGGGTAGCATCCGCCAGATGAAGCCCTCCACGCCGCTGCTCACCGCCCTCGACGCGGCCCTGGCGCGCGTGGGCGATCGCTGGTCCCTGCTCATCGTGGAGGCGCTGCTCGACGGACCGCGACGCTTCAACGATCTGAGCAGGCAGGTGGCGGGCATCGCGCCCAACATCCTGGCCGACCGACTGCGCCGCCTGGAACGGGCGGGGGTGGTGCTCTCCGAGCCTTACTCGCGACGTCCGCTGCGGGTGGACTACCGGCTCTCGGCCGACGGCCGCGAGCTGGGCGGCGTGCTGCGTCTCCTTTCGGCCTGGGGCGGTCGAGGATCGAGCACCGCAGGGTGGCAGGGCGAAGCGGTCCGGCACGCGCTCTGCGGGACCGCGCTGGAGGCGCGCTGGTATTGCCCGACCTGCGTCCGGAGCGTGGAGGAAGGCGAGGGGTCGGAGCTGCGCTACCTCTGACGCCGGCGTCGGGACCCTGGCCGGGTCAGGCTTCCAGGCGCAGCTCCTCGAGGTCCAGGTCGCGTTCCACCCGGCGCATGGCCTCGTCACTGATCGCGCCGCGGTCGCGCAAGGCGATGACGGCCTCGCGTTCGGCATCGATGACCGCCCGTCGGATGATCCGGTGATCCAGCAGCTCCTGCTCCGGCTCGCCGGTCGGCCCAGCCGCGTGGTGGTCGCCCAGGTGCTCGGCTCGATGTCCGTACTGGACGCGCAGCTGAGCTATCAGCTCCTCGTGTTGCGGCCACTCTTCGGCCAGGGCCTCGATGCGGCCCCGAGCAGCGGCCACCGCGGCTTCGCGAGCGTGTGCCTCTTCATGGTCGCCACCGCCATCGTCGGCCACGCCCAGGCCTCGGATCAGCAGCGGCAGTGTCAGCCCTTGACCGACCAGCGTGACGAGGATGACCACGAAGGTCAGGAAGATGATGAGCGACCTTTCCGGGAAGGCCTGCCCATCAGGCAGCGTCAGTGGCAGCGACAGGGCCGCCGCCAGCGAGACCACCCCACGCATGCCAGTCCAACCGATGACCAGGACGGATCGCCACGGGGCGAAGGGTCGCGCGCCCGCAGGCTGGCGCTCCAGCGACGCGGCAGGTACGTCGCCGGGAAGATCCACAGGATGCGAACGGCCACCACGGTCGTGCTCACGGCCGCGGCGTAGAGGACCAGCTCAGCCGCAGCGTAGTCACTCAGGCGCGCCATGATCGAAGGCAGTTGCAGCCCGATGAGGCTCCGCTACCCAGCATGCGCGTCTCCGACGACATGATCCGCGGTGAGCGGTAGCCGATGAGAAGTCCCGCGCTGACCACCGCGAGGACACCCGACACGCCCAGCTCCTCGGCGGGCAGGAAGGCCGCGAAGGGCAGCAGCATGGAGACCGTCACCTCGACCGGTGGATCGTTCAGACGCCGCAGCAGCCATGAGGCGGCCAGCCCGACGGCCAGCCCCAGCAGCACACCGCCAGCGGCCACCAGGCTCAGCGCCACGACCGCGTCGCTCAACGAGAAGACGCCTGTCAGGGCTGCCGCCACGGCGAAGCGGAGAGCCACCAGGGCCGTCGCGTCGTTGACCAGGCTTTCGCCCTCCAACACGGTGACCGCCCGGCGTGGCAGCCCCAGGCGCTGGGCGATGGAGGTGGCGGCGACCGCGTCTGGCGGCGAGACGATGGCACCCAGCGCGAAGGCCGGCGCCCAGCCCATGCTGGGCAGGAGGCTGTGCATCACCACGCCCACCGCCAGCGTGGTGACCAGCACGAGCCCCACGGCGAGCAGGAGGATGGGCCGCAGATTCGCCCGAAAGTCGCGCACGGAGGTGAGGAACCCGGCCCCGAACAGGATGGGCGGAAGGAACAGCAGGAAGACCAGGTCCGGCGCCAGGTCGACCTGGGGCATGCCCGGAAAGAGCCCGATGAGGATCCCCAGCCCGACCAGGAGGATGGGATAAGGGATGCCCAGGCGTCGCGAGACCGTGACCGCCAGCACGACCACGACGAGCAGGCCGAGGACCAGCTCGATGATCTCCGCTTCATGCATCGGTCGGAACGGTACCTGAGGCGCGCCTGGTCCGGGGACGGGCCATGGCTGGCATGATGGCCGTCCTGGCGGGCCGCCGTGGCTCACACGCCCTGGAGCGCGAGAGGATCACATGAAGGTGCTGTTGGTCGGGGTGGGCACGGTGGGGGAGGCCATCGCGCGCTTGAGTCGCGGCAAGCCGTGGCTGGAGACGATGGTCCTGGCCGACTACGACGTCGATCGCGCCGCGGCCATCGCCGCGCAGATCGGGGATGGCCGGTCGCACCCGCACGAGCGGATCGACGCATCGGATGCGGCCGCCGTCGAGGGCCTGGCGCGCAAGCATGGCGTGGACCTGGTCATGAACGCGGTCGATCCCTCATTCGTGATGCCCATCTTCGACGGTGCCTTCGCGGCAAGTGTCGACTACATGGACATGGCGGTCAGCCTGTCCGAGCCACACCCGACCCGACCCTTCGCCCAGCCAGGCGTCAAGCTGGGTGACCGCCAGTTCGCCAAGGCCAAGGAGTGGGAGGATCGCGGCCGGCTGGCCCTGGTGGGCATGGGCATGGACCCGGGTCTGTCCGACGTGTTCGCCGCTCACGCCGCCAAGCACCTCTTCGACGAGATCCACGAGGTCAACATCCGCGACGGCGGAGACCTGCGCGTGGAGGGCTATCCCTTCGCGCCCGTGTTCTCCATCTGGACCACCATCGAGGAGTGCCTCAACCCTCCCGTGGTCTACGAGAAGGACCGTGGGTGGTTCACCACCGAGCCATTCTCCGAGCCCGAGGTGTTCGACT
>Ga0136617_10003191_pt1 | contig 14668 bp, 17 predicted proteins | sample AntDrymUQ3222106_2_FD_129672 | JGI IMG/M metagenome (GOLD analysis project Ga0136617, IMG submission 129672) | Polar desert sand microbial communities from Dry Valleys, Antarctica - metaG UQ322 (21.06) | ecosystem: Environmental > Terrestrial > Soil > Desert | place: Antarctica: Dry Valley... | reverse complement strand
GGGAACCGATCTCGGTCCCGTCCTTCGTGTTCTCCGGCATCCGACCAGACTCCAGTTCTCGCCCTCAAACACAGTAGAAACGTCCTGCTCAACGTCTCATACGAGCTTGGCAGAGAGGGTGGCTCGACGCTCTTGACGTCTCGATGCCAGTCTATGACGACATCGCCGGACGTGGCGGCGAGATTCGATCGGGAGTGCTGAGGCACGCGTCCGCTACGTGTCGTTATGGCATTCTTCGATCGCCAGCATCCCGTCCGACGCCACCCCTACCGTCCTTCCTGTCCTACTTCCCCGGCCAGGGAGTCGTAATGCCACTGTGCTTCATCGAACCGCAGGACGCGATCCGCGTGATCGCGGAGTCCGTTGGCCGAGAGGCTCGCAGGCAGCTGCTGGGCGAGCTTGTGCGGGCGTGGGTCGACGAGATCCCTGAGAACGAGCTGGCGTCGCACTACGCGAAGGCTGTGCAGGATCTTGACGAGCACGATCTCTCGATGCTCGCGGCGTGGCACGCGTCACTGGAGGTCGGACATCCGATCGCCAACCGGGAGTTTCTCGTCAACGTGTTTCCGAGCCTTGGAGAGAACCGGCGCGAGGCGCTGAAGATCGCCGCGGGCTTCCGCGGCGAGGAGGCGTTCGACGCCGGCGTCGCTGAAGATCAGGCGCTGCAGACCGTGCTGCCGCACCTCTCGCATGCACGGTGCATGGAGCTGGCGACCGAATGCGTAGAGCTCTATCTGTGGGACCGCTTGGGGTCCGACAACTAGCGGCCACAGCCAACTTGCCGCGTGGGTGCCCGCGCCGATCGAACAGCGACTTTCAGGCGCCAGGGAAAGCCACGCGCGCGTTGGCTGCGGTGCAACGTCGCGATCGCTAAGCGCGACGCGCGGACGAACGCCGGATCACACACTGCTGACATCGCCGCCACCATCAAGCGCCCCACGGATCTCCGCAACCGCCTGGTCCACATCCCGGTAGACCACGGCGCTCATACCTACCGCCCGCGCACCCGCGCAGTTGTCCTCGCGGTCGTCGACGAACAGGCAATCGCCAACCGGCACGCCCAGCCGCGCCACCGCGAGCTCGTAGATCGCCGGCTCGGGCTTGCGCATGCCGACGAACGCGCTGTCGATCACGAGCTCGAAGATGTCGTCGATCGGGGCCATCGCGCGCCAGCGCGACTCCCACTCGCGGACGTTGTTCGTCAGCAGCGCCATCTTGTACCCCTCGGCACGCAGTGATGCCATCAACGCGATCATCGGCTCGTTGGGAAGCAGGCCCGCCCACAGCGTTTCGGCGAACGCCGCAAGCTCGACCTCGCGCCCGCTCACGTCCGACAGTGCCCGCTGCAAACCGGCGACGAACACCTCCTCGGTCATCCGTCCGCACTCGAGCTCGTGCAGCGGATTCATGCCGTCGCGCTCGGCAAGCGCCGCGAAGGCCTGCCCCATCGTGGCCAGCTCAATTCCTGACTGATCGGCGAACGCCTGAAACGATCCCGCCAGCGGCGTCGTCAGCACGCCGCCGAAGTCGCTGATGACCGCTCGGATCACCGCCGGCGGCGCGCGCCGCCACCGCCACCGCCGCTCACGCGGCGCAGCACGTCGTACCGACCCGTGCCCTCGCGGCCCTCCATGCGCCAGCGAAGGAACGCGCTGTCCAGGCGCAGGTCGCCGAGGTCGACCGTCGTGCCGCACAGCACCTCGCCGGCCGCGCGGCGCGCGACGCCGCCCTCCTCCTGCATCCAGAGTTCGAGCCCGGCGCGGCGCTGGCGCAGCGAGCCGTCATAGGTTGTCGACAGCCGCGGGTCGACGATCGCAAGTGGCTCGCCCCCGTCGATGAGAAAGCCTGCGACCGCCTCCTCGTCGTGATGCTTCGCCTTCGCCGGGCGCACCGCAATGAGCGTCACCGCCCGATCGGCGCCCATCCACGCCGACAGGGTCCGCGCGAGCTGGATCCGGCTCCAGTCCGGCGTACCCCAGAGATGGCCGCGCTGACCCAGGCAGCGCATGCCGACCGACCTCCCGCCCACCCGCGCGCTGCCCGTCACGCTGCACAGCTGCTCGTAGCCCTCCATGCCGCCCGCGCGGGCGACCGGGTCCTCGGCGTCGAGCACCGCCGGCGCCGACACCGCCTCGAAGCGCAGATCAAGGCCGGCCTGCGGCCCGTCGTACGTCACGGTCCACGCCTCCAGCGGCGTCTCGATTGTGCTGCGCACGCCCGCCGCGCTCACCCCGTCCCAGGTGTCGACGACGCCCGCGGTGACCTGCGCCTCCGTCGACGCGCCGGCCAGGGCGTCGCCCGCGTAGACGACCGCGAAGCCGCTCGCGCCGCCGCCGCCGAGACCCACTCGCGCGAGCCCGTATACCGAGGCCGCCTGATCGCCGAACGAGAACGTCACGGCGTCGCGGAACGCGGGATCCTCACCCGCGCGCGGGACCTCGTCGGCGACGGAGACGCTCACGGCAGGTCGCGCCGCCGTGGCGGGACCTCACTCGCCGTGCCCTCGACGATGTCGTCGTCGTGCACCGGCGGCCGGCCACCCGTCTCGAACGTGATGATGCGTCCCATGCGGCTCTGCGCGCCGCTCGCCGCGCTCGTCATGACGCGCCCCGCGAAGCGGCGCACGAGCACCGTCCGCACGATCGCGCGCGTCGGCGGCAGCAGCAGGATCAGGCCGAGGAAGTCGCTCAGGAAGCCGGGCGTCAGCAGGAGCGCGCCGCCGAAGATCACGAGCGCCCCGTCCATCACCTCGCGGCCGGGCACACGGCCCTCAGCCAGCGCGCGGTTGAAGCGCCTCCACGCCGCGCGGCCCTGCGAGCGCATGAGCGCCGCGCCGAGCACGGAGTCCAGGATCAGCAGCGCGATCGTCGGCAGGATCCCGATCGCAGAACCGATCTGCCAGAGCACGTAGAGCTCGGCGATCGGGACGATGATGAAGAGGACGACGAGGACCGAAGCCATGGTCCTCTGAAGGCTACGCGAGCGGAACTGCGGGCCCGCTCAGGCGGGCGTGGGGGCGGGCGCGATCGCCACGCCCGGCAGGCGATGCAGGCCGACGTACTCGATCAGCACGGAGATGTCCGGCTGCGCGCCGCGCAGGGTCAGCTGGCGGCCGGCCTTGCGCAGGCGCCGCGCGATCATCGCGAGGTCGAGCATCAGCGACGGATCGGCGAACGCGAGCTCGGACAGGTCGACGAGCACGTCCCCAGGGGAGCACAGCGCTTGTGAGAGCGCTTGCCGGCGCAACGACTGCGTCGAGCGATCCTCGTCCCCGCAGCAGCGCAACGTTGGTGGGTTGTCCTCGTAGGTGACCATGACTGTTCCAACCTAGCTCGACCTTGACCGCCCGTGGATACAATCATCCGAATGGCGACCCTGCAAGACATCGAAGAAGCCCTTACCAACGTCATCGATCCCGAGCTCGGTCTGGATTTCGTCGAGCTGGGGCTCATCTACGGCATCCAGGAGGACTCGGGCAACGTGTGCATCACGTTCACGCTGACGACGCCGGCGTGCCCGATCGGGCCGCAGATCACCGAGCAGATCGAGGAATTCGTCGCTCCGCTGGAAGGCGTGAACTCCGTCAAGAGCGAGATGACGTTCGACCCGCCGTGGTCGCCGGAGAAGATGAGCGAGGACGCGAAGTTCGCACTCGGCTTCTGAGCCGCCGGCGTGCCACGCGCGCCCGCACGGGCGGCGCAACGACTGAACATCGCGCGGGTTCTCGCGTCATGCATCCGGTGCGTTTGGCTCGCCTCTGGCTAGCTGCGCTCGCGCTAGCGCTCGTCGTCGCGACCGCCTCTGCGCAGGCGGCACCCGAGCGCACCGGACGCCTGCTCGTCACCCTCGACGGGTCGCAGGGCGATGCGGGCGCGCACGCGGTCGCCGCCGCGCTCACTGGCGACGGCCTGCGCCGCGACGGCGCGCAGGTCCCGCAGATCGGGCTCGTCAGCCTGCGCCCGACGGGCGGTCAGGCGCTGTCGGGGCTCGCGCGCCTCCTGCGCCGCCGGCACGGGGTTCGCTCGGTCGAGGTCGAGCGCCGCCACACGCTGCGCTTCCTGCCCAACGATCCGGCGCTGACCGCGCCCGAGGTCTCGGTCGGCGCGCCCCCCGGCACGACGCTCGCCTGGTGGGTGGCGCGCAGTGGGCTGCCCGCCGCGTGGGACGTCGCGCGTGGCGACGGCGCGCTCGTCGCCGTCATCGACACCGGGGTCGACGGCGGCCACCCGGACTTCAGCGGCAAGATCGCCGAGACGATCGACAACGACGCGATCCCGAGCCACGGTGCCGGTGCGAGCGACGAGAACGGCCATGGCACGCACGTCGCATCGCTTGCCTGCGGCGCCGGCGACAACGCGTTCGGGATCGTCGGCGCGGGGCTGAACTGCCGCCTGGTCGTCATCAAGAGCGACCTCAGCGACGGGTCGGTCGCGCGCTCGATCGTGCAGGCCGCCGACCGCGGGGTCGACGCGATCAACATGAGCTTCGGGACCGACGGCTCGACGCCGCCGGCACGGGCGATCGTCGAGGCGATCGACTACGCGGTCTCCAAGGACGTCGTGCTCGTCGCCGCGGCCGCCGCAGCCCGGTCGAGGAACAGGGCGATCCCGCCAGCGTGCTCCAGCCGACCGGCACCGGCCCGGACATCACCGCCGGCCGCGGCCTGACGGTCACGGCGGCGAACTTCGCCGAGCAGCGCGCCTCGTTCGCCGGCCGCGGGTCGCAGATCTCGCTCGCCGCGTACGGCTCGTTCGCTGACCGCACCGGCCCGCCGGGGATCTTCGGCGCGTTGCCGTCCAACGCGACCGAGCTCGAGAGCGGCGGCGGGCTGCTGTTCCCCGCGCCCGGCTGCCGCTGTCGCGCCACGTTCCTCGGCGACGCGCGCTACGCCTATCTCGAGGGAACGTCGATGGCCGCGCCGATCGTCGCCGGCGTCGCCGCGATGGCGAGCCGCGTCAATCCCGATGCGAACGCGGCGGACATCATCCGCGCCCTGAAGCAGACCGCGACGCGGCCCGCCGGGAGCGGCTGGAACGCCGACCTGGGATGGGGCATCCTCGACGCTGGCGCGGCGATCAACGCCGTGCGCTCGATCGACCGCCGCCCGCCCGAATCCAAGCTCACCGGCCGCACGCGGGTGCGCGGGGCGCGCTCGTTCACGCTGCGCTGGAGCGGAAGCGACAGCCCGACCGCCGGCCTGCAGCCGTCGGGCGTCAACGTCTACGAGGTCTATCGCTCCGCCAACCAGCGTCCCTACAACCGCATCAAGCGCACACGTGTCACGCGCCTGAAGGTCGCCGTCAAACCGGGCTCGCGCTACCGCTACTACACGATCGCCGTTGACCGGGCGGGAAACCGCGAGGCGGTGCCGTCCAAGCCGGACCTGTCGACGCGCGTCGATCGCCGCACAGCAGCTACCGCGCGAAGGTGAGCGTGGCCTGGTTGTAGTCGGCGCGGTGCCCGGCCGGCACGAAGCGCACGGAGACGCTCGTGATCCCGTGCGCGTACAGAACCGCGAGCAGGCGCTCGAGCCGGTAGACGTTCATCTCCATGAACGGGAAGTCTGCTCGCCGGCGGCGCGCGAGGTTCCACAGGCGGCGCGCCGCTGGGACGCTGCGCAGCACGGCATAGAACGGTACGGCCAGCCGCGACGCCGGGCTCAGCGTGAAATGCAGCACGCCGACGCCGTCTGGTGCAAGCAGGTCGGCGAGCCGGGCGAGGAGCTCGTATCCCGTTTCACTCGGGATGTGCTGGAAGACGATGCTCGAGGTGATCAGGTCAAATCCGGACGCGAGTCCGGCGAGATCGCGGGATTGCACGAACGTCACGTGACCGAGCCCGCGGGCGTTGCAATTGCTCCACGCCTCGTCGAGCATCGACGGCGACACGTCCACGCCCACGGCCGCATCCGCTCGCTCGCCCAGGGCCACCAGGAGCCGCCCGACGCCGCAGCCGAAGTCCATGACCCGCGACAGCGTCAGCGGCCGGCCCACATGCGCCTCCGCCAGGCCGATCATGGCGGCGATCTGTGTGCGCCCTGACGCGAAGAACTCGTCGAGCGCGTCGTCGTCGAGCTGGTGGCGACGAAACCGCTCGTCGGCGAGCACCCCGAAGTAAGGCTCCTGCTGGCCGAAGCTCTCCCACTCGCGCGCGGCCTTGCCGGCCCGGTCGAACATCTAAGGCACTTGCGCGTGCTTGCGCGCCTCGCGCGCGGCAAGCGAGGCGAGCTCGGCGAGCGCGGACTCGATCGCCTCGCCGAACGCGTCGAGGTCGGGCATCGCGTCGTAGTCCCCGAGCAGCCCGAAGTTCATCTGGCCGTTGTAGGACATGATCGCGATCGCCAGCGCGTGGTCCTTGGGCAGGAAGGCGATCGGGAACACGGACGTCATCTCGCGGCCCTGGACGTACAGCGGGAACTGCGGGCCCGGCACGTTCGTGACGAGCATGTTGAACAGGCGCGTGGAGAAGTTCAGTCGTGAGGCCTGGGCCAGGATCGTCGGCGGTGCGAACTGCTGCATGCTCGTCAGCACCTCCGCGCCCACGGCCTGCTTTGACTCCTTGAGGTCGTCCATCGCCTCGCGCACGACGCCGAGGCGCTCGACTGGATCCTCGACGTACACGGGCAGCGGGCCGCGCATGACGGCGAGGCGGTTGCCGGCGCCGTTGCGGTCGTCGCGGCCGCGCACGGAGACGGGCACGAGCGCGCGCAGCTCGAGGCCCTGCGTGCGCACGCCGCGCGAGTGCAGCCAGTGGCGCAGCGCGCCCGCGACGACCGTCAGCACGACGTCGTTGACCGTGCCGCCGAAGGCGTTCTTGACGGCCTTGAAGTCCGCCAGCTCGCAGGCGACGCCGGCGAAGCGCCGGTGCGGGCCGATCTCGACGTTCAGCGGCGACGGTGGCGCGGGGTTCGCCGCCGCCCAGACGATCTCGCCGACCCCCTCGGCGGCGATCGCCGCCTCCTCCAACGCGCGCTCAGGCCGGCTCAGCGAGTGCAGCGCCTTCGCCGCGACGCCGAGCGAGGCCTTCGTCATCCCGGCGATCCCCGCGGTGAGCAGGTCGAGCGGGCTCGGCTCGGGGTCGGGCGTCCACGGCTCGAGGCCCTCCTCGGGCGGGCGTCCCTCGGGTCCGAGGTCGAACAGGACGGTGCCGAGGTCGACGCCGGCGATGCCGTCGATCATCGCGTGATGGCTCTTGGAGAGCAGCGCGAAGCCGCCGTCGGCAAGCCCCTCGACGAGCCAGAGCTCCCACAGCGGCTTGGAGCGGTCCAGCTGCTGGGAGAAGACGCGCGCGACGAGGTTCATGAGCTGCTCGTCGCTGCCCGGCGCGGGCAGCGCGGTGTGGCGCACGTGGTACTCGAGGTTGAAGTCCGCGTCGTCGGCCCACAGCGGCCGGCCGGTCGACGCGGGCGGGTAGACGAGCCGCTGGCGGTAGCGCGGGACGTAGTGCAGCCGCGCGCGGATCGAATCCAGGAACTCCTCGTACGGCGGTGCCGGGCCCTGCGCCCGCACCAGCGCGCCGATGTGCATGTGCGACACCGCGCCCTCCTGATGAAGGAACGACGCATCGACTGCGGTGAGCCTGTCGAGGTGGCGTGGAGGCATCCTTGCGGAGCGTATTGGACCACAGGCCGCGTACCCTGACCCAGCGATGGCGTGGGACTTCTCGACCGAGCCCGAGTTTCAGGAGCAGCTGCACTGGATGACCGGATTCGTTCGCACGGAGCTCTGGCCGCTCGAAACGCTCGAGCTCGACCAGGCTCAGCTGGACCGCGCCCTGCGTCCGCTGCAGGCGCAGGTGCGCGGGCGCGGGCTGTGGGCCGCGCACCTGCCCCCGGACCTCGGCGGCCAGGGCTTCGGCCAGGTGAAGCTCGGCCTCATGCACGAGATCCTCGGCTCGTCGCCGTACGCGCCGAGCGCGTTCGGAAACCAGGCGCCCGACTCCGGCAACTCCGAGCTGATCGCGCTTGCCGGCAGCGAGGAACAGAAGCAGCGCTGGCTGCACCCGCTGCTCGCCGGCGACCTGCGCTCGGCCTTCTCGATGACCGAGCCCGGCGTCGCCGGCGCCGACCCGACGACGCTGCAGACGCGCGCGGTCATCGACGAGGCCGCCGGCGAGTGGGTCATCGACGGGCACAAGTGGTTCTCGACGAACGCGTCGGTCGCGGACTTCCTCGTCGTCATGGCGGTCACCGACCCCGACGCCCGCCCCCACCGGCGCGCGTCGATGATCATCGTCCCGGCCGGCACGCCGGGCGTGCGGATCCTGCGCGACGTGCCGACGATGGAGCACCCGGGCCAGCACTTCGGCCGGCTCGGCGGGCACGCGGAGATCGTCTACGAGAATGTCCGCGTCCCGGCCGCGAACCTGCTCGGCGCGCGCGGCGCGGGCTTCGAGCTCGCGCAGGCGCGGCTCGTGCCCGGCCGCATCCACCACTGCATGCGCTGGCTCGGCGTCGGGCGGCGCGCGTTCGACATGCTCTGCGAGCGCGCGACGTACCGCGTGTCGCACGGCTCGGTTCTCGCCGACAAGCAGACGGTGCAGAACTGGATCGCCGACTCGGCGGCGCAGATGCAGGCGGCCCGGCTGATGACGCTGATGGCGGCGTGGAAGATCGACACGCAGGGCGCCGCGGCGGCGCGCACCGACGTCTCGCTGATCAAGTTCTACGGCGCACAGGTGCTGCACGACGTCATCGACCGCGCGCTGCAGGTCCACGGCGCGCTCGGCTACTCGACCGACATGCCGCTCGAGGCGATGTACCGCTTCGCGCGCGGCGCGCGGCTCTACGACGGGCCCGACGAGGTCCACCGCCAGTCCGTGGCGCGGCAGATCCTGCGCGGCTACGACCCGCCGCCGGACGGCATCCCGACCGAGCACGTCCCGACACGCCGGGCGGCCGCGCGCGAGCGCTTCGCCGAGCTGCTCGAGGTGGTGACGAGCAACGACTAGCCCGCGCCGGTGGTCCCGGATCGTCTGGATCGTCGTCGTCGTGCAGCTCATGGTGGGCGCGACGCTGCTCGTCGCCGCCGTACAGCGCGACCGCTCGGACAGTACGCGCGGCCCGGCGAACGCGCAGGCCGCCGCGACGGCCCCGCTCGCCCCGCTCGCGCCGCTCGCGCCGCGCCCGCGCACGAACCGCTTCGACAGCGACGCGGCGTTCGCGCTCCTGCGCGAGCAGGTGCAGGACTACGGCTGGCGCCCGGCGGGCTCCCCGGCGCTGCGCCGCCTCGCGGTGCGGCTGCGCGCGCTCCTGCCACGCGGACGCTTCGAGGCGGTCCCCGGCCATCCGGGGCTGCGCAACGTCGTCGGCTCGGTGCCCGGCCGCTTGCCGGCGATCCTCGTCGGCGCGCACTACGACGTCGAGGCTGTGCCGCGCGGCTTCGTCGGGGCCAACGACGGCGCCGCCGGCACGGCGGCGGTCGTCAGGCTCGCGCGCGCCTTCGCGCGGGTCAAGCCTCCGCGCGGCGCGCGGGAGCTGCGCTTCGCGCTCTTCGACGGCGAGGAGGAGCCCGCCGGCTGCACGCCGTTCGTCGACTGCGGACTGCGCGGCTCGAGCGCCTACGCCGAGCGCCACGACCGCGCAGTCGACGCGCTCGTCCTGCTCGACTACATCGCCGAGAAGCGGGGCCTGAGCTTCTCGCGCGAGGCGGGCTCCGATCAGGTTCTCTGGGATCAGCTGCGCAGCGCGGCGAGCGCGGTCGGCGTCGGGTCGTTGTTCTCGCCCGTGGCGTCGGGTCAGATCCTCGACGACCACACGCCGTTCACGCAGCGCGGCGTGCCCGCGATCGATCTCATCGACTTCGACTACCCGCAGCGCGACTCGCTCGAGGACGACCTCGAGGCGGTCGCGCGGCGCAGCCTCGACGCCGTCGGCGAGGCGGTCTACCTGCTCGTCGCGCGGCTCCGGAGAGCTCCTGAGACGCCCGCTAGAACACGCGGGTGATCTTCACCTCGCGCCCCGCGGTCGATGCGTAGTTGCCGTCGGCGATCGCCACGAACACGCGGTACTTGCCGCCGCGGCGGATCCGCACGCGCTTGGCGTACCGCGACACGCCGCCGCCGGAGCCGCGCACGATGCCGCCCGCGACGGTGATCCAGCTTCCGCGGCGCAGCCGCTGGATCGCGAACTGCGCGCCGGGTCGGGCGGGGCGGACCGTGCCGAAGAAGCGCACGCGGCGGCCGGTGCGCACGCGCTTGGCGCTCGTGCTCGTCGCCACGCGGACCGCGACGCCGACGCTGACGATCGGGCTTGCGACCTCCGCTCGGCCGGGGATGACGACGCGGTACTGCGTGTTGAGCGGGACCGACAGCAGCGGGAACGCGAACTGCCCGGCGGCATTCGTGAGCTGCACGTTCGCCGTCGGCTGAAAGCCCTGCGTGTAGGGGAACGGGTTGGACTGCAGGAGGATCTGGCGGTTGGCGTTGCCCGTGCCGGTGAGCGTGCCGCCGAGCACCGTGGGCCGGCCGAACGGGACGGGGTTGGGCGTAGCCGCGAGCGTCAGGCCGAGCGGCTCGGCCCGCGTCTTGAACACGCGGTCGACGCCGCCGACGGTGCCGTTGCGGTTGTGCGCCACGAGCCGGAAGTGGTAGACCGTCGCCGGCGCAAGCCCGGCCAGATCGGCCACCGCGGGGAACGCCGCGGTGCCGTTCCCGGCGGCGGCGGGCGCCGTCGCCAAGCCGTAGAGCGTCGTCGTGCCGTACTGGAACAGGTACGTCGTCTGCGCGCCGTTGGGCGTGACCTTGCCGAGCAGCGTCGCGGACTGCGGCGACACCCTCGCGGCGGCGCTCGTCGTGACGGTCGGCTTGGCGCTCTGTGCCTGTGCGAGCGCCGGGACGGCGAGCACGAGGGCCAGGGAAGCGATGATCCAGCCCCCGACGCGGTGCGAACTGCGGTACATGCTGTCCTCCCCTGGATGAACGTGCGGCGCGATACCCCCGCGCCGTCCTGCCTACACTGACCCTATATGTCCTTTGAGGTGCAAAAGTTGCTGCTGGCCGCGCCGCGCGGCTACTGCGCCGGCGTCGATCGCGCCGTCCAGACCGTCGAGCGCGCACTCGAGCTGTACGGCGCGCCGGTCTACGTGCGCAAGGAGATCGTCCACAACAAGCACGTCGTCGAGCAGCTGCGCGCACGCGGCGCGATCTTCGTCGACGAGATCGACGAAGGCATCCCGGAGGGCGCGACGACCGTCTTCTCGGCGCACGGCGTCTCGCCGGCGGTCCATGCGCAGGCGGCGGAGCGCTCGCTGTCGACGATCGACGCGACCTGCCCACTCGTGACGAAGGTCCACGTCGAGGCCAAGAAGTTCGCCGCCGAGGGCTACACGATCGTGCTCATCGGCCACAGCGGCCACGAGGAGGTCGAGGGCACGATGGGCGAGGCACCGGAGTCGATCGTGCTCGTCGAGACCGAGGCCGACGTCGACGCGCTCGCTGTCCCCGATCCGGACAAGATCGCCTACATCTCGCAGACGACGCTGTCGGTCGACGAGACGCGCTCGCTCATCAACCGCCTACGGGAGCGGTTCCCCGCGATCACGGGCCCGCGCACCGACGACATCTGCTACGCCACGACGAACCGCCAGGCGGCGGTCAAGCAGATGGCGGCCGAATGCGATCTCGTGCTCGTCATCGGGTCGCAGAACTCCTCCAACTCGCAGCGCCTCGTCGAGGTCGCGCGCGACTACGGCGCCGACTCCTACCTCATCGACAACGAGTCGCAGGTGCAGGATCCCTGGCTGGAAGGCAAGCGCGTCGTCGGCATCTCGTCCGGTGCGAGCGCGCCGGAGGAGCTCGTCGACCGGCTCGTGAAGTTCTTCACCGACCGCGGCGTGCGCGACGTCGCGGAGTACGAGGTCATTCGCGAGGACGTGCGCTTCATGCTGCCCAAGCGCATCCGCGAGGATCTCGCCGCGACGCGCTGAGAACCGGCCGGCGGGGCGCTCGCGTAGCCTGCGCCGCGCATGCGCACGCTCGTCATCTCCGACCTGCACCTCGGCCTGCGCAGCACCATGGAGGTGCTGACGCGCCAGGCGCCGCTCGACGTGCTGCTGGCGCGCCTGGACGGCGTCGATCGGCTCGTCCTGCTCGGCGACACGCTCGAGCTGCGCCACGGGCCGGCCCGCGACGCGCTCGCCATCGCCGAGCCCGTACTGCGCGCGATCGGTGACGCGCTCGGTCCCGAGCGCGCGGTCGTCATCGTCCCCGGCAACCACGACCACGCGATCGCCGCCGGCTGGCTTGACTGGCGCGGGCGCCGGCAGGCGCCCGATCCGCTCGGGCTCGAGGAGCGCGTGCCGGCCGAGCGCGCGTCCTGGATCGGCAAGCGGCTGGCGACCTTCCTCGCGCCGGCGAGCGTCGAGGTCGCCTACCCGGGGCTGTGGCTGCGCGAGGACGTGTACGCGACGCACGGCCACTACCTCGACGTCCATCTCGTGGTGCCGACGATGGAACGCCTCGCCGCCGGCGCGATGAGCAGGATGGTCGGCGCGGTCCCCGACCCTGCCACGCCCGACGACTACGAGGCGCTGCTCGCGCCGATCTACGCACTGAGCCAGGCGAGCGCCCAGCGCGCCGGGCCGGGCCGCGTGACGATCGGCAGCCGCACGGCGGTCGGTGCGTGGCGTGCGCTGTCCGGGAGCGCCCGCGCGCGCCGGCTGCGCAGCTACGCGCTCCTGCTCCCGTTCCGGCTCGCCGTCCTCGCCGCCAACCGCGCCGGGATCGGCCCGATCGAGGCGAAGGTCGGCGTGCCGGACCTGCGCCGCGGCGGTCTGGACGCGGTCGCCGAGGCGGCACGGCGGCTGCGGCTTGCGCCCCAGCATCTCGTCTTCGGCCACACGCATCGAACCGGCCGGCTGTCCAACGACGCCGCCTGCGAATGGCGCACCCCCGCGGGCACGCAGCTGCACAACCCCGGCAACTGGATCTTCGACCCGCTGTTCATGGGTCGCGGACCGCAGGGCTCCAACCCGTACTGGCCGGGCGGCGTGATCGTGCTGGACGACGACGGGCCGCCACGTCTGGAGCGCCTGCTCGGCGACCTCCCGGCGAAGGCGCTGCGGGACTGACCACATCTCAGTCGACGAGGCCGGGCGTGAACTGCACGGCGTGGCAGGTCACGTCCGCGCCGACCTCGAGCTCGAGCATCCCGACGCTGTGGCGCTCGTGCTCGGCGAGGGCGAAGCAGCCGGGGTGCGGCACGGCGATCGTGCGGCCGTTTGCCCGCTGCGTCTCGTCGTAGGCGCCCTCGCCGTAGTGCATCGAGTACAGCCGCAGGCGGCGGTCGAACAGATGGCGCGCAGGCCAGGCCTCGTTGCCGTACTCGTGCCAGAACTCGACGAGCACCGGTCGCCCGAGCTGCTTGTCCATCCGCAGGGTCGCGACGTTGACCCACTCGGCGTTTGTCGACAAGAGCGGCGCGCTGATCCTGTCGAGCGGGGCTCGCACGATCGCCAAGGTAGCCGGGCGCAGCTCGCGAGCGGTGCTGCGGCTACAGCGCCGTCTTCAACGCGCGCTCGAATGCGTTGAAGCCGAAGGACCCCTCGAGCCGGCTCGTGAGGCGGCCGGTGCGGTCAAAGACGAACAGCCACGGTTCGGTCTGCAGCTGAAACCGGCGCAGCGGCTCGCGCAGCCCGCTGCCGACCTTGTTGTCGACGTAGACCTCCTGGTGGATGAACTGCACGCGGTCGCCGTAGGTGTCCTTCAACTGCACGGCGATGTCGACGACCGGGCCGCAGACCCGTGAGGCGCACAGCGCCGGGGTGGCAAACAGCAGCGCGACGGGCTTCCTGCCGAGCACGGCGGCGAAGTCGACGTCGTGCATGTCATCGGGCGGCAGTCGCGTGTCGATCGAGGCGATGTCGCCGCCGGCCGACTGCACGGTGTCGGTATGGACGGCCGGGGGCCGTTGCCCCGGGCGCGGGATCCGGTCGCGATTGCGCGCGGCGACGTCGATCTGCGCCGTCGCGCCGGCGAGCTTTCCGCCGACCTTCGTCACGGCGAGGATCGACGCGCTGCCGGCGCGCGGGAACGAAACCTGCGTCTCGTAGATCGCCGCGAACGGATCCTTCTCGGTCGCGGCGGACTCGCTGCGGAAGGCGGGATCGGTCACGAGCAGGTCAGCGGGCGCCGGGAACGGCCCACGTGCTCTCGCCCCCGGGCTGTCGGCCACGTACACCGCCGTCTTGCCGTACACGAAGCCGGTCTTCTGATCGATGACGCCGAACGCCAGCCGGTTGTCGCCGACGGTGTAGACCGTGCCCGCCAGGCCCACCTGCGGCCCGGTCAGGTCGAGCGCGTCGGCGACCTGCTGCAGCGTGCGGTCCCTGGTGGCAGGAAAGTCGCCGGCGCGCGATTCGGTGGCGCCCTTCAGCTCGCCGCGCAGCTGCTGCGAGGCGGCGGCCCGCGGCGAGCGCTCGTCGCCGCTGCCGCTGCCGCACCCTGCGACCAGCAGCGCGACGGTCACGCCGATCGCGAGCGGTCGCAGAAGCACCGCCGCAGCCTACGTAACGGCTGCCGATCGCACGCCGGACACGCCCGCCACCATCTAGTACACGCGTCCGCAAGTTCTGCGCGTTTTCCGGGCGCCCGATCCGTGCCTGACGGCCGCCGGTGCCCGCCCTCGTGCCACCAGCACGAAGGCGGGCATCGTCGACCGTCAGATCCCGGC
>Ga0136617_10003190_pt1 | contig 14668 bp, 16 predicted proteins | sample AntDrymUQ3222106_2_FD_129672 | JGI IMG/M metagenome (GOLD analysis project Ga0136617, IMG submission 129672) | Polar desert sand microbial communities from Dry Valleys, Antarctica - metaG UQ322 (21.06) | ecosystem: Environmental > Terrestrial > Soil > Desert | place: Antarctica: Dry Valley... | reverse complement strand
CTGCCCAGGGTAAGGATCACTTTCGGTCGAATGATTTCCAGCTGGCGATGTAGATATGGAATACAGGCCGCGATCTCATCGGGCAAGGGCTTTCGATTCTGAGGCGGGCGGCACTTGACAACGTTGGTGATGTATACCGAGTCGCGCGGCACTTCGATAGCCTCGAGAATCCCATTGAGAAGATTCCCGGCCTGACCTACGAAAGGCTCGCCTCGCGCGTCCTCCGTAGCGCCCGGCCCCTCGCCCACCAGTACGAGGCTCGCGTTCTCATTGCCGTGGCCGGGAACGGCGTTGATGCGCGAGGGACACAGCGCGCAGCAATAGGTGGTGCGGATCCGCTCGGCGACCTCGTCGAGTGTCTTCAGGGCGACCAGCTCGTCGGCCAAAGCGTGACTCGGAGACTCGACCGCGAGGCCGGGGCCGGGGATTGCTGGAGCGCCGTGCCGCCAGCGGGGCAGCGGGGCAGCGGGGCCGTTCATTAGGTCAGCATGGCGGCCCGGCAGAGCAGTTGTTTCAGCAATCGAGACTAGTGGGTGTGCTGTTTCCGCCCCCCTGCCCCGCTGCCCCGCTGAAACCACAATCTCCGAGCCCCCCAACTCCATCTGCTGCGCCAGATACCTCCGCCACTCATCGGCCAAATGACTGCTCCACCACATCGAGAATTGCCTCGGCGACCGCGCGCTTCGATTGCAAGGGAAGAATCTTTCGAGTTCCATCCCGGCCCAGCATGGCTACCCTATTGGTATCCTTTTCGAACCCTGCGCCGGGCTCCAGCGCGTCGTTGACAACGATGAGGTCGAGGTCTTTTCGCTCCAGTTTGGCCAGCCCCTTGGCCAATGCGTCGCCCGTCTCTAGCGCAAATCCGACCATCACGCTGCCCTTCTTCCGCTGGTCTCGAGTGGACCCGAGAATGTCCTCGGTGGGCTCCATTGGAATCGCTAGGGCGCCTTCCATCCGGGACCGTTTGCTGGCGCTGGGGCTACTCGGCCGGTAGTCGGCCGGGGCCGCAGCCATGACCAGCACATCTGCGGTGGGCAGCTCCGCGCGCACCGCGGCCTCGAGCTCTCGAGTAGAATCGATCAGCCGCAGCGTCACCCCCACCGGAGCCGCCAGTGCGGTGGGGCCCGAGATCAGCACCACCTCACCGCCCCGCTCCCACGCTGCCTCGGCCACGCGATAGCCCATCTTGCCGCTGGAGCGGTTGCTCACGACCCTGACCGGGTCGATCGGCTCACGGGTTGGCCCGGCCGTGACTACGACGCGCTTACCGGCCAGTCCGCCACCTCGAACCAGCCGAGCCGCGTGAGCCAGAATGGTCTCGGGTTCGCTCATTCGGCCCGGTCGATCCGACGGGCCCTCCGCCAGGGCACCCGTCTCCGGGCCCACCAGGGCGACGCCGCGCCTACTGAGTGTGTCGAGGTTGGTCCGGGTGGCGGGGTGGGCGAACATCTCGTCGTTCATGCTGGGCGCCAGCAGGAGTGGGGCCGTGCGAGCGAGGAGCAGCGCCGTGAGCACGTCGTCGGCCAGCCCCTGCGCCACCCGTGCGATAAGCTGCGCCGTTGCGGGTGCCACGATGATTATATCGGCTTCATGGCCGAGCCGTACATGTGAGAGCGCCCCGCCAGGCTCCCACAGAGAGCTTACGACGGGGCGCCCAGTCAGCGCTTCGAATGTCAGGGGCCGCACGAACTCCGCGGCGCTCTCGGTGAGAACCGCGTCTACCCGGGCTCCAGCGTCAACCAGGCGGCGGGCGAGGATGCAGCTCTTATAGCACGCGATCCCGCCCGACACGCCGAGGACGACGTGCCGGCCGGCCCACACGGTCAGGCCTCGGAGCGGCGGCGGCGGATGAGCTTGTAGTTCAGGTCTCCATCCACCAGCTCCTGCATTGCCTTGGTGGTCAGTTTCTCCGAGGGCTGCTGCAGCTGATCCTTGGGAAACTCATTCAGATATCGGGCAAACTTGGCGGCCACAAGCACTCCCAGATACTTGTTGCCGGCCTGCTTGGCGACTTCGTGGGGGGTGATTATTCGCATGTCGGGGATCTCTCGGGTATGGTTGATTCATCGTCTAGGGTCGAGAGTCTAGGGCCAAGGCAGTCGACTAGACCCTAGACCCTAGACCTTTTCTAGACTACTTCAAATCTTCTCCGCGGCTCTTACCACATCCCGCCTCAACCGTTCTACCAGCTCGGGAAGATTGCGCTGACGCGATATCAGCCGCTCTTCGGCTTTACCGTCGAGAATCGCGGCAATCTGGTCGACCGCGGTGTCCAGATCCTGGTTCACGACCGCGTAGTCGTACTCCGCGACTGCCGCGAGCTCGTCTGATGCCCGGGTTAACCGCTTCCGCACCAGCTCCGGGTTCTCCGTGTTCCGAAGAGTCAGCCGCTCCAGCAGCACCTCGGCCGATGGCGGCAGGACGAATACCTGGAGCGAGTTGGAGAAGTTGTTCCGGATTTGTCGCGCGCCTTCGATGTCGATGTCGAGCACCGCGTGACGTCCCTCGCCGAAGATACGGTCGATCTCACCCTTGAGCGTGCCGTAGAGCTGGGCGCCATACTCAGCCCATTCCAGGAAATCACCGTTGGCCCGGAGCCGTTCGAATTCCGCCCGGCCGAGGAAGTGGTAGTCCACGCCGTCCTGCTCGCCGTTGCGCGTTGCCCGTGTGGTAGCCGAAACCGAGTAACCCAGATCTTTCCGCACCTGGAGCAGCTTCTTGGCGATAGTCGTTTTCCCGCCGCCCGAGGGCGCCGAGAGCACGAGCAGCAACCGCTTCACTCGAGGTTCTCGAGCTGCTCCCGAAACTTCTCGAGCTCGCCCTTCATCACTATGACCAGCTGCGCGATCTCGGCGTCACCCGCCTTGGCGCCCATCGTGTTTACCTCGCGGCCTAGCTCCTGCGACAGAAAGCCGAGTTGCTTACCAACCGGCTTGTCTGCCGACAGCGTGGCGCGCGCGGCACCGACGTGGGCCTGAAACCGCACCAGCTCCTCCGTGATGTCGAGCTTATCTGCCACAAAGGCGAGCTCCTGAGCCACTCGGTCATCGTCCACGGTACGTCCGTCGAGCAGCTCTGCCACAGCGGACCTGAGCCGGTCGCGCTCTCGAGTCAGTCGCTCCGGGGCTCGCACGGCTACTTGTCCGGCCGATCGCTCCAGCAGGTCGAGCCGGTGCCTCAGCTCGGTCGTGAGCGCTTCGCCTTCGCGAGCCCGCATGGCACGGCATTCAGAGCTAGCCTGCGCTACGACAGGTTCCACCTCGCTCCACGCTATCTCAACCGCACCATTGGCTCCCGAGGTAAGAACCTCGGGCTGCCGGGCGACGAGCTCGACCGTCACGTCTCCCCCAAGCCCAAGCATCGACTGCATCTCACGAAGGCGCGCTGCCACTAGACGGGCTCGGTCTAGGTCCACGGTGAACCCGGTCTCACCATCAGCGGTCTCGGTCCAGCGGACCTGAACCGAGAGGTGTCCGCGATCGAACTCCCGCCGCAATCTTTCCCGAAGCTCTCCCTCGAAGGCGCTGAGGTCGCCCGGAAGCTTGGCCGACAGGTTGAAGTAGCGGTGGTTCACGGTCCGGATCTCGACCCGAAGCCGTCGGCCGGCCACCGCGCCTTCGGCGGCACCGAACCCCGTCATGCTGTACGGCAAGCCCGACCTCCAGGGGAACCGGGACAGCCCGGGAATTTAGCCGCGGCGGGACGGGATTGGTAGGCGTTAACTGCTGTTGAGAGTCACGAGTCCCGACTAATTCAAGAACTCCCAACGCACCCCGAAGTTGCTCTCAAGCTGCGGGATCTCGAATCCGGGTACGTAGCCCAGTCGACTGGATGTCAAATTCACCCGGTCCCAGTACACCGAGAATCCGCCGAGCTGAAACTGGATCAGACTCCGCAGGAAGGTGGCCCCACGGAGTGTCACCGGAGCACCCAGGGTGTCCCGGCCGATGACGCCGGTGCCCCAGCTCTCGACCGCAAGCCGGAGTTTGAGATCGAAAGTGCCGCTGGGGAACTTGCGCAGGAACTTCGAGCGGATGGTGGCGCTGCCGATCGCATGGGAAGGCGGGATTCCCTCAGGAACGACATTCCGGGGATCGCTATACCATCCCTCGAAGGTGAGCCATTGGAGCGGAGCGACTCGCGCGGATGCGGTAATCCACTCGGTCCTGAGAGTTGGTCCGATGGCGGCGATACGGGGAAACTCCGCGTAAGCCGGTGGAGAGAAAGCGGAGACGCGGGCGTAAGCAACCTCAAAGCCGAGTCGGGCGCGAGTCCAGCCTAACGCCGCCTGAAAGTCTCGAATGTCCTGCTCGGTGCTGCTCAGGATCGAGGGCGCCGTCACCACCTTACCGATGCGCGCCGTGCCGGTAACCGCGAGCCCCCGCGTGAGCTCGAGCCCGCCAGCGAGATTGGCGTAGTCGCTGTTGCGGCCACCGAAGTGTCGCTGGTGAATTACTTCTCCCCTGATGCTGAACGGCGCTACCGGATTCCAGCCGAAGCCGGCTCGCACGTCGAGTCGAGTCCACCGGCTGCGGTGAAATGCCGAGCCGACCAGCGAAAAGGCCGGCGCCCGATAGGTCAGGTAACCACCGATCTGGTTGATCTGCTGATCGATGCCTTCGCTGTCCCAACCACTTCGCGCATAGATGAGGTCGGCGCGCGGCCCCAGCCCTTCGCTGTCCTGACCTCTCAACGTCATGCGTATCTGGGCGTCGGTCCGCTTGGCATCGTAGCCTGTGCCGATCGTGTCCTCCAAACCGGCGACAGTCGTGACGTACGGATCGCGATCCGGCCCCGAGCGGAGCAACCGGTACTGGACTCCAAATCGCTCGGACGGGATGTAGCTGCCCTGGGCAGATACCTGGGTATTTGAGTAGTCGCTGCTCAGGCCGGTTGCGCCCGGCGAGTTCAGATAATCGCCGGCGAGACCGAAGCCGAGACCGGATCGGAAGCGCCGCTCGAGCAGCGCCTCGTAGCGGGCAAAGTCCTCGTCGCCGCGGGCAACAGCTATGCGCGAGCGTGGGGCCAGACGGTCATGCCGCCGGGTGAACAGATGTACCCGAAGCTGCCCGGGCCATCGCTCCACCTCGATACGATCGAGCAGGCTGATCGAGAAGAGCCCGGGATCTACCACGACGCTGTCCACTCCAGCCGCTACGTAGGGGACGCCGTCGAGATAGTACTCGGCTGACGCTCCAGCCCTGCCCTGAAAGCTCACCGGCTCGGGGCGGCCGATGTATCCGCCGCGCCACAGATATACCCCGGGCACCTGGGCCAGCAGGTCGCCCACGGTCGCGGCCTGACCCCATTCGATGGAGTCGCGGGTGAAGACCATGCGGGTGAGCGCCGGGCGGGGCCCCTCGACGCCCACAAGGGGAAGCACCGGGACGCGGACGTTCACCTGAAGCTGTTCCTTGAGGAAGCGCTCGGTGGTGCTGATGGTGTCGGCGGCCAGGGTGTCGATGGTAGTGGTGTCGTCGGCGGCGATCTGGGCGTGCAACGGTAAAGCGAAAAGCATGAGCGGTATAACCAACAGCGTGAGCGGCAAGCGGAGGGTGCAACGGAATGACGCGGTTGGCCGCTCCCCGCTCACGCCTTCGTCCCGCTTACGCTTCTTGTTTCCCGCTCACCGCGTTCGCTTCTGGACAGCACGAACTCCGAGAAGAGCCGGACCCCAACCCCCGTCGGCCCCTTCACCCGGCCAGCGTCCTCACGATCGCTGTACGCCGTGCCTGCGATATCCAGATGGGCCCAGGGGAATCCGTCCACGAATTCGCGCAGAAACCAGCCGGCGGAGATGCTCCCCGCGGGGCGGCCCCCGCTGTTCTTCAAGTCGGCAATGTCGGATTTCATCAGGTCACGATAGTCGTCCCAGAGCGGCAAGGGCCAGACCCGCTCTCCGGCGCGCTCACCCGCGCCGCGAAGCTCTTCGACCAGTTGCTCATCGCTGCCCATAACACCAGTGGCGGTATGACCCAGGGCTACGACGATGGCGCCGGTAAGCGTGGCAATGTCGACCACGGCGGCCGGGCTGTACCGCCGGGCGTACGAGAGCGCATCGGCCAGAATCAGCCGCCCCTCTGCGTCGGTGTTGATTATTTCGATGGTCTTGCCCAGGTGGCTGGTAACTACATCCCCCGGCTTAACCGCCGTTCCCGACGGCATGTTCTCGGTACTGGGAATGAGGCCGACCACGTGCACCCTGGGCTTCAGGCGGCCCAGCATCTCGAAGGTACCGAGCACTGCGGCGGCGCCGGACATATCGTACTTCATGTCCTCCATGTTCTGCGCCGGTTTGATCGAAATGCCGCCGGTATCGAAGGTGACGCCCTTTCCTATTAGTACGAGGGGCGCTGAATCGGATCCCTGGTATTCGATGGCGATGAAACGGGGCTCCTCGGCGCTGCCCTGCGCCACCGACATCAGGGCTCCCATTTTCTCCTGGACTATGGCGGCCCGGTCGAGCACGGTGATCAGGAAGCCATGACGCTGGGCCAGGTCACGGGCGCGCTCCGCCACGTAGCTCGGAGTGCATACGTTACCCGGCAGCACCTGAATGCTTCGAGCCAGGGACTGCCCTGCCCCGATCGCCTGCCCCACTTTGTGTCCCTGGGTCAGATCGCCGGAACCTTCGGGTGCCAGGATCTCCATGCGCTCGAGAGGCGGCTTCTTGTCTTCCGCCGGCTTTTTCATCTCGTCGTACTGCCAGGCGCCTTGATCCAGTCCCTCCGCTATCATCTGCCCCGCATCGGCCGGGTTTACCTTGCCGCGCGCCTCGGCTGAAAGATGAAAGGCCGCGCGGGTGACACCGAGAGAACGCGTGCGTTTGGCGGCCACCGCGGCAGCCCGGCGGATAGCAGAGCGATCGACATCCTCAGGCTTGCCCAGGCCAATCAGCAGCACTCGCGGCGCGGGGCCGGGTGGATAGATCACCGCCGTCTCGTCCTGCTTGCCGGTAAAGTCGCCCGCCGCCAACACCCGGCCGATGGCGCCGCCGGTCTGCAGGTCGAGCCCCCCGAGGGATGGAGGCAGCGACCCGCGCGGAATCGCCAGCGCCAGGAGCGCGGTCTCGTAATCAGCGGCTGGCGCCTGGGCTACGGCGGTCTCAAACGGCATAGGTGATGATGGAGGCAAGAGGGTGGATCCCTAAGGACTTGCGCGGGTTCCAAGGTATACGGGGCGGCGACCGGGCGGCAACGGGATGGGGAGGTCGACATCCCCCTTGCCAACGGGCAATTTCCCCGGCATACCACAACGGTCGGCCTGCGATTCCGATTTTTCGAGGTGGAACCGCGCGCCGACTGCACAACCGCTCCTCACGAGATAACTCATGCGGCTTGACTTGGCCGTGCCGGCGCTGGTGCTTGCGCTCGCCGTTGCGGCGTGGGCCTACGGTGCTTACTGCTACGTGCAGATGGTTCGTCACCGCCAGCCGGGTGTGCCCAGCTTGTCGATGGTCTGGCCGACCCACAATCTGACCGGGCGCGGTCTGGAGTTCCGGCGCCGGGCCCTATGGAGCTACCTGGCGTTCGGTGTGCTTGCCGTGCTGCTGGTCATTCTGGGAAAGGGGGAACGCAACCATGCCTTTCAAGAGCAAGGCCCAGCGTCGCAAGTTCGCGGAGCTCCTGGTTAAGGGCGAGATCTCGGAGGAAACTTTCGAGGAATGGAACCGTGAGACGGGTGGTGCCAATCTTCCCGAGCGAGTAAAGCCAGCCAGTAAGAAAACTGCCCGCAGCAAGGCAGCGTCCAGGGGCAAATCCTCGAAGTCGAAGCCGGGAACGAAGCCGGGATCGAAGCGCCGCGCCAAGTGATTGTTCCGGCACCGATCGAGCTCGAGGGCCACGGAGTCCGCCTGGAGCCCCTCGCGGCCGGCCATCGAGAGGGTCTGAGTGCCGCCGCTGCCGACGGCCGGCTATGGGAGCTCTGGTTTACCTCTGTCCCCGAACCGGGGCAGACCGCGCCGTACATCACCGAGGCACTCGAGGGCCAGCGGGCCGGACACTCACTGCCCTGGGCGATTCGGGAGCTGGTGACCGGTGCGGTCGCAGGCAGCACCCGGTTTCACGATATCGTTGTCCCGGTGGACCGGGTGGAGATCGGCTACACCTGGTACGCGGGCACCTGGCAGCGCACTCACGTCAACACTGCCTGCAAGCTGCTTCTGCTGACCCACGCATTCGAGGAGCTGGGCTGCAAGGTCGTCGGCTTTCGCACCGACAACTTCAACTTTGCATCCCAGAAGGCCATCACCGCGCTCGGTGCACGACAAGACGGCGTGATCCGGCATCATCAGGCGCGGCGCGATGGGACGGTGCGTGACACCGTGATGTACAGCATCCGGGTGGAGGAATGGCCCGACGTGAAAAGGCACTTGGCCCTGCGGATCGTTCGCATGCGAAGGTAAGCGTTGGCCGGTGTTTCCTGGCACTTCCTTCTGGCGGTCCGGCGGCAGAAGTGCAATGTTGAGGGTGCCAGTTTTGCGCCACGCACTGGTCTCTCCGGAGGTGCCTATGTCAACCTGCATGGCAGACATCACCCGCCGCATCTGCTACCATCTCGCTTTCCAATTGGTCCTGTTTTCTCTGCCTCTCACACCAGCTGTTTCCCAGATGGACGTCTCGCTGCAGGGAGGTGTGCACGCTGCCCGCCTCGACCGGCCCGAACGCGCCGTCGTTGATCGGCTCGAAGGGCTCGGCCTACAGAGCGCCAAGGGGGAAGCAACCACCTTGGGCCTGCGCATCGGTGGTTGGTTCTCGGACCACTGGGGTGTAGATGGCGGCTTGGCGCTATCTACGAACCGCAGTTGGAACGGCGGAGCACCGTTCGGCATTCTCACGGACCAGTTCGAGAACCAGACGGTCTTCGCTAGCGCCACCCTCCGCGCCCGCACCCCACCCGATTCCCGGTGGGGCCTGGTGCTTGGTGCGGGGCCGGCCCTGATCTTTCATCGGGGAAGCGGCTCCTCACTGCTGACCCAGAACACCGACATCGGCGGTCTGGTGGATGCAGGCGGCAGCGTACGGCTCAGCTCCCGGCTTGCCTTCACGCTGAATCTTCAGCAGTATCTGTTCGGGAGCAGCTTCGCCGAGCCCTATGCCGGCCAGTTCCTGGGCGACCCGATTCAACCCGCCGGGTCCCGGTTTCGCCATGAGCTCGTGGTCCTGGCAGGAGTCGCCTGGCGCGCCAGGTAGGACCCCATGCTGAGAGAGATCGTGCGCGCAACTCTATTTCTGATTCTTGGCACCTCGCTTGGGATCACGCCTGCGGCCGGACAACTCCCGGTTCGCCGCCCGGTTCCGTCGGTCCTGTTCAGCAGCCCGGCGCGCATGCCGCTGGGCATTGCTGCCGCGAACGTGCCGGCCGACACTCTCGAGCGCGACATCCGCCCTACCCACTGGAAGGAAGGTGCCTTCGTGGGTGGGCTGCTCGGCGGCGGCGGCGGCGGGCTGCTATCCGCCGCCTTGTGCAGAAGTTCGGAGCAGGCCGGCAAAGACTGCACTGGCAGCACGGTGTCTGGCTTTCTCGTCGGGGCGCTGGTGTTGGGCCTCCCGGGGGCGCTGATCGGAGGTCAGATCCCTAAAGGAGGCGTGGTCCCGTAGTCCCCCCCGGAATCAAGATCGCCAGCCTCGTCTTCCAATTCCTGCGGCCATGTGGAGGGTGGCGTCGCCGCATTTGGTGCTACGCGTTCGTCCTCAGCACCGCGCCCTCGATCCTGGCGCAGGAGGTGCGTGGCCGCGTCGTGGCCGAAGCGGACAGCACACCAGTGCTCCAAGCGCTGCTCCTCCTGCTCGACGACGGCAACAATGAGCGCGCCCGCACCACCACCACCGCAAGTGGCGGATTCGAGCTGCGCGCCCCGGGGGCCGGCCGTTTTCGAGTCCGGGTACAGCGCATCGGTCAACGAGGTTGGGAGTCGCCGCCGCTGCAGCTCCGTTCCGGAGAGATTCTTCCGCTGACTCTTCGCGTTCCGGAAACTCCCTTCCAGCTGGCTGAGCTCCAGGTTTTGAGCCGGCGACCCCGTTGCGGAGTGACGCTGGGTGACGGTTCACTCGGTGCCGCCGTGCTGGAGGCGGCCCAGACCGCACTGGGCCTGGCCGAGGCAGAGGCCGTCGGCGGGCGCCGCACCTATGCCGCCGAGAGTTATCGGCGAACCGTCGCGGATCGGCGGCGCGCGCTCGATTCTGCCGTCACCAGCATCCAACTGAGCGGGTGGCCCGTGGAGAGCGCCGACCCCGACAGCCTGCGCCTCAAGGGATTTGTCCAGGGCCAGTGGCCGGCCCCAAGTTTGATGACGGCGGGCCAGATCGTGGGGCCCACCTATTTTGCGCCCGACGCGAGGGTGTTGTTCAGTGACTGGTTCCTGGAGACGCACTGCATCGCCCTGGACACCATCGCCGCCGCTGGGGGCCGCCGCGAAGCTCTGGTCGCCCGCTTTCAGCCGGGAAAGGGAACCAGGGACGTGGCGGCGCTCAGAGGGCAGCTGGTCTTCGACCGCGGCACGCTGGGACTCAAATTGCTGAGCTTCGAGTTCGTCGCTCGTCCCCGTTGGGCTCCCCGAGGCTCGGCGGGAGGTGAGCTGCGTTTCGCCCGGCTGGCGGACGGGGCCTGGGTGCCGGTGAGCTGGCAGCTGAGGGTGCCGCTCCCGACCGTCGGCTCCGACCGTTACCGCTTTTACGGATTGCTGGAGGTTGGAGGAAAAGTCACGTCGGTTCGGCGGGATGGCCGCCCTGACTCAGAGGCTGAATCAGCGATTGCAGAGGCGCTATAGCCATGATCGAGCGTCGCCCTACGAAATCAGATCTCGCAGCTGCTTACGGCCGGGTGGTGCCGGACCTGATCGCGCCCGGGCTGAACGTGCTCTTCTGCGGCATCAATCCCAGCCTCTACTCCGCCGTCACCGGACACCACTTCGCCCGGCCCGGGAACCGCTTCTGGCCGGCCCTCTACGCTGCCGGTTTCACCCGGCGACTGCTCCAGCCCTGGGAGGAGGAGCTGCTGCTCGACGATGGGTTTGGCGTCACCAATCTGGTGCGCCGGGCCACCGCCACGGCCGCGGAGCTCACCAATGAAGAGCTGCGGGCCGGCCGGCGCACGCTGGCTCGGAAAATTCGCCGGTACCGGCCGCGCTGCGTCGCTGTGGTGGGAATCGGCGCGTACCGCGTGGCGTTCGATCGCCCGCAATCGGGGGTCGGCCGCCAACCCGAGCGGCTGGAGACGGCCACCGTCTGGGTGCTGCCCAATCCCAGCGGACTCAACGCCAACCACCAGCTGCCGGAGCTGGCCGAGACGTTCAGGGAGGTGCGACTCGCAGTATACCCGTTGCGCATATAGCCACTGTGGCTATACTGAGAGATGCCCGTTAACCGCGCCGACGTCGACAGCCTCCTTCCGCTCCCTCCCGCCACCTTCCACATTCTGCTCGCCCTGGCAGACCAGGAGCGCCACGGCTACGCCATCATCAAGGATGTGGAGGAGCGCACCGGCGGCGATCTTCGGCTCAGCGCCGGCACCCTCTACCGATCCATCGCCCGCATGGTGGACCAACGCCTGATCGCCGAAGTCCACAAACGCTCGGCGGGGCCCAACGAGGAGCGGCGCCGCTACTACCGTCTGACCCCCTACGGCACCGCGGCGGCCCGGGCCGAGATGGCGAGGCTCTCCCAGCTGGTCCGCCTGGCCCGCGCGCGCGGGCTCACCCCGGAGACCGCCTGATGGACCAGCTTCGAGTCGAGTTCTCATGTCGCTGGCTCGCGACTCGCGACTCGCGACTCGCGCGTAGCGGACGGTGACCACCCCGCAGCGGTTCTACCGTGCCCTGCTGGCTCTGTATCCTGCGGGGTTCCGGGCCGAGTATGGCGACGAGCTGTGCGCCACGTTCGCCGAACGCACCCGGGAGCAGATTGGTACCCTTCGCGCCGGTCTTGGTGGCTCTCGCCGCCATCGCCGACGTGGTCCCCAACGCGCTAGCGGCCCACTGGGACATCCTGCGCCAGGACCTGGGTTACGCCGCCCGCTCCCTGGGCCGCACTCCCGGCTTCGCCCTCACCGCGGTCATCGTCATCGCGCTCGGCGTAGGAGCCAACACCGCCGCCTTCTCCCTGGCCGACTTCGTCCTTCTGCGACCGCTACCGTTTCGGGAGCCCGACCGGCTGGTGAAGATCTGGCAGAGCACCCGGGGCTTCGGCCGCAACGAGCTGTCGCCCGCGAACTATCGCGACTGGCGCGCCATGACCCGATCGGTATCCGCGATGGGCGCCTACACCCGGCGGCCGGTGAACCTGGTGGGCCCGGCGGAGCCCAGGCGGCTGGAGACCGTCACCATGACGCCCGAGCTGCTGCCCCTGCTCGGGGTGCCGGCCCTGGCGGGACGGGTGTTCACCCCAGCCGATTCGACGGACCAGCAGGTCATAGTGCTCAGCCACGCGCTCTGGCAAACCCAGTTCGGCGGCGACGGCAGCGTCATCGGCTCGACCGTGCGCCTGGACGGAGAGCCGTTTACCGTCATCGGCGTTATGCCGGCCTCGTTCCAGTTCCCCAGCCGCGAGACCGACGGCTGGACCCCGCTGCACCTGTTTGAGGACGACTTCGGCGACCGCAACAATAACTATCTGGAGGGAGTGGCCCGCCTGGCTCCCGGCGTCTCGCTGGAGGAGGCGCGGAAGGACTTCGACGGCGTCGCGCGTCAGCTGGAGCAACAGTTCCCCAGGGAGAACAAGGACACCGGAGCGCTAGTGATCGGGCTGCGCGACGAGCTGGCCCAGCGGTCCCGGCTGCTGGTGATCGCGCTCTGCGGCGCCACCCTGTGCATCCTCCTCCTGGCCTGCGCCAACCTCACCAGCCTGTTCATCGCCCGCGCAACCCATCGGGCCCGCGAGCTGGCGGTGCGCGTGGCGCTCGGCGCCGGTCGCGAGCGCCTGGTCCGCCAACTGGTCACCGAGAGCCTCGGCCTCGCCTTCGTGGGTGGCATCGTCGGAGTCGCAGTCGCGGTGGCCGGCGTACCGCTGCTCGCCCGCCTGGTGCCGAACACCCTGCCGACCGACGCCACGCCCACGGTTGATCTGCGGGTGCTGCTGGTCGGCGGGGTGCTGATCTGCCTCACCGGCCTTGCCTTCGGCGTGGGGCCCGCGGTGGCCGCCGGCAACAGCTCGGCGCCCGGCGCGTTACGGGAAGGAGCCCGGGCGGGCAGCGGCCGGAGCGTGCGGGTTCGGGCGGCTCTGGTCATCACCGAGGTGGCCGCCTCAGTGGTGCTGCTGATCGCATCGGGGCTGCTGCTGCGCGCGGTCATGCGGATCCAGGCAGTCGATCCCGGGTTCCACTCCGGCGGTGTGCTGACGTTGAACACCACCCTGCCCACCTCGAAGTACGGCATCACCGAGCGGCGGGATCAGTTCTACAACCGGGTGCTGGACGAGGTTCGCTCACTTCCAGGAGTGAAGAGCGCGGCCTACGTCACGGGGCTGCCGATGAGCATGACCGGCGGCATCTGGCCGGTCGGGATCTCGGGCCAGGAGGTGGTGGCCAATGCCGGCAACAGCGCCAGCCTCCGGTTCGTGACGCCGCAGTACTTCACCATTTTAGGAATTCCATTAGTCGGCGGGCGCGACGGATCGCCGCGAGGCGCCTTGGGTCGCCGTGGTCAGCGAGTCGTTCGCCCAGCGCCACTGGCCCAATCAGCCCCCGGTGGGAAGGCGATTCACCGTGGCGGACAGCGTGCGCACCATCATCGGGGTTGTGGGCGACGTGCGGGTGCGCGGCCTGGAGCAGCCGAGTGAGCCGCAGATCTACCTGCCGTCCACCCAGATGGCCGACAGTTCGCTCAGCTACTACCCGCCCAAGCAGCTCGCCGTCAGGGCAGCGGGCAACGTGGCCGGCCTGCTGCCCGCTATACGGGGGATCATCCGGACAGTGGATCCGGACCAGCCGGTCTCCAATGTCAGATTGATGAGTGAGATCGTGGAAGACCAGACCGCGCCGCGGGTCGTGCAGATCCTGCTCCTGGCCGTGCTCTCGATCGTCGCGCTCCTCATTGCCGGCGTCGGCATCCACGGACTGCTGACGTTCACCGTCGCCCGGCGCTCGCAGGAGCTCGGCGTGCGGCGGGCGCTGGGCGAGCAGGCCGGCAGCATCGTGCAGCGGGTGGTGCGGGAGGGGATGATCCTGGCGCTGATTGGCGTCGGGATCGGGCTGCTGCTCGGGTATCTCTCCGGACGCGCCATGGGCGCGCTGCTAGCAGGAATCCAGCCCGCCGACCCCACCACGATCTCGACAGCCGCCGCCCTCTGTTTCGCCACCGCTATCCTGGGCTGCGTCCGGCCCGCGGTCCGCGCGTCGCGGATTGACCCCATGGTGGCCCTCCGAGGCGAGTAGCTCCTCCCCAGCAGGTCCCCTTGCGTTCTGTTTCATAACCTGTTCATATTCTGTTCAAGAGCAGTGCAACGAATGTTACCATCTTCAGGGAGGAACCGCAGTAATGAAACGCACCATCACGCGGGCTGGCGTTGCCGGCCTCGCCCTCGTCCTGCTTCACGCACCGCTCGCGGCGCAGCAATACCCTGCACTACATGGCCAAGGTGGGTTATTCGCTGACCGGTCCCAGGGATCGAGGCTGGGAGGCCATCGTGAACCTCGGCGTCGGGGCCGTGAGCTTCGACGTAGGAGGTCTCACCGG
>Ga0136617_10003189_pt1 | contig 14669 bp, 14 predicted proteins | sample AntDrymUQ3222106_2_FD_129672 | JGI IMG/M metagenome (GOLD analysis project Ga0136617, IMG submission 129672) | Polar desert sand microbial communities from Dry Valleys, Antarctica - metaG UQ322 (21.06) | ecosystem: Environmental > Terrestrial > Soil > Desert | place: Antarctica: Dry Valley... | reverse complement strand
TGGCCGAGCGCTATGAAGCGAAGCCATTGGGCTGCAATTTCTTTCAGATCCATGCGTTCTACGGCTTCAAGGAGGACCCCGACGTGCCGGCGCTCCTGGATGAAACCGCGCGGCAAGGCTTTGTGTTCGACATGATGGAAACGTCGTTCTTCGTGTCGCGGGAAACGCTGATCCCGACGGTCAAAGCCGGTATGGCACTCTGGCGGGAGAAGCTCTTCGTGTCGATGTCGAAGAACGCGACCAAGGCTACCGAATTCTTTCAGGTACCCACCAATCGAGTCGTCGAACTGGGCACGCAGGTTGAACTCTAGAGTCCGCCTCTGACAAGAGCGCCGGCAATCTCGAACCTGACGAAGCCGGCGCCTTACCCGATGATTTGACGGAGATCGGCGATCACGCAGCGTGCGCGAGTTGGGTGCGCATCGCCTTCATCGCCTTGCTCTCGATCTGCCGGATCCGCTCGGCGGACACGCCATACTCGGTGGCCAAGTCCTGCAACGTCGCCGAGTCATCTTCGCGTAGCCAGCGCGCCTCGATGATTCGGCGGCTGCGATCGTCGAGCTTGGCAAGCACCTGATGCAGGCCCTCCGAACGCCGCTGCGCGAATTCCTTGCGCTCATAGATCTTTGCGGGCTCGTCGTCGCTTTCGGTCAGGTAGGCGATCGGCGACACGGAGTTTTCTTCGTCACCCGGGGTCGGGTCGATCGAGACGTCACGGCCGGTCAGTCGCGTTTCCATTTCCACGACCTCTTCCGGTTTCACGCCCAGGTCCGTCGCGATCGCTTTGGCCTCGGCGACCGACAGAGCCCCGGAACCCGCCTTCATGCTGCGCAGATTGAAAAACAGTTTACGCTGCGCCTTGGTAGTCGCAATCTTCACCAGACGCCAGTTGCGCAGGATGTATTCGTGCATTTCGGCGCGAATCCAGTGCAGCGCGAACGAGACGAGGCGCACGCCGCGCTCGGGGTCGAAGCGGCGAACCGCTTTCATGAGCCCAACGTTGCCTTCCTGGATCAAGTCGGCTTGGGGTAAGCCGTAACCCGTGTAATTGCGCGAGACCGATACCACCAGCCGTAGATGCGAGAGCACCAGCGCGCGGGCGGCGTCGAGGTCATCGCCTTGCTTGAGCCGCCGGCCCAGCGCTGTCTCCTCCTGGGCGGACAACAGCGGAAAGCGGTTGACCGCCTGGATGTAGTGATCGAGGCTTCCCAGCGAAGCAGGTGTCGGGAACGTCAGCGCCAACGTGGTACTCGTCATGCCAAGGTCCTTTCAGATATATGAGCGGTTTAGCCACCGAGCGGGTTTCCCCGATTTTAGCACTCGGCATCTAAGAGTGCTAACCCCGGTATGTAGTTCCCGACTATTTCAGTCGGGTTTGGACCCGACAATCCTGCAGGAGTTGCACGCGCTCAAACCCGCCCGAATTTCTAGTGTGAGTGCTTACTAAACGCTAGCCGGAAGCAGTGCCTCGACGAACTCCGCTGCGAAAAATGGCCGTAAGTCGTCGACCCCTTCACCGACGCCGATGAATTTGAGCGGGATTGGGTGGCGTTTGGCGATCGCGGCGACAACGCCGCCCCGCGCACTGCCATCGAGCTTGGTCAGGATGAGGCCGGTCAAGCCGACGGCAGCGTCAAAGGCCTCCACTTGCGCGAGCGCGTTCTGGCCGGTATTGGCATCGAGCACGAGCAGTGTCTCGTGTGGGGCGCCTTCCATCGCTTTTCCCAGCACCCGTTTCGCCTTGCGCAATTCGTCCATCAGGTGACCCTGCGTCGGCAGGCGGCCGGCCGTGTCGGCGAGGACGACATCGATGTTGCGCGATCGCGCGGCGGTAATGGCGTCAAACATGACCGCCGCCGGGTCCCCGCCTTTCTGCTGGATGACGGCGACGTTGTTGCGAGCGCCCCATACGGCAAGCTGTTCGCGCGCTGCGGCGCGAAACGTGTCGCCGGCGGCCAGCAGGACCGACAGCTTCTGTTGCTGTAGCCATTTTGCAAGCTTGCCAATCGACGTCGTCTTGCCGGCACCATTGACGCCGGCCAGCATGACAACGTAAGGCCGATCGCGCCCAACGACAAAAGGGACTTCGAGCGGTGACAAGAGAGTTACCAGCACGGATGCAAGTTCGGCGCGCGGGTTGGCGTCGGCGCCCGCCCTTTTCCACCGCGTCTTCAGTTCGGCCAGAACGTGCTCGGTGGCGTCCACGCCCACATCGCCCTCGAGCAGCGCAGATTCAAGGCCGGCGAGGGCGGCATCATCGAGCTTGCGAAGCGCGAAAGTTGTGGCGAGCGCACCGGCGAGCTTGTCGCGGGAGAGGCCCAGTCCCGATTTCAGGCGTTCGGTCCATGAGCGTGTTTCCGGCAGCTCGCCGTCGGCAGGTTTCTTCTTGAATAAGTCGAACATCGAAAGAGCAAAGCGTCCGCTCGGAGCGGACGCACATTCGTTAAGGTGGCTAGGAACGCGGGTGGAAGGAAACGACGAGGCCGGCCCGCGCAAGCCCGGGGGCGGGGATGAAACCAGCAAAAGCTAGAATTCTACCGTTTCCGTCGTGACCGGAGTGGCCCGCGCTGGCGCCGGTGCTGTGCATCGGTCGGTCGCTTTGGTTGTCTCGTCTCTAATGGCCTCTCCCAATCGCGTTCGGATCATCGGCGGCCGGCTCAAAGGCCGGGTCGTGCGCTTTTCCGCCGCCCAGGGCCTGCGTCCAACGCCGAATCGAGTGCGGGAAACGCTGTTCAACTGGCTTGGGCAGGACTTATCCGGCCAGGTCACGCTGGACCTGTACGCCGGGAGCGGGGCGCTTGCGCTCGAGGCGCTATCGCGTGGCGCTACGCTCGCAGTGGCGGTCGATCGCGATGCCGCGCTCATCCGCGCGCTCGCGGCGACGGCGGCGACGTTCGGCGCCGTAGGACTGGAGACGCATGCGGCGGACGCGCGGAAGTTCCTCTTGGGCGAGATGCGGCGCTTCGACGTGATCTTTCTCGATCCGCCCTTCTCGTCCGACGAATGGTCGTGGCTCCTGCCCGCGTGCAAGGCGCGCCTCGCGGACGGCGGCTGCATCTATGCCGAAGCTTCTCGTCCGCTGCCGCCGGCAGACGGGCTGGCGATTCGCCGGCACGGCAAGGCGGGAAACGTGCATTATCATCTGTTGACGCATGCGCCAGCGTCGGGTTGACGGCTAAGACGTGGCGTTGAACGTCCAATCAGCCAAACCGTATCCCCCGCCATGCTCAAGGTCGTCTACCCCGGCACATTCGACCCGTTTACGCGGGGCCACGAGGATCTCGTGCGCCGCGCGGCAAACGTTTTCGATCGTGTCGTGGTTAGCGTGGCGGACAGCCGGTCGAAGCAGCCGTTCTTCGACGTCGCGGAGCGTGTCGCGATGGCACGCGAGGTTCTTGCCCCGCTACCCAATGTCGAGGTCAAAAGCTTCTCTTCGCTATTGATGAATTTTGTGCGCGAACAGGGGGCGAGCGTCGTTTTGCGCGGTTTGCGCGCCGTATCGGATTTCGAATATGAGTTTCAGATGTCCGGAATGAACCGCCATCTATACCCGGATGTCGAAACCCTATTCCTGACGCCTTCGGAGCAATACACGTTCATTTCCGCGACGATTGTGCGGGAGATCGCTAAGTTCGGCGGAGACGTCTCGCACTTCGTTCACCCAAGCGTCGGCGAAAGGATCCGCGTCCGGGTCGCGGAATTGAACAAGGGCGGCGGCTAGCGTCCCCCAAGAGCCGATCAAGAGACCGCCATGGCGCTGATGATCACCGACGAGTGCATCAATTGTGATGTCTGCGAGCCCGAGTGCCCGAATGCCGCGATTTCGCAAGGGCCGGAGATCTATGTGATCGATCCGGCAAAATGCACCGAATGCGTCGGCCATTTCGACGTTCCGCAATGCCGCGAGGTGTGTCCGGTCGACTGCATTCCGGTCAACCCGGATCACGTCGAGGGCCGTGAAGAGCTCTTGCTGAAATACGCGGGGTTGACCGTCAAGCGCTAAGCATTCGCGGCCATCGGCAATGCGTCCTTCTGGGCGATGATCGCATCGATTCCGGCGATCTCGTCGAGCAGCCCGCCCACTTGGGCCTTCAAAGCATCTCCCTGCTGCTCGAGCTCGGCGATACGCTCTTCCAGGTCGTCGCTCGCACGATGAATGCGCTTGACGCTGTCCAGCCGCCGCCGCAGTTGCAAATGGTGTTCTTTGACCTGCGTCTGCAGCGGCGACATGACGGCCCGCAGCCACGCCTCGGCGTCGCGGCTCGCAACGTCGTAAACGTGCTTGACGCGCGACGCAATGGTTTCGAAGAAGCGTTTCATCAGCGCGAACTTGGCCCTCGAGACCATGTTCCACAACGTGTTGAAATGCGTGTTGTAGGCGCGTTCGAGGCGATCGATCTCTTTGCGATACTTGAGCACCGAGAACGCCGGCGGCGAAAATGGGTCGAGGCCGTGCTCCTGCGCGAAGCGCACGTACATCGAGCGCATCATCTCGTGAATTTCACCAGTCTGATTCGCGGCGGCCTCGAAGTCACCGCGGATGCTCGCGAAGAAATCGCCCATTGCCCCACGGACGCCCTTGGTGAACGGGCTGTCCTCGATCCTGCGGCGGGTACGACCCGAGTTGGCGCGCAGCGCTTCGAGCCCGATCCGATCGAAGAGTTCAGTGGTCTGCTGAGTGAAGACGTTACGTAACGCCGTGTAGCGCGAAAGCCCGCGCTCAAACAACTCTTTTTGTTCCCGGATGCGTTCCATCATATGCTCGACGACGTCCTGATTCTTGCCGCGCAGCGCCATCAATTCCGCGAGCTGTTCGGCGACACCGCCCACGCGGCCGTCAAGAAGCGACGTCACGCCGCTCGCCAGCGCGCGCACCTCCGCTTGCGTCGCGACACCCACAATGTCGCGCTTCGCCGGGATCAACTTGCGCGAAAGCGCATCTTCGAGCGTCGGAAGACAGCTCCGGGCAAGCAGCGCGTCGTCGCCGTTGACCTTGGCGAGCAGCGCCTTCTGCGCCGACGTGGCGAACACCTGCTCTTGCGCGATGCCGAGCAGCGCTGCGGTGTTTGTGACCTGCCGGGCGATTTCCGCGTCGATCGCGGCGTCGGATTTCAGATCGTCCCAGAGCCCGTCGATCTTGTTCAAGATGACCAGGCGTCCAGCCTTCGTCGCCGCGTCATCTCCAGCCAAATGCTGGTTCCAGACTTCGAGGTCGGTCTTGGTCACGCCGGCGTCGGCCGCGAGGATGAACAGCACCGCATGCGCGTTGGGCAGCAAGTTGAGCGTCAGCTCCGGCTCGGTGCCGATGGCGTTCAAGCCCGGCGTGTCCAGAATCACCAAGCCCTGCTGCAGCAGTGGATGCGGAAAGTTGATGATCGCATGCCGCCAGCACGGGATTTCGACGCTGCCTTCGCCGCCCTCCTCGCTAGCCGCCAGAAGATCGTCGTCGTCATCGCCGTATAGACCGTATTGGCGAGCGAGCTCAACCGGAACACGTTTGACCTGCGATACAGACCCTAGTGCCTCGCCCATTTTCTCGGTCGAGGAAAGATCGAGTGCAAACGTCACCCATTCGTCGGCGTAGCGCTTGAACTCGGAAACCGACGCGCCTTTTGTTCGCGTTTCGATCGGCAGCAGGCGGATCGACGGCGGAAGTGACGGGTCGTGCAGCAGTTCCGTCGGGCACATCGTTGTCCGCCCCGCCGAGGACGGCAGCAGCCGCGCGCCGAAATCGGCGAAAAATATCGCGTTGATGAGCTCGGACTTGCCGCGGGAGAATTCGGCGACGAACGCCACGACCAGCTTATCCTGATGCAACCGTTCCAGCAGCTGCTGCACTTTCAGGTCGACCTGGGGGTTTGAGAGATCCTGGTCTTCCAACCACCGGTGCAGCGATGAAACGCCCGCCGACAGCCGGCGGCGCCAGTCGCCATAGGCTTCGAAGCGGACAGCCAGACTGCACGTGGGAGCCATGACCGCCTGGAGCTTAAGAGCGCAATTTATCAACGGTTCCCGGCATTTATGGGGAAAATTCCGACTAGTTGAGGTGAAAAGCATAACTCGTGCCCGTCGCGCCCAGGTTGCGCGAGTGAGCGCGGCGGGCGGAGCCAAACCCGAGTGGGTGCGAGTGAGTGCAGCGGCCGCGAGGCGCGCGACAACTCGACACGACCGTCGTCAACCCCGTGGAGGACACGTCGCGCGCGACCGAGCAAAGCCGGACTCGCAGGGTCGCGGCCCAGTTGGCGGATGCAAGGAGGAGGGCCGGTAAGCGCTATGGCCGTTGACAGGTCGGGCAATAGAATGACGATCGCGCACCGAGGCGTGTGTGCCGAATCACGCTGCCGCAGATCCGGCACGGCTCTCCTTTCCGCGCGTACACGTAATAGTTCAACTGAAAATAACCAGGTTCGCCTCCCGCATCCACGTAGTCGCGCAACGTGCTTCCGCCCTTGGCAATCGCTTCGGACAGGACGGCCCGCACCTCGGCCACTAGCCTGCTCAAGCGGGAGCGGCTCAGCCGCCACGCTGGCGTCGCCGGACGGATGGCCGCGCGAAAGAGTGCTTCGTTGGCGTAGATGTTCCCCACACCGACGACAAGCCGGCTGTCCATCAGCGCGAGCTTGATCGCCGCCGTGCGCGCTCGTGTGGCACGCCATAGATGATCGCCATCGAAGGCCGAGTCGAACGGTTCGGGCCCCAGCGATCGCAACAGCGGATGCGCGCTAGCGGGGAACGGCGCCCAAAGCATCGCGCCGAAGCGGCGGGGATCGTGGTAGCGCAGTACCGCATCATCGTCGAAGACGAGGTCGACATGATCATGCCGGACTCGCGGGGGCGGTTGCGTATAGACGCGGAGGCTGCCGGTCATCCCAAGGTGTACGAGCAAGGCCCCGGTGCCGACGCTAAAGAGCAAGTACTTGCTTCGCCGTTCGAGCGCATCGACGGTGTACCCTTTGAGCCGGTCCTTGAGATCGGTCGGAACCGGCCAGCGGAGCCGCCAGTCGTACACTTGCAGATCCACGATACGACGACCGACGACTCGCGCCGCAACACCCCGACGCGTGGTTTCAACTTCAGGCAACTCGGGCATCGTTTAAGAGTGCGACGCGCCCGCGCGAAGGTGTGCAGGCAAAAAGGTCCGGTTCTTGCGAGCGGTTGCTTGCGTGGGACCCAATATAGCCTAACATCGAGTGAATGATCATCGCTCCAAACCTTACTAAGCCGAACACGATGCCGTTACCTCCCACCACATCAATGCGCCCGCGACTGGCGGGTGCCTGTAGGCAGCGCTGGCCGCGCGCGGCGCTCGGGGCGGCAATGTGCGGCGCATTGGCTGCACTGCTGGCCGCCGCTTCGCTGGCCCAGCCGTTGCCCGCAGCGCCCGAAACGACGACTGCACCGCCGGTCGCTCCAACGCCGGAGCCGGTCGGAGGCTTGACGGCGGACGTTTTCTACCGCGTTCTGGTCGGCGATGTAGCGTTGCAGCGAGGCGAGGTCGGACTCGCGGCACGCGCCTTCTTCGAAGCAGCCCGCGAGGCCCGCGACGCGCGGATTGCCCGCCGCGCTGCCGAAGTTGCCTTGCTCGGCCGTCAACGAATGCTGGCGCAGGAGTCGGCCAAACTGTGGATCGTGCTCGACCCGTCTGCTGAACGACCCAAGCAGATCCTAGCGGCGCTGGTTGCGAGCCCGCCCGACAAAGACGTTGCCGACGTCGGAGACAACGCCGACGTCCGCTTGCGGCTCGAGAAGCTGCTGGCTGATTCCGCGGTGTCTGGCCAGGGTGTCGGAGAAATCTTTTTGCAGTTGAACCGGTTCCTGGCCCAGCAGCCCGAACGCCGGCAGATCTTGGACATCGTCCGCGATTTAGCTAGTTCGTATCCCGGCAGCGCCGAGGCGCGATTCGCGGTCGGTCTTGCCGCGTTCAACATCGGCAAGACCGACGCCGAGGCCATCGATCTTGCCTCGAGAGAGATCGACCGCGCGCTGGAAATAGCGCCCGGATGGGAGCGTGCGGCCCTCTTGAAAGCGGAGTTGCTCGCCCGGCAGTCGACCGACACGGCAATTGCGTACCTCACGACGTTCGTTGCCGCGAACCCCGACGCTCGGACGGCAAGCGGCGGCCTGGCGCAGTTCCTGGTCGAGCGCAAGCGCTATCCGGAAGCCCGGGCGCTGTTTCAATCGCTGTGGGACCGCGATCGCAACGCACGCGAGTTCGAGTTCGGCGTTGCGGTCATTTCCGTTCAGATGAAGGATTGGCCGACGGCCGAGGCGCTGTTCCTCGACTTGAAGCGTGCCAATCATGGTGAAAACGGCTCGGTCGAGCTTTATCTCGCACAGATCGCCGAGGAAACCGGCCGCTATCAGGACGCGATCGATCGCTATTTGGCGGTGCCCGACGGCGATCGCGCGTGGCTTGCGAAGCTTCGCGTCGGCGCGATGATGGGAAAGCTGCGGCGCGTCGACGAAGCTCGTCGATATCTTGCCGACCTGCCGGCCGTCACTATTCCACAGCGTATACAAGTGCGGCAGGCCGAGGCGCAGTTGCTGCGCGACGATAGCGACCACGCGGCAGCCCACGCGCTTCTCACCAAGGCACTGACCGAACATCCCGACGTACCAGACCTCCTGTATGACGCGGCAATGGCCGCTGAAAAACTCGATCGCCTGGACGAAGCTGAAGCGCGATTGCGCCGGGTCGTCGAGTTGAAGCCCGACGACGCGCAAGCGCTCAATGCGCTGGGCTACACGTTAGTCGACCGGACGGCGCGTACCAGCGAGGGTTTCGCGCTGATTGAACGCGCCCATAAACTGGCACCCGATGACCCTTTCATACTGGATAGCCTGGGATGGGCGCTGTATCGGATGGGCCGGCTGGACGATGCGGAAACGCATTTGCGCCGCGCGTTTGCCGAACGCCCCGATGCCGAGATCGCGGCGCACCTCGGTGAAGTGTTGTGGGCGAAAGGCGAACGCACGGGTGCGAAGGAAGTCTGGCAGTCGCAGCTCAGGACGACGCCCGACCATCCGGTGCTCCTGGAGACCGTGCGGCGGCTGGCGCCGTAAGCAGAGGTCCATTAGCCTTCGCGTTCGATCTGCGATTGCCGCCGCAACGAATTCACCGCTTCAGCGCCGCGCAACGCCTTCGCGGCGCGATGCTTGCTGCGGCGCTAGCCATCGCGGTGATCGCACTGACGGCGTGCGCGACACTCGAAACGGTCCCTACCGGTCATATCGATCCGACCGCAAGAGAAAACGGGTTCGGGATCGAAGGAAGGCTCTCCGCGCGCCGTGGGACGGCTGCGCTCGCCAGCAACTTCACGTGGTCGCACACGCGCGCGCACGATCGCCTCGATTTTGCATCGCCGCTGGGGCAGATTTTCGCGCGGGCGTCCGGGAGCATGGAGGGCGGCGTCAACGTAGAGCACGCGGACGGACGGTCCGATTCGTACAGTGACTGGAGCACGCTCTCGCAAGCATTGTTCGGCCTCGCGATCCCGGTCGACGACCTCTCGACGTGGATCCTCGGCGCGCCGCGGCCAGAGCAGCCGTTCACGATTGAGCGCGATTTCGCTGGCCGGCCGAGCGTACTGCGCCAGCATGGATGGGAAGTTGTCTACTCATACGGCGCGGCCGACCCGCGTGAGCGACCTAAACGCCTGGTTTTGCGCAACAACGATGCCGAGCCGATCGAAGTGCGAGTCGTCATCGATCGCTGGGACTAGCGGGACGGCTCGATCCGATGTCGATTAGAATTCGGCCGGACGATCGGACGCCGGGCACGGTTGCAGCGATAATGGAGCCCCGCTGGGGAGTCGCCAAGTGGTAAGGCACCGGATTTTGATTCCGGCATTCGTAGGTTCGATCCCTACCTCCCCAGCCACTCCACGCGACTGGCAGGTCGGTCCGCATCGACCTGCCTGTTTCGCTTTTTGAAGGCGCTAGCTTCGAGATGGCTTTCGAACAGATGCGGATCTTCACCGGCAACGCGAACCCGAAGCTCGCGGAAGCGGTCTGCCGGCACTTGAATCTCAGCCTCGGCCGGTGCACGGTTGGACGCTTCTCCGACGGCGAGGTGATGGTCGAACTGATGGAGAACGTGCGCGGCCGTGAGGCGTTCGTCCTGCAGTCGACGTGCGCCCCGACCAACGACAATCTGATGGAAATCCTGGTGATGGTCGATGCATTGAAACGCTCCTCGGCTGGACGTATCACTGCCGCGATTCCCTACATGGGTTACGCGCGTCAGGACCGGCGCCCGCGTTCCAGGCGGGTCGCGATCACCGCCAAAGTGATCGCGGACATGATCACGGCAGTGGGCGTCGACCGCGTGATGGTGATGGACCTCCACGCGGACCAGATCCAGGGTTTTTTCAACATTCCGGTCGACAACATCTACGCAACCCCCATCCTGCTCGGCGATCTATGGAAGCAGAACTACGAAGACCTGATCGTGGTGTCGCCTGACGTCGGCGGCGTCGTGCGCGCGCGTGCGATCGCCAAACAGCTCGACTCCGATCTCGCGATCATCGACAAGCGGCGTCCAAAGGTGAACGATGTAGAAGTCATGAACATCATCGGCGACGTGCAAGGCCGAACGTGCGTCATCATGGATGACATGGTCGATACCGCCAATACACTATGCAAGGCGGCGACGGCGCTCAAGGAGGAGGGGGCGAGCAAAGTCGTTGCATATTGCACGCATCCGGTGCTCTCCGGGGGCGCGGTCGCCAGGATCGCCGGATCCGAGCTCGATGAAATCGTCGTCACCGATACGATTCCACTGACGCCGGAAGCCCAGGCGTGCGTGCGAATCCGCCAGTTGTCCTGCGCGCAGTTGCTCGCAGAGACGATGACGCGCATTTCCAACGAAGAGTCCGTCTCCTCGTTGTTTATCGAGTAATCTGCGCTAAGCGTTGCCGCCGCGTTTCGCGGGACAGTGCTTATCGCCGACGGCTGACCTTGTAATTCTCATTTCGTACTGGAGCATTGATGGCCGATTCCATCGCATCCGATCTCGCGGGCAAATCCGTACTCGTCACCGGCGCTTCGACGGGAATAGGCGCCGCGGCTGCGCGCGCATTCGCGGCGGTGGGGTGCCGCGTGGGGATCCACTACAACGCGAGTCGCAATCGCGCGGAAGAGGTCGCCGCGGATGTTCGGCTCGCTGGCGGCGAGGCTTATCTCGTCGGAGGCGACTTGCGCGCCGCCGCGAAAGCGCGGGAGGTCGTCGATGCGACCGCTGCGCATTTCGGCGGTATCGACATTCTCGTCAATAACGCGGGCGGGCTGGTCAACCGCGTACCCATCGCGGAAATCGACGACGCATTTTTTGACGACGTGATGGATTTGAATGTCCGCTCACTCGTCGCCGCATGCTCTGCGGCCGTCCCTCATATGCGACGCGGTGGCCACGGCAACATCATCAATGTGACGTCGATTGCGGCAAGGCACGGTGGCGGTAGTGGCGCCGTCATCTATGCATCTGCCAAAGGGTTCGTCAGCACGTTTACGCGCGGTCTCGCCAAAGAAGTTGTGCGCGACGGCATCCGGGTTAACGCTGTATCGCCGGGCGTCATCACGACGCCGTTTCACGAACGGTACTCGACACCGGCGATGCTGGAATCGTTCAAGGCCACGATCCCGATGAATCGCCTAGGAGCGGCGGACGAGTGTTCGGGCGCGTTTTTGTTTCTTGCCTCGGATGCACTGTCCGGCTACGTGACCGGCCAGATTCTCGAGGTCAACGGCGGGCAGTTGATGCCTTGATTCCCCGTCCGCCCGGTCTCGCCTACGTTGCCGTTCGCGCTACGGATTTGCTGGCAACGAGAACGGTTCGGGTTATAATTCAAGGCTTTCCACGATTGTTGTTTGGCGCATCCGACGCAATACGCGGTTGTCGCCCACCGCGAACGACTCTTCCTTTGACCGGCCGTTTCGAACCCGCGCCCGACGTCAGGAGGAGGCCGCCGACACCAGGAGTAAGCCGAATGAGCATCGAATTCACAGCGTTTCCGCGAACGACCGAAGGCCGCGGGGCGAGCCGGCGCATGCGCCGGGCGGGGAAGGCGCCGGGTATCGTTTATGGCGGCAACGCGGAGCCAACACCCATTGAGCTCGACCATAACGCGTTATTCCATGCGCTGCGCAACGAGGCCTTCCATTCGTCGATCCTGTCGATGAAGCTCGACGGCGAGTCGGGGAAAGTATTGTTGCGCGATGTGCAGATGCACCCGTTCAAGAACGAGATCCTGCACGTCGACTTCCAGCGTGTCGACGAGAACCGAAAAATTCACATGAAGGTGCCGCTCCACTTCGTCAATGGCGAAGTGTCGCCGGCGGTCAAGCTACACGAGGCGATCATCAGCCACGTGATGACCGAAGTCGACGTGTCGTGCCTGCCGAAAGATCTTCCGGAATTCATCGAGGTAGACTTATCGGAGCTCGACACCGGCCATTCGATCCATGTCTCGGCGCTCGCGTTGCCGTCCGGGGTGAGTGTGGCCACTCGCGGCAAGCTCGATCCGGTCGTTGCCACCGCAGTGATTCCGCGTGCGCCGACGGAAACCGAAGAGGAGGTCGCGGCGACGGACGAAGCCGCTGTCGCCGCCGCGGCACCGGTCGCGGATGTCAAAGCTGGCGACAAGGACGCGGACAAGACCGCCGACAAAGGTGCGGAGAAAAAAGGCGACAAAGGCGCAGAAAAGAAAGGCGACAAGAAGGACGACAGGAAAGACGACAAGAAAAAGTAGCGGACGCCAGAACGGGCGCTGCTTGGCGCACCTCCTCCTCGTTGCCGAAGGCCCGCCCGCTGGCGGGCCTTTCGCATTTATCAGCCAGCGAAAATCGGCAAGCGGGTTTTGGTATCGCGAACCGGCAAGCATTTCCTCAAAGAAACTACGGCAGAACCCTCGATGTCCATTCCCATTCGCCTCGTCGCGGGTCTTGGCAACCCGGGCCGGGAATACGCGGGTACGCGCCACAACTGTGGCTTCTGGTTCGTCGATCGTCTGGCAGGCGCGCTGGGCGTTACTTTCGCCGCCGAATCGAAATTTGGGGGAGAGATCGCCAAAGCAGGTGAGATTAGGATTCTGAAGCCGTCGACATTTATGAATCTCTCCGGACGGGCGGTTGCAATGTCCTCGCGCTTCTTCGGAATCGACTCCGACGCGATTCTCGTCGTACACGATGAGCTCGACCTCAAACCCGGCGAGGTGAAAATGAAACTTGGCGGTGGTGTGGCCGGGCATAACGGTTTGCGCGACATTCACGCGCAGTTGGGTTCACCCGACTTCTGGCGTCTGCGCTTCGGTATTGGCCATCCGCGCGACTCCGAGCATCCGCACCAGCAGGTGGTCGATTTCGTGTTGCACCCGCCGCGCGCGGACGAGCGGACGGCGATCGACGACGCGTTGACACGTGCGCTTGCTTTGTGGCCGGCGATTGCTTCCGGCGACATGGAACACGCGATGCAGGAATTGCACACGCGTCCGGTCAAGGATGCGCAATGAGCCTCAAGTGCGGCATCGTGGGGTTGCCCAACGTCGGCAAGTCGACGCTCTTCAACGCGCTCACCAAGGCGGGAATCGCTGCGGAGAACTATCCGTTCTGCACGATCGAGCCCAACGTCGGCATCGTCGAAGTACCGGATGCGCGGCTTGCCGCGATTTCCGCGATCGTGTCGCCGCAGCGAATCATTCCGGCGGCCGTCGAGTTCGTCGACATCGCCGGATTGGTCGCTGGCGCATCCAAGGGCGAAGGTCTGGGCAATCAGTTTCTCGCCACCATTCGGGAGACCGACGCGATTGCGCACGTCGTCCGCTGTTTTGCCGATGACAATGTCGTCCATGTCGCCGGCCGCATCGATCCGGTTTCAGACATCGGGACGATCGACACCGAATTGGCGCTCGCTGACCTCGCCGCCATCGACAAGCAGCTTGCGAAATACGAGAAAGTTGCGCGCTCCGGCGGCGACAAGGACGCACAGCGCATCGTCGCGGTGCTGCACAAAGTCTCCGCCGTTCTGGACGCGGGACGACCGGCGCGAAGCGCCGATCTCTACCCGGAAGAGAAAGCGGTGCTCCGCCCCTTTTTCCTGCTGACGATGAAGCCAACGATGTACGTGGCGAACGTTGCCGAAGGCGGCTTTACGAATAATCCACTGCTTGCGGCGGTCGAGTCGCACACAGCCGCCGAAGGCGCGCCCGTTGTTGCGGTATGCGCGGCAATCGAGGCCGAGATCGCCGAACTCGACGGTGAGGACAAGCTCGCGTTTCTCGCCGATCTGGGGTTGACCGAGCCCGGTTTGGATCGCGTGATCCACGCCGGGTACAAACTTCTAGGGCTGCAGACTTACTTCACTGCGGGCCCGAAAGAAGTCCGTGCATGGACAGTCGATGTGGGTGCGACGGCGCCGCAAGCGGCTGGCGTCATCCACACCGATTTCGAGCACGGGTTCATTCGCGCGGAAACGATTACGTTTGAGGATTTTATCGCGTGCAAGGGTGAGCAAGGAGCGATGAAGGCGGGCAAGATGCGGTTGGAAGGACGCGAGTACGTCGTCAAGGACGGTGACGTGATGCATTTCCGGTTCAATGTCTAATGCATTTGCAAGCCGCTGCGCGAACCTGCTGCGTTTCGTGAGCGCGCTGGCAATCGTCGCTATCACGGCA
>Ga0136617_10003188_pt1 | contig 14673 bp, 14 predicted proteins | sample AntDrymUQ3222106_2_FD_129672 | JGI IMG/M metagenome (GOLD analysis project Ga0136617, IMG submission 129672) | Polar desert sand microbial communities from Dry Valleys, Antarctica - metaG UQ322 (21.06) | ecosystem: Environmental > Terrestrial > Soil > Desert | place: Antarctica: Dry Valley... | reverse complement strand
CGCCGCCGCCGCCAGCGGCCGATCGGCGACCTCACAGGTGGCGACCGGAGACTGCGCCGCGTGAGCCGGGCAGCGCATCGAGCCAGCCGAGCAGCGCGTCGTTGACGACATCGTCGGCACCGCGCAAGTGCAGCACCGGTACGGCGACGGGCGTGCGCGGCGCCGCAGCGAAATCTCGGCCGTCGGCGCGGAACCGGGAGCGCACCAGCCAACGGTGGCAGCGGCATCACGGCCAGCTGCATCAGCGCAGCCTTGTTGCGCAGCCGGCGCAGACAGAGCAGATCGGCGGGATGGGGCGCCGACACGCAGGCCAGAGCACGCACACAGTCCGGGTGCGCCGTTGCCACGGTCAACGCCACCAAACCGCCCCAACCGTGTCCGACGACCACGGCATCGCGGGCGCCCAGGGTGCGGGATGACGCCGGCGACGTCGGCGGCAAGGGTCAGGGGGTCGTACCCGCGCGGGGTCTTGTCGCTGTCGCCGTACCCCCGGAGGTCGATCGCGACCGCGCGCCAGCCGGCTCCAGCGACGATCGGCAGCTGGTGTCGCCACGCCCACCAGAACTCCGGGAATCCGTGCAGAAAGACCACGAGTGGGCCATCGCCCACCTCGGCGACGTGGAGCCGAGTCCCGTGCTCGCCCCCCGGAGCGCCGGGATGCCGGGATGCCGGGATGCCGGGACTAACCCCGCTTCAGCACCTGTTTGTTGCTCTTCATCGCAGCGATGGTCTGCTCGGGCGCGCGCACCTTCTTGACGTTCTTGAGGCCGATCAGCCCGAGCACGCCCCCCAGGAGCACGTACAGCCCGAAGACGATGAGGAACGCCGTGGCGGTGCCCGCGAACCACCAGTCGAGGAACAGTGCCAGCGCGATCGAGCCGATGATGACGGCCAGCAGCAGCAGGAACAGGGCGCCGCCGAGAAGCGCCGCACCGAGACCGCCGAACTTCAGGCTGACCTTGATCTCCGTCTTGGCCAGCTCGATCTCGTTGCGGATCAGCGCAGAGAAGTCGCGGGTGCTGTCGGCGACCAGGCGGCCGATCGTGGGCTCGTCGTCGGGGGCGGGCCCGGGCTTGGTGGTCGTCATGGAGGTCCTCTCAGCAGCTCGACCGGCGTTGCCGGTCATCACACGCGAACCCTACGGCGTACCGGCGCCGTTCGCCGGGGAGGGCACGAACCGGGCCGCGGGCATCGGTGCCACGCGTCGTCCTGACGCGAGGCAGGTTTCGATGCGTCGCAGAAGGTCACTCGTCGTCGCTGGCCTTCGACATGCCGTCCTTGATCGTGTCCATGACCGTCGAGTCGGCCAGTGTGGTCACGTCTCCGGTGTCCCGGTGCTCGGCCACGTCACGCAACAGACGGCGCATGATCTTGCCCGAACGGGTCTTGGGCAGTTCGGGGACGACCATGATCGACTTGGGTTTCGCGATCGCGCCGATCTCCTTGGCCACGTGGGTTCGCAGTTCGTTGACGACGTCCTCACCCCCGTCACCGGCGCTTTCGCGCAAGATCACGAAGGCGACCACGGCCTGACCGGTGGTGTCGTCGGTCGCGCCGACGACAGCCGCCTCAGCGACCTTCGCGTGCGACACGAGTGCCGACTCGATCTCGGTCGTCGACAACCGGTGGCCCGACACGTTCATCACGTCGTCGACGCGTCCGAGCAGCCAGATGTCGCCGTCATCGTCGAGCTTGGCGCCGTCGCCGGCGAAGTACCGGCCGGGGAAGCGCGACCAGTACGTGTCCTGGTAGCGCTCGTCGTCGCCCCAGATGGTGCGCAGCATCGACGGCCACGGCTCGGTCAGCACCAGGTAGCCACCAGAACCCGGCTTGACCCCCTCGCCGGCGTCGTCGACCACCAGCGCCTCGACGCCGGGGATGGCCTTCATCGCCGACCCGGGCTTGCCCGAAGTGACACCTGGTAACGGGCTGATCATGATCGCGCCGGTCTCGGTCTGCCACCACGTGTCGACGACGGGACAGCGGTCGCCGCCGATTTCCTTGCGGTACCAGATGTACGCTTCGGGGTTGATCGGCTCACCCACGGATCCGAGCAGGCGCAGCGACGACATGTCGTGCTTGGCCGGGATCTCGGCCCCCCACTTCATGAACGTTCGGATCGCGGTCGGCGCCGTGTACAGGATCGTGGCCTTGTAATCCTGGATGATCTCCCACCAGCGGCCCTTGTGCGGCGTATCCGGGGTGCCCTCGTACATCAGCGACGTCGCGCCGTTGGCGAGCGGGCCGTAGACGATGTACGAGTGGCCGGTCACCCACCCGATATCGGCCGAGCACCAGTAGATGTCGGTCTCGGGTTTGAGGTCGAAGATCGCCCAGTGCGTGTACGACGTGCCCACCAAATATCCGCCCGTGGTGTGCAGGATCCCCTTGGGCTTGCCCGTCGTGCCCGAGGTGTACATGACGTACAACGGGTGCTCGGAGTCGAACGCTTCCGGCTCGTGGTAGTCGGACTGGCCGTCGACAAGGTCGTGCCACCAATGGTCCCGGTCGTCGTCCCAGTCGATGTCGTCTTGTCCGGTGCGCTTCACCACCAGCACGGCGCGGACGTCGGGGCACTTCGTGAGCGCCTCGTCGACTGCGGGCTTCAGCGCCGACGGTGCGCCGCGCCGGTAGCCACCGTCGGCCGTGATCACCACGCGGGCGTCGCAGTCCTGGATCCGGTTCGACAGGGCGTCGGCGGAGAAGCCACCGAAGACCACCGTGTGGGGTGCGCCGAGGCGTGCACAGGCGAGCATGGCGATGACGGTCTCGGGGATCATCGGCAGGTAGATCGCCACCCGGTCCCCGGTCTCGACGCCGAGCTCGACCAGGGCATTGGCCGCCTTGCAGACCTCGTCCTTGAGATCGGTGTATGTCAGGGTACGGGTGTCGTCGGCGGGCTCGCCGATCCAGTGGAAGGCGACTCGGTCGCCTCGACCTTCCTCGACGTGCCGGTCGACGCAGTTGTACGCGGCGTTGACCTTGCCGCCGGTGAACCACTTCGAGAACGGCGGGTCGCTCCAGTCGAGGACCTCGTCGTACGGCTCGGCCCAGCTGATCCGTTCGGCCTGCTTGGCCCAGAACGCCAGCCGGTCCTCGGCCGCCTCGTCGTACGCGTCGGCCTTCAGGTTGGCGTTCTTGGCGAGGTCCGCGGGGGGGTCGAAGTGTCGCTCCTCGCGGGACAGGTTGGAGAGGGCCTCGGAGCTGCCGGAGCCGTCGGACTGGTTGGTGCTGTCTCTGCTGTCTGTGCTCACGTGTTCACCTCAGCATGTCGGCGGGTGGGTGACAACCACAGGGCGGGCAGGTCGGCACCTGATGGCCAGGGGGCATGGTGGCGAAGCCCCCCCGGACAGAAGCCTGTCTCACCACGCGGCGAACGCGAGAGAAATGCCCTCCGCAGGTCCCTCAGTGGACGACGGCTTTCTCGGAGCCGGCACCGGTCAGCGAGCGAACCTCGAGCTCGTTGTAGCGCGCCTCCGCTTCGTCCTCGCGCGACGAGATCGTGCCGAGGTAGCCCATCAGGAAACCGAACGGGATCGACACGATGCCCGGATTCTCGAGCGGGAACCACGAGAAGTCGACGCCGAGCGGGAACAGCGAGGCCGTCTCGCCAGTGGTCGGGTTGACCTTGCCCGACACCACCGGCGAGAAGAAGACCAGGCCAACACAGGAGATCAGTCCGCCGTAGATCGCCCACGTCGCTCCACGGGTGTTGAACCGCTTCCAGAACAGGTTGTAGATGAGAGACGGCAGGTTGGCCGATGCCGCCACGGCAAAGGCCAGCGCCACCAGGAACGCGATGTTGAGTCCCTTCGAGGGGATCGCCAGCCCGATCGCGACAGCCCCGATGACCAAGGCGGCGATCCGCGCGACCTTGACCTCTTCGTCTCCGGTCGCCTCGCCCTTACGGAAGACGCTGCCGTACAGGTCGTGCGCCACCGACGATGCCGAGGTCAGGGTCAGACCGGCCACCACCGCGAGGATCGTGGCGAAAGCAACGGCCGAGATGACCGCGAGCAGAATCGCTCCTCCGGTCGAGTCTGGGCCACCACCGACTGCTTCAGCCAGCAGCGGTGAGGCCAGGTTTCCGCCGGAACTCACGATGTCTGCTTGCCCTTCGCTCTCGACCAAGGCGGCTGCACCGAAGCCCAGCACCAGCGTCATCAGGTAGAACGAGCCGATCAAGGCGATGGCCCACATCACCGATGTACGGGCGTCCCGAGACGTCGGCACCGTGTAGAAGCGGATCAAGATGTGCGGCAGACCCGCGGTGCCGAGCACCAAGGCGATGCCAAGGGAGATGAAGTTGATCTTGGCCGTGGTCGTGGCGCCGTACTGCAGACCCGGGTCGAGGAAGGCTTGCGCATCGGTACCGGCAGCCTTGGCCCGGTCGCTCGCGGCGTAGTTGTCAGCGGCCGATCCGAGCATGTCGGAGATGTTGAAGTTGAACTTCGCCAGCACCAGCACGGTGATCAAGACCGTGCCCGCCATCAACAGCACGGCTTTCACGATCTGCACCCAGGTCGTGCCCTTCATGCCACCAAAGACGACATAGACGATCATCAGCGCGCCGACGCCGACGATGGTGATGTTCTTGACGCCGTCCGACGTCACGCCAAGCAACAGCGACACCAAGATGCCCGCGCCGACCATCTGGGCCAGCAGGTAGAAGATCGAGACCACAACCGTGGAGGCAGCCGCCGCCGTCCGCACCGGGCGCTGTCGCATCCGGTACGCCAGCTGGTCGGCCATCGTGTAGCGCCCCGAGTTGCGCAGCAGCTCCGCGACCAGCAGCAGTGCGACCAGCCAGGCGACGAGGAACCCGATGGAGTAGAGGAAGCCGTCGTACCCGTAGAGCGCGATGGCGCCGGAGATACCGAGGAAGGAGGCGGCAGACATGTAGTCGCCGGAGATCGCCAGGCCGTTCTGGAATCCGGAGATGTTGCGGCCGGCGGCGTAGTAGTCGGCGGCGCCTTTGGTGTTGCGGCTTGCCCACACTGTGATGCCGAGCGTGATGCCCACGACCACGAGGAACAGCGCCGTGGTGAGGTTCTGCGTCGCGTCCTCGGAGAGGGCGACGAACGTCTGGTCGGCGGTCATGAGCCCGTCCTCTCGGTGCCGGTCTCCTCTTCGAAGCGGGCCTGCAGCCGGCCGGCGATGGGGTCGAGCTCACGGTTCGCGTAGGTGCTGTACATCCGCGCGATCACGAACGTCGACAAGAACTGCAGCAGACCGAACACGAGCGCGACGTTGATGTTGCCGACGACCTTCGTGGACATGAAGTCCCCGGCGAACGACGACATCAAGACGTAGAGCAGGTACCACGCGAGGAACGCAATGGTCCACGGCACCACAAAGGCCCGGAACTTCTTACGCAGCTCCTGGAAGTCCGCACTCGCGTGCATGTCCTCGTAGACCTGATGATGCTCCGGGCGTTCTGGCATGAGTCCACCTCGCTCGACGGGGGTGTGACCGAGTCACTAAGGCTGAAAGGTAGAGGTCGTCCAACTTCCGCGGCAGTCGCCCGGTCCCCGATGCGGTCAACGCGCGGAATGCAGCGGCGTACGGCGACGCACCTGGCGACGAGCGGTCGAGGAGGCACGACGAACGGTGCCAGTCGCGACGAGAGCTAGTGCCCCGTGCGGACAGGTGCAGTGGTCGTCGTGGGTGTCATGATGGCCGTCGCGCTGCCAGGTTCCCTCACGGAGGCGACCGCGGGGGCAGCCGTGGCGCCGGACGCCTCTGGGCGGGGGCTCCGAGATCATGCCCGTCAGGCAGGACCCGTTGGACGCCATCGTCGGCAACAGGTACTCGTCGTACCGGATGGAGTGGGTCGAGGGGTTCAACCTCTGCGCCGGGGTGTACGTCAGGGGTCGAATCCGGGCCCGGAAGATCCTCGCCCCCATCGAGGGTGGTTCCTAGGTCACCTTGACGGAGCCGCGCATTGCCAGACCGAAGATGTCGATCACGATCAAGCGCAGGTGCGACGACGGTTCCATGCCCAAGCGCCGGCATCGAGCCAACACCGTCAGCTATCGCAGCGTCAGCTACGGCCACACCTGCTCGTTCAACCCGAGTTTCAGCGTGGGTGCACCGTGGAGCATCGGGGTCAGCATCACGCCGGAGTGTGGAGACGAACGGGTCGCGAAGCTAGGTGACGCCCAGAAGAGGGCGCGGAAGGCGTACCAGTTCCGGGTGGGTTCGGTCGGCCGAGCCTTCGGCTGGAACGACCCTGAGGTGGACACGGCGCCGACAACGCTACGACTGTGCACAAGTGCGGCGGCTGTGATCACACTTCGGGACACCCAGGGACCCAAGCGGGCGAAGCGGACCGAAACGATCAGCTTCGCCGATCCGTGCGTGTACTCCTGACCGGACTCCGTTGACCTACCGTGGGGTCGTCCGCTTCGTGACGGGCCTCGGGTCCGCGGTCGACGTTCACGTGCTCAGGGGTGTGTAACCGCACCATGATCCGGCCCACGTCGGTCGGGACGCGGTCGCTGGTTGCCCGTGACACCAGCACCATGGTCGCGAAGGCCGCCGGCACGCTCCACGCCGCTGGCTGCGACAGCAAGGCCTCGGGCCAGCCGGGCGGGGGATCGGCCGCGATCGTCATCACCACCGCAAAACCGCTGAGTACTCCGCCAATCGCAAGACCAGCGATGGCTCCCAGGTCAGTCAGCCCCCGCCACCAGATCCCGAGCACCAGCAGGGGGCAGAAGGTCGACGCGGCGACGGCGAAAGCGAGTCCGACGGCGTTCGCGACCGGGACGTCGGCACCGACCAACGCCAGCAGCAGCGGCACGACCACCGCCACGCACACCGACACCCGGAAGGCCGCGATGCCGCCGAGGGCGTGTGCGTGTCGCCCGAGCCGCAACCGCCGCAGCACGTCTTGGCTCAACACGCCGGCGACCGAGATCGTCAGTCCCGAGCAGGTGGACAAGAAGGCAGCGAAGGCGCCGGCCGCAACCAGCGCGCCGAGGAGGTCGCCGCCGACACCGCCGATCATGCGACCGGGCAGCTCGAGAACGACGGTGTCGGTGCCGGACAGGTCGGGGGTGTAGAGCCGTCCGAGGGCGCCGTACACGGTTGGCATCAGGTAGAAGAGGCCGAGCAGTCCGAGCACGGCCAACGTGGTACGGCGGGCTTGCCGGCCGTCCGGGTTGGTGTAGAAGCGCACCAGCACGTGTGGGAGGCCCATCGTTCCGAGGAAGGTCGCGAGGATCAGCGAGTACGTCTGGTACAGCTGGTGCGGAGGCTCGGCGGCTGCACTCAGCGGTTGCATCGGCACGGTCGGAGCACCGTCCCGCTGCCACACCAACAGCAAGAAGACGAGCGGTACGCCGATGGCGGTCAGCTTGAGCCAGTACTGGAACGCTTGCACGAAGGTGATGCTGCGCATCCCGCCCGCCACGGCGTTCAGCAAGACGACGACCGCGACCACGACGCCACCGAGCCAGGGCGGCGCGCCCGTGACTGTGCGCAGGGTGACCCCGGCACCCTGGAACTGCGGCAACAGGTAGAGCCACCCGATGAGGCAGACGAGCAACCCGCTCCAGCGTCGCATCCGGACGGACTGCAGGCGCGCTTCGGCGAAGTCCGGGAGCGTGTACGCGCCGCTACGGCGCAGCGGCGCGGCGACCAGGACGAGGAGCACGAGGTACCCGGCAGTCCAGCCAACGGGATACCAGAGCATGTCGGCGCCGTACGTCAAGATCAGCCCGGCGATGCCGAGGAACGACGCGGCAGACAGGTACTCACCACCGATCGCCGAGGCGTTGAGCACCGGGCCGACCGAGCGGGAGGCGACGTAGAAGTCGCTGGTGGTCCGGCTGATCCGCAGGCCGAAGGCGCCGATCGTCGCGGTGGCGACCGACACCAACACGACGGCCGTCCACCCCGCGGCCGCGTTCAGGGTCGCTCCACGACGTCGGAGAACGCCTGCTCGGTGCGTTCCGCCTGACGTACGTAGAACCAGCCGAGCGCCAGCAACGCCGGGTAGATCAACACACCCAGCACGATCCACGGCAGCGGGATCCCCAGCAGATCGGTGTCGCGAGCCGACGGGAGCAGTGCGAAGACGAGTGGCAGCAGACCGACGAGTCCACCGAGCACGCCGAGCACGACCAGGGCGAGCCTGAGCTGGCTCCGGATGAGCGACCTCATGTACGCGTCGCCGACCGCGCTCTGGGCGTCGATCTCCTGCGTGGCGGCGACGCGACGGCTGCGTGCGGCGGTGGTGCGGGGGCTCGTCACCGTGACCCGGCGAGGTGCCGCCATCAGGCGGGCTCGTCAGCGGGCTTGGCCCGACGGACCAGCACGTCGCGAAGCTCGGCGGTGTGCCGACGGCTCACCTGAAGCTCGTCGTCCGCCACGACGACGCTGCACCGACCCTGGTCCACCCGCAACTCCGTCACGTGAGGAAGCGACACCAGCAGGCTGCGGTGGATGCGAAGAAAGCCGGCGTCCGCCCAGCGTTCCTCCAGCGCCGAGAGCGGAGCTCGCAGCAGGTGCGACCCGTCGGACGTGTGCAGACGTACGTAGTCGCCCTGGGCCTCGGCGTAGCGGACGTCGCTACGGCGCACGAACCTGGTGACCCCGGCCAGCTCGACCGGGATGATCTCGTCGTGGTCGTCGACCGGTACCTGATGATCGCCTGCTTCGACGACACGGCGTACCGATTCGGTCAGCCGCTCCTCACGGACTGGTTTGAGCAGATAGTCGACGGCGTTGACCTCGAACGCCTCGACGGCGTGGGCGTCGTGCGCGGTCACGAACACCACCCGCGGACTCACCTTGAACTGCGCCAACACTCGTGCCAGCTCCAGACCGGTGAGTCCGGGCATCGCGATGTCGAGAAAGACGACGTCGATGTCCCCGCGCTCGATCTGGCGCAGGGCGTCGGCGCCCGACCCGCTGACGTGCACGTCGACAACTCGTGGGTCGCGCGCGAGGAGGTAGCTGAGCTCCTCACGCACGGGGAGCTCGTCGTCGACCACGAGCACCCGCAGCCCGGCAGGCTCCGGTCGCTGCGACATGGCGCTGACACTAGTCCGGCACCCGGCAGCGCTGACGGCAGACTGAGGCCGTGGGTGTGACTTTCACGTCGGCCTCCTTCGGGGAGTTGTCGGCGCAGACCGTGTACCGGATCTGTCAGCTGCGGATGGCGGTGTTCGTCGTCGAGCAGGCCTGCGTCTACCAGGACCTGGATGACCGCGACCTCGAGCCGGCCACGCGACATCTTTCGTACGTCGTCGACGACGGTGTGGTCGCTGCCTACCTGCGGGTGCTCGCCGAGCCGACGGGCGAGGCCCGGATCGGGCGGGTGTGTGTCGCACTGGCGTACCGCTCGAGCGGGTTGGCCGGCGAGCTGATGCGGCGCGCCCACGAGCAGGCCGGCGACCGGGTCGTCGAGCTGCACGCCCAGGCGTACCTGCGCGGCTGGTACGAACGGCTGGGGTACGGCGTCATCGGGGCGGAATTCCTCGACGACGGGATTCCGCACGTCCCGATGCGCCGTACGCCGGGGCAGTAAGTTGGTGGCAGCGCAGTCGGCGTCAGGTATGGACGCCAGGGGCGAACTTCGGGACCCGCACCACAGCCTTCGTCCCCGCACCCACCGCGGTCTCGATCACCAGGCCGTACTCGTCCCCGAAGGCGCTGCGCAGTCGCTCGTCGACGTTGCCCAGGCCGATCGAGTCCACCGACTCGTCCCCGGCAAGGGCCCGCCTGACCCGCTCGGGGTCCTCCCCGACCCCGTCGTCCTCCACCGAGATCACGACCTCGGCACCGGAGTCCTCCGCGACGATCGTGATGTGTCCGACCTCGGGTTTGCCTTCCAGGCCATGGCGTACGGCGTTCTCGACCAGCGGTTGAAGCGACAAGAAGGGCAGCGTCACGGGCAGCGCCTCGGGTGCCACCCGCAGCGTCACGTCCAGCCGGTCACCGAAGCGCGCCTTCTCCAGCACCAGGTAACGCTCGATGGAGCCGAGCTCCTCCGCGAGCGTGGTGAAGTCGCCGTGCCGCCGGAAGGAGTAGCGGGTGAAGTCCGCGAACTCGACCAGCAGCTCGCGAGCACGTTCCGGGTCGGTCCGGACGAAGGACGCGATCGCCGTGAGCGAGTTGTAGATGAAGTGTGGGGATATCTGCGCCCGCAGGGCCCGCACCTCCGCCGCCATCAGCCGGGTCCTCGACTCGTCGACCTCGGCCAGCGCGAGCTGTGCCGATACCCAACCTGCGACTTCCTCGGTGGCACGGATCAGCCCGGCACTGGGCTGCGGCACGAACACCTGCAAGGTGCCAACCACCCGCTCGCCCACATTGAGCGGAGCCGTGATGACGTGCGCCAGCGGGCAGCCGTCCTGACCGCATCGGGTCTGGCTGGTGGACGTCGCGCCGCTCGCGATCGTCTCCTCGGCCAAGGCGTACGACGTCTCGCGGTGGTGCTCGCCTCCGCCGTCCCACCCGAGCACCATGTCGAGGTCGGTAAGCGCGGCAGCCGGTGCACCCAACAGGGCGCGCAGGTAGCGCAGCGAACGGTCCGCGCTGCTCGCGGTCAGGCCTCGACGCAGCGGTGGAGCGGCCAGGCTGGCGGTGTGCAGGGTGCGGAAGGTGGCTCGGTCTGCGGGGGTGCCGAAGTCGGCGCGTCGCCGTACCAGCCACCACAGCAGAGCTCCGGCGAGCACGACGACGACGGCCACCACGACGACGCCCTCGACGCTGCCCACACCGTCACCGTACGGGTGGTCCGCTCCGTCGTTACCCGCCGACAGACTCGCGACGGAAGTTGGCGAGCCCGGACACACGGGCGCGGTGGGCGTACGTCATCCAGGGCAGCGCCATCCCGGCGGTCCCGCGGTCGTACTCGTCATACAGCTCGCCGACCTTGACGTCGAGCCGGGCGTGCTCGGCCGCCGACAGCACCGACACCCGGGACTGGGTGGCGACCAGCCCGAGCATCTCGGCGCGACCCATCCGCTGCCAGTGCCGGAACCGCCGCGACTCCACCGTGGTGAACAGGTCAGTGGAGGTCAGCGGGTCGAGATCGGGCAGTGAGTCCGGCATGCCCATCAGGGCAAACAGCCGGCGCACCCACGGAACGGCCCGGTCTGCGGTGTTGCGGATGACGGCCAGCGTCCCTCCGGGGCGCAGCACGCGCGCGATCTCGGGGAGCGCTGCGTCGAGGTCGAACCAGTGCAGGGCCTGGCCGGCCAACACGAGGTCGACCGACGCCGGCCGCAGCGGGATGTGCTCGGCACTGGCCACGAGGGCGTGCGCGGTCGGCACCCGTGCGCGTAGCTCGGCCAACATGAGAGGCGAAGGATCGCTGGCTACGATCTCGCGCACCTCGCCGCCCAGCGCCATGACGCCCGAGGTCAGAGCGCCGGTGCCGGCACCGAGCTCCAGAACGACGCCAGGGCGGGCTCCGACCAGCCAGCGGACGGCCTCGGCGGGATAGCCGGGTCGGTGCTCTGCGTAGGCACGTGCGACAGCGCCGAACGAGATCGCGCGCGCGGTTCGCGTCTCGGTGGGCTCGACGTCCATCCCCGGAGGCTAGTGCCCCGTGTTGGAAGTCTCTTCACGCTTGCCGCGCCCCAGGCGGCGCCGCGCTTCGGGCGACCGGGCTGCCTACGCTGGCCCGGTGTCTGCCGCTGAGCTCGCCCGCTGGTCCCGCTCCCCGGGCGTCCCCTCCGCGCTGGCTGCTGCGCGTGACGCCGTCGATGTCGTGTTGCGTGACCGTGGCCTCCGTCGTACGACACCCGACCACACGACCGAGGCGCTGATCCGCGGTGCCGCCGCGTCCGCCCTGCTGGAGGGTCCGGCGTCAGCCCCGGGCGGCACGTCACCGCGGACGACCGGGTCGACACCCTCACGCGACTACGAGACGGCTCTCCTCCGGCTGCGTTCCGGTGCCGGCGGCCCGGCGGCTCTGGCTGCCGCTCGGCTCAATGCGGGCCTACTGACGCTCGTCCCAGTGATCTCCCGTGCGCCGCTGCAAGCGTTGGCGCGGATGCACACTCTGGTCGCTCCTGCCGGGACACCGGCTGAGGAACTGGGGCGCCCGCGACCTGCTGCTGGCGTCGCACCTCGGTTGCAGGAGCTGGCAGCAGTGCTGGCTCGACCAGTTGACGTGTCGGCGATCGCCCTGGCCGGTTGGGCGCACGCCGAGGTGGCCGCTCTGGCGCCGTTCGGGAGCGGCAACGGTCTGGTGGCCAGGGGATTGGAACGGCTGGTGCTTGTGGCGCGTGGGGTCGACCCCACGTCGGTGACGGTTCCCGAGGCTGGGCATCTGGCGTTGTCAGACGGGTACCGCGCTGCGCTGGCGTCGTACTCCTCCGACCCTGTGGACGGCGGAGTCGCGTGGCTCCTGCACGTGTGTGATGCCCTCGCCGCCGGGGCTTCGATCAGTCCGCTCCTGGACTCGAATAACGCCTGAGGATGGAAGCCGTCGAGTGCATGCGGGGCGTCTCGTGCATCAGGGGAGCGCACATGCGGACGGCGCCTTCGGAGAAGACGCCGCCGCTGGCACATGAGAGGCGGCTATCAGCGTGCAGTCTCACGATCGTCGCCGCGGGAGTTTCCCGATGACGACTGCCCTCTAGGAAGGGTGGTTCGCCGCGTGGGTACCGCTCTCATGTACGGGTATTGACTTATGGCTTCCTTTGTACGCCGGTCTACGCGTCAGGGGAAGACCTACCGGCGAGTCGGCAGCAAAATTGCGCCGTCCTCGGATGACGGCGGTTTCGGGCGGAACGCCGGGCGACCGGGCTAGTCGTCCCGGTGGCTGGTCAGACGCGTCGCGAACGACGGGTGGCGACCACGACCGCTCCGGCTGCGGCAACACCGGCGCCGAGCGCGACGGCGGCCAACGTCGTGGTGCGGGTGTCGAAGGACTTGCGCTGCCGCAACCCGACCGGCTTCACGAAGTCGAGAACCGGCCAGCCCCGCTCCACGGCCGTGCGCCGCAACTGCTTGTCGGGGTTGACCGCGTGCGGATGTCCGACCGCCTCGAGCATCGCGATGTCGGTCGCCGAGTCGCTGTAGGCGTACGACGAGGCCAGGTCGTAGCCCTCGTCCGCGGCGAGCTCGCGAATAGCGGTGGCCTTGTGCGCGGCGTACGCGTAGAACTCGATCTCGCCGGTGTACCGGCCGTCCTCCTGAACCATCACGGTGGCGATGACCCGGTCGGCACCGAGCATGTCTCCGATCGGCCCGACAACCTCGGCGCCGGACGTAGAGACGATCACCACGTCGTGCCCAGCCGCGTGGTGTTCCTCGATCAGTCCGACCGCCTCGTCGTACACGAGGGGGTCGACGACGTGGTGCAGCGTCTCGGCCACGATGTCCTTGACCGTCTGGACTTTCCAACCCGTCGCCTGTTCGGAGAGGTAGCGGCGCATCCGCTCCATCTGGTCGTGGTCGGCGCCGCCGGCCAGAAAGAGGAACTGTGCGTACCCGCTGCGCAGCACTGACCGGCGGTTGAGCAGGCCGCCCTGGTAGAAGGGCCGGCTGAAGGCCAGCGTGCTCGACTTCGCGATGATCGTCTTGTCGAGGTCGAAGAATGCGGCCGGGCGCTGCAAGGCCGCCGTCACCGTGGCACCGCCGCTCACCTCCAGGCCCGTGAGATCTCCAGACGATCACCGGGGCCTTCGAGGATAGACGGCACGGACCGCACAGACCCCGCGTCCGCTCGATTGCACACGCGAGACGACGCGCTACAGTGGTTTGGTCTCCAGCGGCACTCCCCCTCGTCGCTGGACTGAGGGTCCGCTTCCTCCCCCCCGGAAGCAGGGCACCTGAGACAGCCCCCGGTCCCCCCACCGGGGGCTGTCGCTCGTGCGGCGTGATTTGGCCCGGCCGAGTCGTCCACAGAACCGAAACTCCACCGACGTGATCCACAACCAGGGACGCGGGGATGTCGTGGCCGGTGCGGACGTACAGGCTGGCGTCATGGATCTGCCCGTCTCGACGCGAGCTGCGCGTTCTGCTGATCTCTGGGGCACCTCGTCGCGGCCCACGAGCCTGTCCAACCCGGTACCTCGGCTCCGTGGGCCACTCGTGCTCACAGCCGATCCGCATTTGGTTGGCGAGGTCCAGCGGCTGTGCGCAGCCGCCGACGTACACCCTCAGGTGGTGGCGGACGCCGAACAGGCGCGAGCGATGTGGTGGCAAGCGCCCTGCGTCATCGTCGGTCCCGACCAGGCCGACTCGGTGTCCGACCGGACCCAGATCCGCCGCGACGACGTGTGGCTCGTGACGACGAGCCAGCCATCGCAGCAGCTGTGGCAACAGGGTGTCGCCGTCAAAGCCGATGCCGTGCTGACGCTGCCCGCCGATGCAGCCCGGCTGGTCGATCTGCTGGCCGACATGGCCGATGTCGCTGACGGGGCCGCCGTTCGTGGCCGCGTGGTTGGCGTGGTCGCGGGCTGCGGCGGGGCAGGCGCGTCGACGGTCGCGGCGGGGTTGGCCCTGCAGGGCCTTCGATCCAGCTCGACCGGCGCTGCGCGTGCGTCCGCGCCGGCCGACGGCAGTGGGCACGTGCTGCTGGTGGATGCCGACTGGCTCGGCGGTGGGCTCGAGCTGCTCATGGGTTGTGAGTCCGCCGAGGGAGTTCGCTGGCCCGAGGTGGCGTCCACGCAGGGCAGGGTCGCCGCCGCCGCTCTGCGCGAT
>Ga0136617_10003187_pt1 | contig 14676 bp, 11 predicted proteins | sample AntDrymUQ3222106_2_FD_129672 | JGI IMG/M metagenome (GOLD analysis project Ga0136617, IMG submission 129672) | Polar desert sand microbial communities from Dry Valleys, Antarctica - metaG UQ322 (21.06) | ecosystem: Environmental > Terrestrial > Soil > Desert | place: Antarctica: Dry Valley... | reverse complement strand
GGTCGAGCTGCTCGACGAGTGGAGCCCGGTCGTCGACGGATGCGAGATCAACGACCACCCGGCCGCGCCGGTCTGCGGCCGGTGCCGTCGCCTGCACGCGGAGCTGGGCGACGAGCTGGCGATCGGCTGGCGGCACCGCAGCGAGCGGTACGGCGAGAAGCTGGCGACTCCCGACACCAGCGTGGGTGACCTGATCGGCGACATCGACCCGATCAAGGTCGCGCAGGGCCGCACGCTGGGTGACCCGGAGACGGTGCACTACGGCCTGGTGCCTCGCACCAACCGCGGTATCTTCGCCATCAACGAGCTGCCCGACCTGGCCGAGCGCATCCAGGTGTCGCTGCTCAACGTGCTGGAAGAGCGCGACATCCAGGTGCGCGGCTACGTGCTGCGGCTGCCGCTGGACCTGCTGCTGGTCGCGAGCGCTAATCCCGAGGACTACACCAACCGGGGGCGCATCATCACCCCGCTCAAGGACCGCTTTGGCGCGGAGATCCGCACCCACTACCCGGTCGATCTGGCCGACGAGGTCCGGCTGGTCCGCCAAGAGGCTTCACTAGAAGCGATCGGAGCCCTCCTGCCAGATTTTCTTGTCGAGGTCGTGGCGCGCTTCGCCCGGCTGGTGCGTGCGTCACCGGCGGTCGACGCGCGGTCCGGGGTGTCGGCGCGCTTCGGCGTCGCTGCCGCGGAAACCGCCGCCGCATCGGCGCTGCGGCGGGCCGCACTCACCGGCGAGGAGCCCGCCGTGGCCCGGATCTGCGACCTGCCCGCGGCGGTGGGGACCTTGCAGGGCAAGGTCGAGTTCGAGGTCGACGAGGAAGGCCGCGAGAGTGAGGTGCTCGCCCATCTCCTGCGCCGCGCGACCGCCGAGACCTTCCGTGCCCGTCTCGGCGGCGCGGACCTGAGTGCGCTGACGGAGCGGTTCGTCGAAGGGCTGTCGGTGCGCAGCGGTGACCTGGTGCCCGGGACGCGGCTGCTCGAGCAAGTGGGACCGCTACCCGGTCTGGCCGCGTTGATGGAGCGGCTCGGCATCGAGGAGGGCGCGGAGACGCCGGGCCTGGCGGCAGCGGCGCTCGAGTTCGCGCTCGAAGGTCTCTACCTGAACCGCCGCATCAGCAAGGAGACCGCCGACGACGCGGACGGCGGCGAGCCCACGGTCGTCTACGGCAGCGCCTGATGGTGGGGGGATACCGCTACGGCGCATGGCACGACGGTCCCGACCCGCTGGCTCCTCCCTACGACGTGCGAGCGGCGATGGACCGGATGGGCGACGAAGTCCTGGCCGGTGCGACCCCCCGCGATGCGCTGCGGGAGCTGATGCGCCACGGAACGGGGGCGATGCGCGGGCTCGACGACATGCTGCGCAAGGTCCGCCAGCAGCGGCGCGACCTGCGCGAGAGCGGCCGCCTCGACGGCACTCTGGAGGAGGTGCGCCGGCTGCTGGACACTGCGGTCGGCCAGGAGCGGGCCGCGCTGTTCCCCGACCCGTCCGACGAAGCCCGCTTCCGCGAAAAGGCTCTGGACGCACTGCCGCGCGACACTGCGCGCGCGGTCCGTGAGCTCGACGCCTATGACTGGCGGTCGGCCGAAGCGAAGGCGACGTACGACGAGATCCGGGACCTGTTGCGCCGGGAGGTCCTGGACAGCCAGTTCCGTGGGATGAAGCAGGCTCTGCAGGGTCCCGATCCCGAGCAGCTGCAACGGGTCAAGGACATGCTCGCCGACCTCAACACGATGTTGGAGTCCGACGCCCGCGGCGAGCACACGCAGGAGCAGTTCGACGCGTTCATGGACAGCTACGGCGACCTCTTTCCGGAGAATCCACAGGATCTTGACGAGCTGGTCGACAGCTTGTCCCGCCGGGCCGCCGCGGCCGAGCGGCTGATGCAGTCGCTCACCCCCGACCAGCGCGGCGAGCTTTCGGCCCTGATGAACACCGCGCTCGAGGACATGGACCTGGCGAGGGAGATGCGCCAGCTCGGCGACCTGCTGCGCTCGCGACGACCCGACCTGGACTGGACCGGGCGCTCGCAGCTGCGTGGCGACGAGCCGCTCGGCGTCGGTGAGGGAACCAGTGCGCTGCAGGATCTCGCCGACCTCGAAGAGCTGGAGGCGGCGCTGCGCCAGGACTACCCGGGCGCGCAGCTGGACGACATCGACGAGGAGGCCGTACGCCGGGCGCTGGGCCGTCGGGCGACCGACGACCTGCACGAGCTGCGCCGGCTGGAGCGGGAGCTGGCGGACCAGGGCTACCTCAGCCGCCGCGGTGAGCGGTTGGAGCTGACGGCGAAGGCGATCCGCCGGCTGGGCCAGACGGCACTGCGGCGCGTGCTCGCCGACCTCCGCTCGACCGGTGCGGGCGCGCACGACGTGCACGACGCGGGCAGGACCGGGGAGCTCACCGGCGCGAGCAGGTCGTGGTGCTTCGGCGACGAGCAGCCACTTGACGTCGTACGGACCCTGACCAACGCCGTGCGACGTGGCGGCCGGACCGACGTCGCGGGCTCAGCGGGAGCGGCCGTGCAGCTCGCGGTCGAGGACTTCGAGGTGGCCGAGACCGAGCGCCGGACATCGGCCGCGGTGTGCCTGCTCGTCGACATGTCCTACTCGATGGTGCTGCGCGACACGTGGGGCGCGGCCAAGGCGACCTCGTTGGCCCTGCATGCGTTGGTGAGCGGCCAGTTCCCGCAGGATGCCTTGCAGGTGGTGGGTTTCTCGTCGTACGCGCGGGTGCTCGCGGCCACGGAGCTGGCCGGGCTGGAGGCCGACTACGTGCAGGGCACCAACCTGCAGCATGCGCTGAAGCTGGCGGGACGGTTCCTCGACAAGCATCCCGACGCTGAGCCAGTCGTGCTGGTCGTCACCGACGGTGAGCCGACCGCACATCTGTTGGCCGACGGCACACCGGAGTTCGCGTGGCCGCCGCAACCGGAGACGATTGCGCTGACCGTGGCAGAGGTCGACCGGCTGACCCGACGCGGTGCGACTGTCAACGTCTTCCAGCTCGACGACGACCCGCGACTGACGGCCTTCGTGCAGGAGCTGGCTCGACGCAACGGCGGGCGGGTGTTCTCGCCGGGCGCCGGACGGCTCGGGCAGTACGTCGTCAGCGACTACCTGCACCGTCGCAGCGGCCGGCGGCGTCGGGCCGGCTGAGCGGCCTACGGCAGGTCGGTGACGCTGACGGTGGCGCTGATGCTCAGCAGCGAGGGCGTCGGCGGCGTCGACGGCGTCAGCACGGAATGGGCACCACGATCGCGGTCGGTTCGTCACCGTCCGGGGTGGGTCGAGGAGTCGACTGCCTGGGCCGGGGCCGGTCTGCCCGATCCAGTGCCGGCTATTCCTCCGGACCTCAGCCAGCGTTCTGGCGGCCAGGGTGGCCCGAGTACGGTCACCCGGTGCGCACCCGAGTCTTCAGCGGCCTCCCGCGCGAGGTCGGCGTGCTGGCCGCGGTCGCGTTCGCGGTGGCCGTCGGCTTCGGCGTGGTGGCGCCGGCGATCCCCGTCTTCGCCAGCTCGTTCGGCGTCGGCGAGACGGCGGCGGGAGCGGTCATCTCCGCGTTCGCCTTCGCCCGGCTGGTGTTCGCCCTGTCCAGCGGGAAGCTGGTCGACCGGTTCGGCGAGCGGGTGATCCTCGCGAGCGGCATCGGCATCGTCGCCGTCAGCAGCGCGCTCGCCGGATTGGCGCAGAACTACGCCCAGCTGCTGATCCTGCGCGGAGTCGGCGGCGTCGGCTCCGCGATGTTCACCGTATCGGCGGTCGCCCTGCTGCTCCGGGTGGTGTCCGCCGACCAGCGCGGACGTGCCACCGGCCTGTGGCAGTCCGGGTTCCTGTTCGGGGCGATCGCGGGTCCGGCGATCGGGGGTCCGCTCACCGCGATCTCGTTGCGGGCGCCGTTCTTCGTGTACGCCGGGACGCTGGCCGTCGCCGGTGGCATCGGGATGATCTTCCTGAGCAAGGCGCACCTTCGAGAGAAGGCCGCTGCGGACGCGGCCCCGGAAGTCCGCACCAGCCTGACAGAGGCGTTGCGCGTGTCGGGCTACCGCGCCGCACTGGTGGCCAACCTCGGCACCGGGTGGGCGCTGTTCGGGGTGCGCAGCTCGTTGATCCCGCTGTTCGTGACGCAGGGGCTGGACCGGTCGGCCACCTGGATCGGTGTCGGCTTCTTCGTCTCCGCGGCCGCGCAGGGCGTGCTGCTCCTGCCCGTCGGGCGCTATGTCGACTCGACCGGCCGGCGCCCGGCGATGATCGTGGGCGCCGCGGTCGCGTCGGTGAGCATGGCGATGATCACGATCGACTCCCTCGCCGTCTACGTCGTGGCGATGACATTGTTCGGAGTCGGCGCCGCGTTCTTGAGCGTCGCCCCGAGCGCCGCAGTGGGCGACGTCGTCTCCGGCCGCGGCGGCACAGTCGTCGCGGCCTTCCAGATGTCGGCGGACCTCGGTGCGGTCGCCGGGCCGCTGCTCGCCGGCTGGCTCGCCGAGCGCTACTCCTTCGGCGCCGCCTTTGGCGCGACGGCCGGCGTGCTGGCGCTGGGGCTGGTCGCCGCCGTCGCCTCCAAGGAGACCCGGCATCGCGCCGATCCCGACCAGCCGGCCACCGTGCCCGCCCTGCCCAGCTAGCGCGCCCGACCGACCGGCACCGAGACCGCGATCTCGTCGCCGAGGCGCGCACCCGAGGTCAGGTGCAGGTCGTCCCCGCTCCAGAACCGCCCGGGGTCGTACCAGCTGGGTTGCCGTCCGCCGGGCAGCAGGCCCATCGCCTCGTAGGTGACCGCCACCACCTCGGCGCAGTACGCGGTCTCGAGGTCGGCCGGGATCCCTTGCCGCCGTACCAGGTCCGGCACCCTTCCGCGCAGCCAACGCGAGGCGAGCCGTGTGGTCGAGGGAAACGGTGTCCCGTCCAGGCGAGCAACGGTGCGCAGAACGGCGTCCTCCATCTCGCGCGTCGCGGGCGGGTCGAGCTGTCGCAACCACACCTGCTGCCCGTAGCGGCTCGACCAGACGCCGACCGCTGCCCGGAGGTCGTGCAGCTGCACGCCACGCTGGTGGTTGCCTGACCACAGGTCCGGCAGCGAGCGGCCCAGCTCGGCATGCCACATCAACGGCGGCAGGTCGTCCACGACGACGGACATGCCGACATGGTTGACCGGGCTGTTCGTGGACATCTGGATCGCCCGGTCCGCAACCTTGCGGCCCCGGAACAGCCAGACGTCACCGGTGCGCGTGACGTCGAGAGCCTGCTCGAGTCCGACCTCTGCCGCCGCTCCTGCCCCGGGCACGGTGCGTAGCCTAGGCAGATGCGCTGGTGGCGATGGGTGGGGCTGGCCGGTATCGCGGGAATGGCAGCGACCGGCGTCGTGGTTGCACGGGCCGAGCGGGCGCGCCGCGCCTACACCCCGGAAGAGATCCGCGACCGGTTGCACTCGCGGTTGGACGGGGGCTCCCGGACGGAGGACGGGACTGACGCATGACCCATACGGGACCAGGATCGCTGGAGCCACTGCCCGAGGACTGGGACCGCGCGCTTGCCGTGGTCGCCCACCCCGACGACCTGGAATACGGTGCGGCCGCGGCAATCGCGCGCTGGACCGGGCAGGGCAAGCACGTCATCTACTGCCTGCTCACCAGCGGTGAGGCGGGCATCGACGGGATGCACCCCGACGAGGCGCGTAGCGTGCGCGAGGCAGAGCAGCGCGAGTCGGCCGCGATCGTCGGCGTCGATGCCGTGGACTTCCTCGGCCTGCCGGACGGGGTTCTCGAATACGGCGTCGCGCTGCGGCGGGTGATCGCCAGGGAGGTACGCCGACACCGGCCCGACATCGTTGTGACGAACAACTTCCGCCCGACGTGGGACGGCGACGTCATCCTCAACCAGGCGGATCACATGGTCACCGGACAGGCGACGCTCGACGCCGTGCGCGACGCGGCCAACAGATGGGTGTTCGCCGACCTGGCTGACGAGGGACTGCAGCCCTGGGCCGGCGTGCGACAGGTGTGGGCTGCCAGCTCACCGCAGTCACGGCACGGAGTCGACGTCACGGCCACCTTCGACGTGGGGGTGGAGTCGCTGCGCGCACACGCCGCCTACCTGAGCGGGTTGGGGTCCGGCGACTTCGACCCCGCGGAGTTCCTCGAGTCGGGCGCCCGGGCCACCGGGACCCGGCTCGGAGTGCCACGCGCGACCCCGTTCGAGGTGTTTCAGGTCGGCTGATCGGCCGATCCGTTGGTTCGAGGTTGGTGAGCTGTCCTCAGAGTCCGGTTGTGAACGCGACGTCGTGGTCGGCGTCGGGTGCGACGAACTGCAGCAGACGTGATGCCTCGGCAAGGACCTCGTCGCGTTGTCGAGCTGCCAGCCGCAGGGACGGACGCACCTCCAGTCTGGCGCTCGCCCTGTCTCGACGTACCGCCCACATTGCGCATACGAAACCGTCAACCATCACCGTGCCGACGTAACCGCCGGGACCGCCGAGCAACGGCACGTGCTCGGTCCCGGAGATGACGCGACGTCGGTCGGCGTAGGACAACAGTGCATTGTCGTACTCCGGTAGGAATCGGACCTGAGCCGGAGTGTCCGGGTCGGGCCGTGGTGCATCGGGGAGGTCGACCAACTCGCCCCCTTCGTCGGTGCTGAACCAACGCAGCCGCGGCCTGAGGCGGTCGATGACCCGGACGACGGTTCTCTCACGCACGTGCTCGGCCAGCTCGTCGGTGTGGAAGTCGCGCAGACGGCTCCACAGGGCGAGGTAGGGGACGTTCGGCACCTGGGCCTGCAGCCCGACCAAGTCCTCGACGGCGGCAATGGCAGGCATCCGGCGCCACTCGAGCAACAGCTGCCGGTGCAGGGTCGCGCGGTTCAACTGGCGAGTGGTGAGCACGCCCCCGCCTCGGGCGTTACCCGCTGTCATGCCCGAATGATCACACGCAGCCGTGCTTGTTGTGAGCCAAGGCCGTTGACGGGAGGCGGCCTGCGGACCATGCACGCCCGGAGTCAGGTTCGAGGGTGGGGAGTTGGTGGTCGGGATGGTGGTTCGACCGGGATCGGCTTCGGCGGGACCTGCGCGAGTTGGTTGCGCCAGGGGGCGCTGATCGGGACCTGATCGGGGTCGATCCACGGCGGTGGGATGAACTCGGGCAGCCCTGACGGCCCGATGCGCACGGTCCAGCCCTGGTGATGGACCACCACGTGGTGCCGATCGCAGAGCAGCACCAGATTGGACAGCGCGGTGATCCCGCCGTCGGCCCAGTGGTCGATGTGATGCGCGGCGCACCACGCCGGTGGCCGTTCGCAGCCGGGGAACGCGCAACCCCCGTCGCGCAGCTCCAGCGCGCGACGGATCGCCGCGGTCACCGGGTAGGACAACCGGCCCACGTCCAGCGGCTCGCCGGCGTCACACGCGAGCCGACGGGCGGCCTCCGCGGAGATGGGCCCGGCCCAGCGCAGCTCGCCGCCCGCGGTGGCAAGCTGGCGCAGCAGCGCCGCCAGCGCGATGGTGACCACCACCGTCGGCCTAGCCCCACCCGAGGACGGCAGCTGGCCCGAGGACATCGCGATCTGCAGCAGGTCACCGAGCGCGTCGGCGTAGCGGGCGGGCACGCTGCGCTCGTCCGGGGTGCCGTCGCTGGCCGGCCGTGGCGCGGCCAAGGGATCGAGGGTGGTCAGCAGCTTCGCGCCGAGCTCGTCGTCGAGCTCCCCGCGCAACCGGAACCCGCCACGGGCCTTCTTGGTGATGGTCAGGCCCTGCCCGGCGGCCTGGGCCCGCTCGAGCAGATCGAGGCGGTCGCCGCGGTCAGGGTCCAGGGTGTGCAGGAGGTGCTTGGCGAGCCGGGCCAGCTGGTGCGGGCCCCGGGTGCGTGCCTGATCCACCAGGAACGCCTCACCCCGCCGCCGCGTCTCCGTGTCGACCTCGGCCGGCAGGTCGTCCACCGCCGTCACGATCTCGCTGACCTGCTCCCCCGACAGGTCGCCCGCGGCGAACGCCGCCCGGGTCACCCCCAGCCTCCCGGGCTCGGGCTGAGAGGCCGGCTCCGGCTCCGCCGCCGCCGTCACCGGCACGAGCGGGCCGGCCGGGTCGATGTGCAACGCCCGCGCGTCGCGGACCGCGCGCTTCGCCGCCCCGGGGTGCAGCCGCAGCCCCCAGGTCAGCCACGACGCGGTGGAGGGTGCCCCGAGCTCCACCGCGGCGCCGCGGACGTCGACCTCGGCGACCATCCGCGACATCTGCGCCTGCGCACGGCACGCCAACCGGTGCAGCTCCTGCACAGCACCGGTCAGCTCCCCGTTGCCCAGCTCCCACAGTTCGGCCCCGGCCAACCGGTCCACCGCATCCCCGGCCGCGCCCAGCGCAGCGCCCACCTCGGTGGTTGCGGTGCGGTCCAGGACGTCTGACATGAGATCACCCTAGAACCGACCACCGACAGCCCCGACATCGGCGACCTACCCAGAAATCCTTGTGGACAAAGGAATTCCGGACGGCGACCTGTGGACAACGTCAGGCCAAGCACGACCGCAGAAGCCGGGCCGCAACCTCCGGATGCTCGTCCACCAACAGGCCCGCCGCAGCCAGCACGTACTGCTCGTCAACCGTCGTCCGCGCCTTCTCCGGTACCGGCCACCCGCCTGCCAGATCGCCCGTCGCAGACCCGAGGATCCGCGACCGCAGCGCCAGGTCCGCGTGCCGTAGAACCCCACCGGACCCCACGACGAGCTGCACCTCGCGCAGGTTCTTTCCGCCGCGCCCGTGCCGGCGCAGCGCCACCGTCACGGCCAGCTCCGCCAGCCGCGCATCGACTTCACGCTCGGCATCGTTCTCGGGCAGGTACGACGGGTCGTGCACAAGTCGACGGGCCGCCGGTTCCAGCTCCGCGACCTCGGCGTCGTCGACAAGCCGCTCGGAAGCGGCCGAAGCGACGATGCCGGTCGCGTTGGAACGCATGCCGAGATCACCTTCGACGGTGCGGCTGCGCCACATCACCTCCACGGCATTGCGGCGCAGCTCGGCGTCCTCGCCAATCGGGGTCACCACCGAGTAGACGTCGGTCGTCGCGCCGCCGACATCCACGACGAGAACGTCACCGACACCCTCCACCCCACCCGCACCATCGGCGAGCAGCTCGACACCAGCGAGCACCGCGTCGGGTGTCGCGGCCTTGACCATCGCCGCGAACTCCGGACGCCGCGACAGGTGCTTGCCCCCGATGACGTGTTCGATGAACACCTGCCGGATGGCAGCTCGCGCCGGCCCCGGATCCAGGCGGCCGATCTCCGGCAGCACGTTGTCCGTCGCCACGACCCGCTTGCTCCGGCGCCGCAGCACGTCCACCACCTCGTCGCGCACGTCGACATTGCCCGCCAACACGACCGGCACCTTCAACGCCGACCGCGACAGCCTGCGCGCGTTGTGCAGCAGGACCTCGGCATTGCCGCCGTCGGTCCCACCGACAAGCAGGACAACGTCTGGTTGGTCCGCGAGCAACGCAGCCACCGCCGTCTCGTCAAGACGGTCGCTCGCGACGTGCACGACCCGCGCACCGGCCGACAGCGCGACTCGGGAACCCGCCTCAGCGGTGATCGCACGCTCATAGCCGACGACGCCCAGCCGCAGACCGCCACCGGCGCTGGAGCAGGCGACACCCGGCACCGAGGACGCGACCGACAAAGCGGCCCGGCACTCGTCGTACCCGTCCATGACGTCGGTGTGGACTGTCGTCGGGCAACTCGCCGTGGCCACCAGGGCGCCGGCGTCGAGGTCGACCAGGGCCGCCTTGGTGAAGGTGGAACCGAAGTCCACACAGACGACCCGTGCGGACGACCTCGAGGTCACCCCAGGGCCTGGTGCAGGTCCTCGAGCAAATCGTCGACGGCCTCTATGCCGACCGAAAGGCGGACCAGGTCGCCCGGCACCTCCAAGGGCGAGCCGGCGACCGACGCGTGGGTCATCAGCCCGGGGTGCTCGATCAGCGACTCGACCCCACCGAGCGACTCACCGAGCGTGAACAGTCGCGCCCGGTCGCAGATCGCGACCGCCTCGTCCTGCCCACCCGCGACGCGGAAGGACACCATGCCGCCGAAGGACTTCATCTGCTTGGCCGCTACCTCATGACCTGGGTGGTCGAGCAGCCCCGGGTAGAGCACCTCGACGACCTTCGGGTGCGCTGCCAGCATCTCGACGATCCGCTCCGCGTTGGCGCTGTGCCGGTCCATCCGTACGCCGAGTGTCCTGATGCCGCGGAGCACCAGCCACGAGTCGAAAGGCCCAGCGATCGAGCCCATCGCGTTCTGGTTGTAGGCGACCTGCTCCCCGAGCTCACCGTCAGCCATCACCAACGCGCCGCCGACGACGTCGGAGTGACCGCCCATGTACTTCGTGGTCGAGTGCACAACGACGTCTGCACCCAGGGCAAGCGGTTGCTGCAAGTATGGCGAGGCGAACGTGTTGTCGATGACCAGCAACGCGCCGGCGTCATGCGCCAGCTCAGCGACGGCGGCGATGTCGACGATGCCCAGCAGCGGGTTTGTCGGCGTCTCGACCCAGATCACCTTGGTGCGGCCCGGCTGCATCGCCGCACGGAACGCGTCCACGTCGTGGCCACCGGACGGCGTGAAGTCCAGCCCCCAGCGCTCCTGCACCTTCGCGAACAACCGGTAGGTGCCGCCGTAGGCATCGCCGGGAATCACGACATGGTCGCCCGGTCCGCCCAGGGTGCGGATCAACGTGTCCTCGGCCGCCAGTCCGGAGGCGAAGGCCAACCCGCGGCGTCCGCTCTCCAACGAGGCGAGGCACTCCTCCAACGCGGTCCGGGTGGGGTTGGCGCTGCGGCTGTATTCGTAGCCGCCGCGGAGCCCGCCGACGCCGTCCTGCTTGTAGGTCGAGGTCTGGTAGATCGGGGGCACGACCGCACCGGTCGTCGGGTCCGGCTCCTGGCCGGCGTGGATCGCTCGCGTCTCGAACTGCATGCCCAAGACTCTACGGCCGCTCCTGCACGGAGAACGACGCGATCGACTCCTGCATCTCCCCCGCCAGCGTCGCCAGCCCGGACGCGGCGCCGGCGCCTTCCTTGGACCCGTCGGCCACCTTGCGCGCCACCTCGGACACCTGGGTCATCGCCACCACGACCTGGTCGGAGGCCGACCGCTGCTGCTGCGTGGCGATGCTGATCTCACGGGCCGCCGCCGTCGTCTCGTCCACCTTCTCCTCGATCATGTCCAGCGCGGCTGCGACATCGCGCACCGCCCGTCCACCCGACGCCACCTCGCGGGCGCCGTCCTCGCTGGCGGCGATCGTCGCCTGCGCGTGGGTGCGGATCTCGGCCACGATCGCCTGGATCCTGCTGGTCGAGTCCTGTGCCCGCTCGGCCAGCGTGCGCACCTGCGCCGCCACGACCGCGAACCCGCGGCCCTGCTCTCCGGCGCGGGCGGCCTCGATCGCGGCGTTGAGGGCAAGCAGATTGGTCTGGTCGCTGAGATCGTCGATCAGCTCGAGGATGCGGCCGATCTCCTGGATCCGCTCGCCGAGCCCGGCCGAGCTCGCGGCGATGGAGTCGACCCGGTCGGAGATGCGGTCCATGGCGGCCACCGAGGTGACGACCGCGGCCCGGCCCGCCGCGGCGAGCCGAAGGGTGTCCGCCGCGGTGGTTGCGACGGCGTCCGCGGTCTCGGCGATCTGTGCCGCGGTCGCCGCGAGCTCCTGGACGGTCACCGTGGTCTCGGTGACCGCAGCGGACTGCTCCGAGGCCGAGCTGGCCTGCTGGCGGGAGAGAGACCGCAGCTCGGAGGCAGAGTTCGACAGCTGTACGCCGGTGGCCTGCGCATGTCCGACCAGTGCCCGGAGCTGGCGCAGCGTGTCGTCGAAGGACCCGGCGAGCCGGGCCATCGTCTCGTCCTGCAGGTCCTGCACCGGCAGGCGCACACCCAGGTCGCCGGTGGAGGCACGACCCAGGGCGTCGGACATCTCGGTGAGCTGGCGGGCCAGCAGGTCACGCTCGGTCCGGGTGCGGTCGGCCTCGATGCGACGTCGCCGAAACAGGCTGCGCTGGGACCGCAGAGCACCGACGAGCAGCACCAGGGAAACGGCGAGCAGCAGACCGGTGGTCGGTGTGAGCGCGCTGACCAAGGCGCCCGGTGGCCGAGGCGCGGTGGCGACCACGAGCCACTTGCTCGCGTTGACCCCGGGCAGGTTCCTGGACTGCGCGACGGGCACGAAGGCCGCCCGGACCCGGTCGAGGTCGATGGTCTGGTCCGCGTCGATGCCGCTGACCTGCCCGATGAAGTCCGACTCCTCGGCCGCGGCGTCACGCGTCGCTGCTCCCGGCGGATACCTGCTGTCGAGCACGACCAGGCCGCGGTCCGCGGTGACGATGCGCAGCACGGTCTCGGTGCCCTCGGCGCGCAGGGCCTCCAGCCGCACGCCTTCCAGCACCACCTCCAGCGACACGATGCTGTCGGTCTCGCCGTCCCGCTCGATGGGCGTCGCGTTGGCGACCACCCACTCGTTGATCAAGGGGGACAGGTATGGAGCGGACTGATAGACCTGCCCGGGCGCGAGCGCCGCGGTGGGCTCGAAAAACGGCGCCTCCGCCAGGTCGGTCGGCAGGTCCTCGGGCGCCATGACGTCACCGCGGTGCGCGCAGCCGCGCGCGGTGCCGTCCGCGTCTGTCAGGCAGATCAGCCCGGTGGAGCCCGGAAAGATCGTCTCGACGTAGGCCAGCGCCTCGGGCGACGGGTCCCTGGCCACCAGCAAGGTCATCGCACGGGCCCGCTCGAGCGACTCGGACAGCAGCGTCTCGGCGTGCTGGGCGTCCCCGGCCAGCTGCGCGTCGAACTCCGCTCCGAGGTCGCCCGCGCTGCGCGCCGCCTCCACGGTGAGACCGGCCGCGAGCGCGAGCAGCGTCGCTCCCGCCAGCAACGCGGGCATCCGCATGCTGGGCACTGTCCACCTCCGTCCGAGACGTCCCCGTGTAGTCGTCGGCGGGTTCAGGCCCGGCATTGACCTCCAACGGGGGTGCAAAGATCGAGGGATGACCACCACCCTGCCCTTCGGAGTGCGCTCGATGACCGCTCCGCTGCGCCGGGTACTCGTCGTACGGCCGACTGCTCGGGGGGACTTCGCGGCGGCGGGCTGGCGTGCGCCCGAGACCTCGCGCCTCGCCGGTGAGCACGAGGGGTTCTGCGAGCTGCTGGCGACGCTCGGCGTCGAGGTCGTCGTCGCAGACGCACCCGAGGGGCTGGTCGACGCGTGCTTCGCCTACGACTCGGTGTTCGTCGTGGGGTCTGGCGCGATCGCCCTGCGGATGGCCAAGCCGGCCCGGCACGGGGAGCCCGACTTCCTCGCCGCCGAGGTCGAGAAGGCGGGGGTCCCGGTGGTCGGCCGGCTCCGCGGCCCGGCGACGGCAGACGGTGGGGACATGTGCTGGCTGGACGAGACCACCCTCGCCGTCGGCCGCAGCTACCGCACCAACGCCGTGGCCCACGAGCAGCTTGCCGGCCTGCTGCGGCCCGAGGGGGTCACGGTCGCCCGGGCCGACCTGCCGCACCACCTCGGTGCGGCCCATGTCATGCACCTGATGAGCGTGGTGTCGCCGGTGGCCGACGACCTCGCGGTGGTCTTCGAGCCGCTCGCTCCGGTGCCCTTGCTGGAGATGCTCGCCGAGCGCGGCTACCGCACGGTCGCGTGCGCCCCCGACGAGTTCGACACCCAAGGGTGCAACGTGCTCGCCGTACGTCCCGGTGTGGTCGTCATGACGGCGGAGAACCCGCTGACCCGGCGTGCCCTGGAGGCGGTCGGCGTCGAGGTGCACACCTATGAGGCGACCGAGATCAACAAGGGCGATGGCGGCCCGACCTGCCTGACCCGCCCCCTGCACCGCGACGTGTCAGACCCCTGACCCCTCAAAGGGGCACCACGTTCTGACAAGTGGGGGAATCCTGGCTGGGGCGCGCTCGTTGTAGTCGACATGCTCTTCAGCCGCTTCAAGCGCCAGCTGCCCACGCCCGACGAGGCCCTCCCCGGCCGGTCCGAGCGCCCGTTCTCCGTCCCCGCCCGCCACGCGGTGCTGGGAAACCCGATCGAGGGCCCCTACCCGGAGCACCTCGAGGTGGCGGTCTTCGCCGAGGGCTGCTTCTGGGGCGCCGAGAAGGCGTTCTGGACGATCCCGGGGGTGTTCGCCACCGCCGTCGGCTACATCGCGGGGGTGACACCGCACCCGACCTACGAGGAGGTCTGCTCGGGTCAGACCGGGCACACCGAGGCCGTCCAGGTCGTGTTCGACCCGTCGGTGGTGACCTACGAGGAGCTGCTGCGGGCGTTCTGGGAGGGCCACGACCCGACCCAGGGCTTCAAGCAGGGCAACGACGTCGGCACGCAGTACCGCTCCGGCATCTACTACACGAGCGAGGCCCAGCGCGTCGCCGCCCAGGAGACCCGGTCGGCCTTCGAGCCCAAGCTGCGGGAGAACGGGTACGGCGAGATCACCACCGAGATCGTGCCGACCACGGAGTTCTACTTCGCCGAGGACTACCACCAGCAGTACCTCCACAAGGTGCCGGGCGGCTACTGCGGGATCGGCGGCACCGGCGTCTCCTGCCCCGTCGGGGTGGCGCGCACCGACGAGAGCTGACCCAAACCGCAGGGGCTGAGTCAGGGACGCGCGGAACCCTCACCTACGGCTTGACGGCGTC
>Ga0136617_10003186_pt1 | contig 14676 bp, 13 predicted proteins | sample AntDrymUQ3222106_2_FD_129672 | JGI IMG/M metagenome (GOLD analysis project Ga0136617, IMG submission 129672) | Polar desert sand microbial communities from Dry Valleys, Antarctica - metaG UQ322 (21.06) | ecosystem: Environmental > Terrestrial > Soil > Desert | place: Antarctica: Dry Valley... | reverse complement strand
GAACAGCGAGAGGTCCTTGTGGATCTGCTCGGCGACCGGCATCTCGATCTCGCCGAGCGCGACCGCGATGCCCAGGGCGGTCGTGGAGTTGGAGACGTCCATGGACTTCAGGGTGTCCTCGGTCCAGACCTCCTTGCCGCGGTTCTTGGCGTCGGTGATGGTCTCCAGCGTCAGCAGCGGAGTCTTGGTCTGCACGTAGTGCACGTCGGCCGGGTCGGTGATGCCGGCGCGTTCCATCGCGATCTTCACCCCGGCGGCGACCTTCTCGACCATCGGCACCCGGCCGATGTCCTCGGGGAAGATCTGCTCGCTCATCGCGTAGCCGACGGACAGCCGCGGCTCGTCGTTCTGCGGTGCCGTCGCAGCGTCGGTCGTCGCGAAGATGGTGGCATGCGGGGAGATCACCCCGTCGGTGCCGCCGGACCACACGATCGGGATCTGCTTGATTTCCTCCATCGGGCGCGAGCCCTTGGCCTCGAGCACCTCGCGGAACGCTCGGTCGGCGATGATCCTGGTGTAGTCGTTGACGCCACCGTTGCCCTCCGTCTTGCCGATGACGGCGATGACGCGGTCGGCCTCGATCGTCCCTTTGTCGATCAGCTGGGCCAGGCCCGAGGCGTCGGAGACGCTCTCCAGCGCGACCTTGTGGACCTCGATGGGCTCTGGCATCAGGGTTCCCCTCCGTCGTTCTCGATGATGGTGCCGGCCGAGCCGTGCACCGCTTCACGAATACGGTGCAGGGAGGTGATCGCCGACCGGGTGCCGCCGGCTTCGACGAAGCGCACCGCCGCCTCCACCTTGGGTCCCATGCTGCCGCTGGAAAAATGGCCGGCCGCGGCATGGTCGCGCATCTGGGCCGGCGTGACGCGCTCGAGCGGACGCGCCTCTGGCGTGCCGTAGGCCAGCACGGCGTTGTCCACGTCGGTTGCGATCACGAGCACGTCGGCACCGACCGCCCGGGCGAGCAAGGCGGCGGCCAGGTCCTTGTCGATGACAGCCTCGACGCCGCGCAGGGTGCCGTCCTCGTCCCGTACGACGGGGATGCCGCCCCCGCCGGCCCCCACCACGACGTACCCCGAGTCCGCCAGCAGCCCGATCGCCGGAGCATCGAGGATCTCCAGCGGCTCGGGCGAGGCCACGACGCGGCGCCAGCCCTTGTCCCCGCGGTCCTCCCAGGTCTGGCCGTGCTCGATGAGGACCCGCGCCTCGGCCTCGGGCAGGTATCGCCCGATCGGCTTGCTGGGCTTGGTGAACCCCGGGTCCCCGCCGTCGACCAGGGTGCGGGTGACGACGGCGGCGACCCGCCGGCCCACGTCGCGGGCCGCCAGCATGCGGTCGAGGGAGTCCAGGATCAGCAGGCCGATGGTGCCCTGGGTCTGCGCCCCGCACCAGTCCAAGGGCACCGGCGGCACCACCTGGGCGGCAAGCTCGTTCTTGACGAGCAGGTTGCCGACCTGCGGGCCGTTGCCGTGGGTGAGCACGACGTCGATCCCCGCCGCGATCAGCTCGGCGACGTGCTCCATCGCTTCGGAGACGGCGCGGTCCTGGTCCTCGGCCGTGGCGCTGCCGCCGGGACCGGTCATGGCGTTCCCACCGAGAGCGATCAGCGCGCGCATCCCGCGACTCTAGGGGTGAGCGGCTTCACCGGACGACCGAGGTGCTACTGGCCGAGGGTGCGGTAGCGGGAGAGGCGGGCGGCGAGTCGGGTGGCGGGGTCGCGGCGCAGCAGGCCGGTGAGCTCGAACTCCAGCACCTGCGCGACCCGCTCGAGGTAGGCCGCCGGCTCGTCGGCCGCATCGGGGTGCTCCGCGACGACCCGGTCCACGATGCCGGCACGCAGCAGGTCCAGCGAGCGCACCCCCTGGGCTGCCGCCATCTCTGGTGCCCGGTCGGTGCTGCGGTGGATTATCGCCGACGCGCCCTCGGGCGGCAGCGGCGACAGCCAGGCATGCTGGGCGCAGATGACCCGGTCCGCGGGCAGCAGGGCCAGCGCTCCCCCGCCGGCACCCTCACCGAGCAGCAGGCACACCGTCGGCGCGTCCAGCAGAACCAGGTCGGCCAGCGACCGGGCGATCTCGCCGGCCAGTCCGCCCTCCTCGGCTTCCTTGGACAGCGCCGCCCCGGCCGTGTCGATCACGGTGACCAGTGGCAGCTTGAGCTCGTCGGCGAGCTTCATGCCGCGCCGGGCCTCGCGCAGGCCGGCCGGGCCGAGCGGCTGGCCCATCGTCTGCCGCTTGCGGTCCTGGCCGAGGACGACGCACGGCGCGCCGCCGAAGCGGGCCAGCGCCAGGATCAGTCCCGGCTCGCTCTCGCCGGCGCCGGTGCCGTGCAGTGGGACGACATCTCGGGCGGCGTGGCGCAGCAGCTGGCGCACACCGGGGCGGTCCGGATTGCGCGAGCGGGTGATCGACTCCCACGCAGGCACATCGGGCAGTTCCTCCAGCGGGATCTCGGCCACGACCGGCGAGCCCTCGCGGGGTGCGGCGAGCACGTTGAGCGCACGGTCGCAGAGGTCGGCGATCTGCTCCGGCGGCACGACCGCGTCGACGAGTCCGTGCTCGTAGAGGTTCTCCGCGGTCTGCACCCCTGCAGGGAACTCCTCTCCGTAGAGCGCGTGGTAGACCCGTGGCCCGAGGAAGCCGATCAGTGCACCCGGCTCGGCAACGGTCACGTGCCCGAGCGACCCCCAGGACGCGAGCACCCCTCCGGTGGTCGGGTTGCGCAGGTAGACCAGGTAGGGGTTCCCGGCGGCCTTGTGCCGCCCGAAGGCCGCGCTGATCTTGACCATCTGCAGGAAGGCGACGGTGCCCTCCTGCATCCGGGTGCCACCCGAGGTCGGTGAGGCGAGCAGCGGCAACCGCTCGTCGGTGGCCCGCTCGACCGCACGCACCAGCCGTTCGGCGGCATGCACCCCGATCGAGCCGGCCAGGAACCCGAACTCGCACGCGACGACGGCAACGCGGCGACCGTGGATGAGGCCTTCACCGGTGACGACCGCCTCGTCCAGCCCGGTGCGCTCGCGGGCCCTGGCCAAAGCCTGGGCGTACGACGGGTCGGCTGGCTCGTCAAGGATCGGCTCGTCCCAGCGAAGCCAGCTATCCGCGTCCAGGACCGCCCCGATCAGTTCGAGCGCGCCCGGGCTACCCACCCGAGCACTCGGCGTCGAGTTCGTCCAGCCAGCGCCGCACCGAGTCGTCGTGCTGGCCCAGCGTCGGCGGCGCGGTGTGCCGAACAGTCGCGCCGGGCCCCTCATGACCGTCGAAGCGCAATGGTGGGCCGGGCAGGGTGATCGGCCCGACCGTGGCGTGCTCGACGTCGAGGAGCAGCCCCTGGGACCGGGTCTGCTCCCAGTCGTAGACCTGGTCCAGGCTGCGCACCTCACCGGCCGGGACCCCCACCTCGGCCAGCCGTGGCAGCAGGTCGGTCAGCGGATGGTCGGCGAACGCCGCGTTGACAGCGTCGATGACCCCGTCGCGGTTGCGCACCCGCTCGGCGTTGCTGGCGAAGCCGGGTGCGTCGAGCGGCAGTCCGAACGCAGGGGCGAGCCGGCGCCAGAGACCCTCGCTGCCGACCGCGATCTGCACCAACCCGTCGGCGCACGCGAACAGCCCGTAGGGGCAGATGGACGGGTGATGGTTGCCCTGGCCGTAGGGCACCTCTCCGGTCACGGTGTAGCGAGTGCCCTGAAAGGCGTGCACGCCCACGATCGCGGCGAGCAGCGAGGTGCGCACCACCTGACCGCGGCCGGTCGACGCGCGCTCGTGCAGCGCCGCCGTGACCCCGTGGGCGCCGTACATCCCGGCCAGCAGGTCACCGATCGGCACGCCGACCCGCATCGGGTCGTCGGGTCCGGTGCCGGTCAGCGACATCAGCCCGGCCTCGCCCTGGGCGATCTGGTCGTAACCCGCGCGCCCACCTTCGGGTCCGTCGTGGCCGAAGCCGGAGATGGACAGCACGATCAGGCGCGGGTTGAGCTCCTGCAGGCGCGCGACCGGGAACCCCAGCCGATCCAGGACACCGGTGCGGAAGTTCTCGATCAGCACATCGGCCTGGCGGACCAGCCGGGTCAGCAGGTCCTTGCCGTCGGCGGACTTCAGGTCCGCGGTGACGGACTCCTTGTTGCGGTTGCAGGAGAAGAAGTAGGTCGACTCCAGCGCCTCCGGCGGGCCGACGAAGGGCGGCCCCCAGCCCCGGCTGTCGTCGCCGCCCTCGGGGTTCTCCACCTTGATCACCCGCGCGCCCAGGTCGCCGAGCATCATCGCGGCGTGCGGACCGGCCAGCGCACGGGACAGGTCCACCACGACGATGTCGGCGAGCGGACCGGGCATGGCGGTCACCCTAATGCGGCCGCACCGCGCGCACCCTGACCGCCGAGCACCACGCAGGTAGGGCTCTTTCAGGCGTATGCCCTGCCACCAGTCATGACGGCAGCGCCTGCCCTGCCACCAGTCATGACGGCAGCGCCTGCCCTGCCACCAGTCATGACGGCAGCGCCTGCCCTGCCACCAGTGGTGACGGCAGGGCATACGTTTCGCGGAGGGCCCTATGCCGGGGCAGGTGCGACCCCGTCGGGCCGTGGCACGGTGTCCGAGTGACCACGTCCCCGTGGGCCGACCTCGCCCGGGACGTCCCGATCGCGTGCGGCATCGTCCGGGAGGTCGTACCTCGTGATCGAGGACCGTCGCTAGCCCTGTTCGCTCGGGCTACTTGCCGCGCAGCTTGAACAGTGCCTCTTCCAGGATCGCGGCACCGTCGGCGTCACTGCGCCGCTCCTTCACGTAGGCGAGGTGGGTCTTGTAGGGCTCGGTCCGCGGCGCGTTCGGCGGGTTCTCGCGGTCCTGACCGGCGGGCAGGCCGCAGCGCGGACAGTCCCAGCTCTCCGGTGCCTGCACGGTGGTGTCCTCGGCGAAGCTGGGCTTGGTCTCGTGGCCGTTGGCGCACCAGTAGGACATCCGCACCCTCGGTGCGGAGTCACCCCGCTCTGCCTCGCCCATCGGACCGGCGCCGACACGGCTCCCACGGATGGCGTTGCCACTGGCCACGAAGTCTCCCGCTGCTTGTCGATGGGTTCGCGCGGCGCAGCCGCCCGTCGGGGGTCAGTCTAGGTCAGCGGGGGCTCACGCCTTGAGCAACAGGCCGAGTCCGACGATCGAAGCGATCCACACGATGCCGAACCCGATCGTCATCCGGTCCAGGTTGCGCTCGACGACCGACGATCCGCCGAGCGAGGAGGACACCCCGCCACCGAACAGGTCGGACAGACCGCCGCCCTTCCCCTTGTGCAGGAGGACGAGCAGGATCATCAGCAGGCTGGTGATGATGAGCACGATCTGGAAGGCGATTTCCACCGGGGGCTCGGCTTTCTCGGTACGACGTGGGCGAGTGCGCGACCAGGGTACGTCAGGAGCCGCTGGCCTTGCTCGTGCCGCCCACCTCGGCGGCCTGCTGGTAGCGACAGATGGCCACGAACTCCTCCGGGTCGAGGCTGGCCCCACCGACGAGCGCACCGTCGACGTCGGTCTGGGCCATGATGCCCGGCGCGTTGTCGGCCTTGCACGACCCGCCGTAGAGGATGCGCACCCCGTCGGCGAGGTCACCGGAGTGCAGCTCGGCGAGCGTCGTGCGCAGCGCCGCCGCCACCTCCTGCGCGTCCTCCGGCGTGGCAACCGCTCCGGTGCCGATGGCCCAGACCGGCTCGTAGGCGACCACCACGCGGCGGGCGTCCTCGGTCGAGACGTCGGCAAGGCCCTCGCGCAGCTGCCAGACGGTGTGCTCGACGTGGCGGCCCTCGGACCGGACCCCCTCGTCCTCACCGACACAGAGGATCGGCGTCAGCTGGTGCCGGAAGGCGGCCTTCAGCTTGGCGTTGACGATGCCGTTGTCCTCGCCGTGGTGCTCCCGGCGCTCGGAGTGCCCGACCAGCACGTAGGTGCAGCCGAGCTTGGCGAGCATCGCTCCCGAGACGTCACCGGTGAACGCGCCGGAGTCGTCTGCGGAAAGATCCTGGGCGCCGTAGGCGATGCGGTACTTGTCGCCGTCGACCAGGGTCTGCACCGAGCGGATGTCGGTGAACGGCGGCAGCACCGCGACCTCGACCGCGTCGAGGTCCTTGTCGTTGAGCGAGAACGCCAGCTTCTGCACCAGGGCGATGGCCTCGAGGTGGTTGAGGTTCATCTTCCAGTTGCCGGCCATCAGCGGCATGCGGGCCATCGGGTCTAGTCCTCCAGTGCTGTCAGGCCGGGCAGTGTCGTGCCTTCGAGGAACTCCAGGCTGGCGCCCCCACCGGTGGAGATGTGGCCGAAGGCCGACTCCTGGAAGCCGAGCTGGCGGACCGCCGCCGCCGAGTCCCCACCACCCACGACAGTGAGACCCTCCACCTCGGTGAGCGCCTCCGCGACGGCCCGCGTGCCGTCGGCGAACGCAGCCTTCTCGAACACCCCCATCGGGCCGTTCCAAAACACCGTGTGGGCCTTGGTGATCGTGGCCGCGAAGAGCTTTGCGCTGGCCGGGCCGATGTCCGCGCCGAGCCGGTCGGCGGGGATCGAGTCGGCCCCGACGACCTCGATGTCGGCGTCGTCGTCGAGCGAGCTGGCCGCGACGATGTCGACCGGCAGCACGATCTCGACACCTCGCTCGGTCGCCTGCTCGAGGTAGGACCGGACCGAGTCGACCTGGTCCTTCTCCAGCAGGCTCTTGCCCACCTCGTGCCCCTGTGCCTTGAGGAACGTGAAGACCATTCCGCCGCCCACCAGCAGCTGGTCGACCGATCCGAGCAGGTTGTCGATGACGCCCAGCTTGTCGGAGACCTTCGCACCGCCCAGCACCACGGCGTACGGACGCTCGGGTTTGCCGGTCAGCCTTTGCAGCACCGCGATCTCGGCGCGCACGAGGTCGCCCGCGGCGTGCGGCAGGCGGGCGGGCACGTCGAACACACTGGCGTGCTTGCGGTGCACCGCGCCGAACCCGTCCCCGACGTAGACCTCGACGAGGCCGGCGAGCTCGTCGGCGAACGCCTGACGTTCCGCGTCGTCCTTGCTCTCCTCGCCGGCGTTGAAGCGCAGGTTCTCCAGCAGGGCGACGTCTCCGTCGCCCAGCTCGGCGACCGTGGCCTTGGCGCTGTCGCCGACCGTGTCGGTGGCGAACTGCACCGGCCGTCCCAGCACCTCGGCGAGGCGCGCGGCGACGGGAGCGAGGGAGTACGCGGGGTCAGGTGAGCCCTTGGGTCGGCCGAGGTGGGCGCAGACCACGACGCGCGCACCCCGGTCGGCCAGGTCGTCGATCGTCGGGGCGCTGGCGCGGATGCGTCCGTCGTCGGTGATCTGGCTTCCCTCGACCGGGACGTTGAGGTCCGAGCGCACCAGCACCCGTTTGCCACGGAGGTCTCCGAGGTCGGCGACGGTCTTCATCAAAGGGACTGGCCGACCAGCTTCACCAGGTCCACGAGCCGGTTGGAGTAGCCCCACTCGTTGTCGTACCACCCGACGATCTTGACCTGGTTGCCGATCACCTTGGTCAGCTTGGCGTCGAACGTGCACGACGACGGGTCGGTGACGATGTCCGAGGAGACGATCTCGTCCTCGGTGTAGGTGAGGTAGCCCTTGAACGGGCCGTCGGCCGCCGCCTTGAACGCCGCGTTGACCTCCTCGACGGTGGTGTCCCGCGAGACGGTGACCGTCAGGTCGGTCGCAGACCCGGTCGGGATCGGGATCCGGAACGCGAAGCCGTCGAGCTTGCCCTGCAGGTCCGGAAGGACCAGACCGATCGCCTTGGCCGCACCGGTGCTCGTGGGCACGATGTTCAGTGCGGCGGCGCGGGCCCGGCGCAGGTCGTCGTGCGGCCCGTCCTGCAGGTTCTGGTCCTGGGTGTAGGCGTGGATGGTCGTCATCAGGCCACGCTCGATGGTGAACGTGTCGTGCAGCACCTTGGCCATCGGCGCGAGGCAGTTGGTCGTGCACGAGGCGTTGGAAATGATGTGGTGCTTGGCAGGGTCGTAGTCGCCGTCGTTGGCGCCCAGCACGACAGTGAAGTCCTCGTTCTTGGCCGGCGCGGAGATGATGACCTTCTGCGCGCCGCCGTCGATGTGGGCCCGGGCCTTGGTGGCGTCGGTGAAGAGCCCGGTCGACTCGACGACGACGTCGGCGCCCAGCTCCTTCCAGGGCAGCGCCGCTGGGTCGCGCTCAGCGAGTGCGCGGATCTTGCGACCGCCGACGATGATGTTCTCCTCGTCGTAGGACACGTCGTCCTTCAGCCGGCCGAGGATGCTGTCGTACTTGAGCAGGTGTGCCAGCGTCTTGTTGTCGGTGAGGTCGTTGGCGCCGACCACCTCGATGTCGGCACCCTGTGCCAGCGCCGCCCGGAAGAAGTTGCGGCCGATCCGGCCGAAACCGTTGATGCCCACTCGCACTGTCACTGGATGCTCCTCGTCGTCCCGCCGAAAGCCGTGTTGCTAGAACCTACAGCCACCTAGTGCACGGGTCAGGCGTCCATCATCTCGGCGGACAGGTTGGCGTCGGTGCCGGGCATGCCCAGGTCGGAGGCGCGCTTGTCGGCCATCGCGAGCAGCCGGCGGATGCGGCCGGCCACGGCGTCCTTGGTCATCGGCGGGTCGGCGAGCGCCCCCAGCTCCTCCAGGCTCGCCTGCTTGTGCCCCAGCCGGAGCTCGCCGGCCGCCCGCAGATGGTCGGGGATGTCGTCGCCGAGGATCTCCAGCGCCCGCTGCACCCGCGCACCAGCGGCGACCGCGGCCCGTGCGGACCGGCGCATGTTGGCGTCGTCGAAGTTGGCCAGCCGGTTGGCGGTGGCCCGGACCTCGCGGCGCATCCGTCGCTCCTCCCAGGCGAGCACGCTGTCGTGGGCGCCGAGCCTGGTCAGCAACGCGCCGATGGCGTCGCCGTCCCGGATCACCACCCGGTCGACTCCGCGCACCTCGCGGGCCTTGGCGCTGACCTGCAGGCGGCGAGCCGCGCCCACCAGCGCGAGTGCCGCCTCCGGTCCCGGGCAGGTGATCTCCAACGCCGAGGAACGGCCTGGCTCGGTGAGCGAGCCGTGGGCGAGGAAGGCACCTCGCCATGCGGCTTCGGCGTCACATATCGCACCGGACACCACCTGTGGTGGCAGGCCGCGGACCGGGCGACCGTGCCCGTCGAGCAGGCCGGTCTGACGCGCCAGTGCCTCGCCGTCCTTGACCACGCGCACGAGGTATCGACTGCCCTTGCGCAACCCACCGGCGGCAACGACCGTCACGTCGGATGCGTGACCGTAGACCTCGGCGATGTCCTTGCGCAGCCGTCGCGCCGTCGCCCCGGTGTCGACCTCGGCCTCCACCACGATGCGGCCACCGACGATGTGCAGGCCACCCGCGAAGCGCAGCATCGACGACACCTCGGCCTTGCGGCAGCACGGTCGGGTCACCGTCAGATGAGCGAGCTCGTCCTTGACTGCTGCGGTCATGGCCATGGGGCTAGATCCTGCCACTAGAAAAGATGTCGCGGTACGCCGCGGCGAGCAGCTCCGGGTCATGACTCGGTGAACCGTCGACGCAACCGACCGCAGCGAGTGCCAACCGGGCACCGAAGTCTGCGGCGACCCGCTCGAGAGCGACCAGGTCAGGAACGGTCTTGGGGTCGGCGAGCACGACATCGAGGGTGAGCCCCGGCGCATGTTGACCGAGCACCTCGAGGTGTGCCTCCGGCGACAGGCCGGCCGTCTCGCCGGGCTGGGGCGCAAGGTTGAGCGCCACCAGTCGCCGTGCGGCCGTTTGGCGCAGGGCGCTCGCCAGCTCCGGCACCAGCAGGTGCGGGATGACGCTGCTGAACCACGACCCGGGGCCCAGCACCACCCAGTCGGCGTCGAGCACCGCCTGGACAGCCTCGGGACAGGCGGCCGGGCTCGGCGGGACCAGTGAGACATGCGAGACCCGGCCGCTCGCGGTGGCGACGGCGACCTGCCCGCGCACGGTCTGCGGCTGACCGTCGTCGCCCTCGCCCTCGGCAGCGCCGTGCACCACCGCCTCGAGATCCAGCGGCTCCAGCGACATCGGCAGCACCCGGCCTTGGGCGCCGAGCAGGCGACCGACCCAGTCCAGGCCCTCCACGGTGTCACCGAGCAGCTCCCAGAGCGCAACGATCAGCAGGTTGCCCACGGCGTGGTCGTGCAGGTCGCCTTCGCTGCGGAACCGGTGCTGCACGACCCTGCTCCAGGTGCGGCCCCACTCGTCGTCCCCGCAGAGGGCCGCCAGCGCCATCCGCAGGTCACCCGGCGGCAGCACGTCGAGCTCCCGGCGCAACCGTCCGCTCGAGCCACCGTCGTCGGCGACCGTCACGACGGCGGTGACCTCACCGGTCACCCGACGCAGCGCCGACAGCGATGCCGCCAGGCCGTGCCCGCCACCCAGCGCGACGACGCGAAGCTCACTCACTCGCGGCCCAGGTCGCGGTGCACAACCGTGGTGTCCAGGCCCTCCGCCGCCAGCCGGCGGGCGATCTCCATGCTCAGCGCCACCGACCGGTGCTTTCCGCCGGTGCAGCCGACGGCGATGGTCGCGTAGCGCTTCCCCTCACGCCGGTAGCCCGCGGCCACCAGATCGAACAGCTGGGTGAAGCGCTCCACGAATTCCGTCGCCCCCGGCTGCGTCAGGACGTAGTCGCGCACCAGGGAGTCGGTGCCGTTCATCGGCCTTAGCTCCGGCACCCAGTGGGGGTTGGGCAGAAAGCGGCAGTCGAGGACGAGGTCGGCGTCGACCGGCAGGCCGTATTTGTAGCCGAACGAGATCATCGTGGCCCGCAGCCCGGCGTTCTCCTCCTCGAACGCCTGGTGCACCTTCGCGCTGAGCTCGTGCACGTTCAGCGCGGTCGTGTCGATCACGATGTCCGCGTTGGCCCGGAGGTCACCCAGCATGTCGCGCTCGCGGGCGATGCCGTCGACCAGCCGCCCTTCCCCCTGCAGCGGATGCGGCCGACGGACACCCTCGAACCGACCGACCAGGGTGGTGTCCGCAGCCTCGAGGAAGATGATCCGCGGCTGGTTGCCCTTGTCGGCGAGCTCGGCCAGCGCCGCCGTGAGGTGCGCGAAGAACGATCCACTGCGTACGTCGACGACAGCCGCGATCCGCTGGACGTTGCCCTGCGTGCGACCGCCGAGCTCGGCCAGTCGAGGCAACAGTCCAGGGGGCAGGTTGTCGACGACGAACCAGCCGAGGTCCTCGAGCACGTTGGCCGCGGTGCTGCGACCCGCACCGGACATCCCGGTGATGATCACCAGCTCCGGCAGCGGCACGGCCGTGGGCTTCTTCGCCTTCGCGGTCACCGGAGGCCTTCCTGTTGTGCGTCGTCGTGGCTGACGTCCGCGTCCGCACTGATGATCTCGCCCGTCGCGGTGTTGACCGCCGGGACACGCGCGTCGCGGGAGGCCAGCGCGGTCACGATGGTCTCAGCGGTCCGCGGCCCGATGCCGGGCACCATGGTGATCTCCTCGGCCGAGGCGGCCGTGAGCCGCTTGATCGAGCCGAAGTGCCGGAGCAGCGCCTTGCGCCGGGTGTCGCCCAGACCTGCGACCCCGTCCAGTGCGCTGGTGGTCATCGACTTGGAGCGGCGGGTGCGGTGCAGCCCGATGGCGAAGCGGTGCGCCTCGTCGCGCACCCGCTGCAGCAGGTAGAGGCCCTCGCTGGTGCGCGGCAGCACCACCGGGTGCGGGTCGCCGGGCAGCCAGACCTCCTCCAGCCGTTTGGCCAGCCCGCACAACGCCACGTCGTCGATCCCGAGCTCGTCCATCGCCCGCTGCGCGGCAGCGACCTGCGGAGCGCCGCCGTCGACCACGACCAGGTTGGGTGGGTAGGCGAACCGCCGGGCCCGACCGGTGTCGGGGTCGATGCCCGCTGCCACTCCCGCTGCGCTGTCGTCCTCGTGGCCGGTCGGGTCCACCCCGACCTCGCCGGTCGCGGACCTGTCCTCGAGGTAGCGGCGGAACCGGCGGCTGATCACCTCGGAGATGGAGGCCGTGTCGCCCTGCCCGGCGGAGCCGCGGATCACGAAGCGCCGGTATTCGGACTTGCGTGCCAGACCGTCCTCGAAGACGACCATCGAGGCGACCACGTCGGTGGCCTGCAGGTTGGACACGTCGTAGCACTCGATGCGCAGCGGTGCCTCGTTGAGACCGAGAGCGTCCTGGATCTCCTGCAGCGCGACACCGCGACTGGTGAGGTCGCTGCCACGCCGGGTCTTGTGCAGCACGAGCGACTGCTGCGCGTTGCGCGCCACCGTCGCCATCAGGGAGCGCTTGTCGCCGCGCCGGGGCACCCGCAGGTCCACCCGGCTGCCCCGCAGACCAGACAGCCACTCCGCCAGAGCCGGGGCGTCATCGGGCAGCACGGGGACGAGGACCTCGCGCGGCACCGGCTGGCTCCAGCTGTCTCCGGCCGCGTCGCCGTAGACCTGTTGCAGGAAGTCCTCGACCAGATCGCCCGTGGTCACGTCCTCGACCTTGTCCACCACCCAGCCGCGCTGCCCGCGCACCCGGCCGCCTCGGACGTAGAAGACCTGAACGGCCGCCTCCAACGGGTCCTCCGCGAAGGCGACCACGTCGGCGTCGGTCCCGTCTGCCAGCACCACAGCCTGCTTCTCGACGGCGCGTTCGAGTGCCTTCATGTCGTCGCGCAGCCGCGCCGCCCGCTCGTAGTCCTGGTTGGCCGCAGCGACCTGCATCTCCTTCTCCAGCCGGCGCAGGTAGGGCCCGGTCTGCCCGGCCATGAAGTCGCAGAAGTCGTCGACGATCTGGCGATGCTCGGCGACGTCGACGCGGCCCACGCAGGGGGCCGAGCACTTGCCGATGTAGCCGAGCAGGCAGGGCCGACCCACCTGGCCGGCCCGCTTGAACACACCGCTCGAGCAGGTGCGGGCCGGGAACACCCGCAGCAGCAGGTCGAGGGTCTCCCGGATGGCCCAGGCATGGGCATAGGGACCGAAGTAGCGAACCCCCTTCTTCTTGGGCCCGCGCATCACCTGCAGCCGCGGGAACTCCTCGTTCAGCGTCACGGCCAGGCTGGGATAGCTCTTGTCGTCGCGGTAGCGGACGTTGAACCGGGGGTCGAACTCCTTGATCCAGGAGTATTCCAGCTGCAGCGCCTCGACCTCGGTAGTGACCACGGTCCACTCGACGGCTGCCGCGGTCGTGACCATCGTCTGGGTGCGCGGGTGCAGGTTGGACACGTCCTGGAAGTAGGACGACAGCCGCGAGCGCAGGCTGAGAGCCTTCCCGACGTAGATGGTGCGGCCGTGCTCGTCGCGGAACCGGTAGACGCCCGGAGCGTCCGGGATCGACCCCGGCGCGGGTCGGTAGGACGCCGGATCAGCCACCCCGCCAGCCTACGTCGGCGGGCCCACAGCTCGTCGTACGACGAACGCCCTGCGGGTGGACGTCAGGCGCGGACGACCGAGTCACCCTCGACGGTTATCGCCACCTCGGGCAGCGGGCTGCGGGCCGGGCCGCCCTCGGGCGTCCCGTCGACGATGCTGAAGCTGCTGCCGTGGCACGGGCAGGTGATGCGGTCACCGGCGAACCCGCTGACCTGGCAGCCACTGTGGGTGCATGTCGAGGAGAAGGCCTTGAGCTCCCCGGCCGTCGGCTGGGTGATGACGACCTTCGCGTCGGCGAGGATCACGCCGCCGCCGACCGGGACGTCGGTGGTCTCGGCCAGCACCTCGCCGGCCGAGCCGCGCGAGCCGCCCGAGCCGGACTGCGGACCGGAGCCACTGCGGGTGGTGCCGTCGGCGGCCGGTGTCCCGCCACTGCCGCAGCCGGTCACCAACCCACCGCCGCCGACCGCGGCGGCGAGCCCCAGCACTGTCCTTCTGCTCGGTGCGGTCACGACGTCAGTCTCTCGGTTCGTGCCGGGGTCAACGGCCGGCGGCGGGCAACAGTTTCACAACGACCGCCAGTGTCGGCCCCCAGACACAGCACGCCTAGCGTGCTGAGGCGACGCGCTTTCGTTTCGACGCAGCGGGCGACTTGGTGGCTGTCTTCCTCGCCTTGGCGGTGCCGGACCGACGAGTCGGCTTCTCGGCCAGCACGTCGCGCAGGAACACCCCGGTGTGGCTTCCGGGTGCGGTCGCGACGTCCTCCGGCGTGCCCTCGGCCACCACCAGGCCGCCGCCCGTGCCGCCCTCCGGGCCCATGTCGATCACCCAGTCGGCGGTCTTGATCACGTCCAGGTTGTGCTCGATCACGATCACCGTGTTGCCCTTGTCGGCGAGGCTCTGCAGGACGCCGAGCAGCTTGCGGATGTCCTCGAAGTGCAGGCCTGTCGTCGGCTCGTCCAGCACGTAGACGGTGCGCCCGGTCGACCGCTTCTGCAGCTCGGAGGCGAGCTTGACGCGCTGGGCCTCCCCGCCGGAGAGCGTGGGCGCCGGCTGACCCAGCCGCACGTAGCCGAGCCCGACGTCGTTGAGCGTGCGCAGGTGCCGGGAGATCGCCGGAACCGCCTCGAAGAAGTCGGCCGCCTCCTCGATCGGCATGTCGAGGACCTCGGAGATCGTCTTGCCCTTGAAGTGCACCTCGAGCGTCTCGCGGTTGTAGCGGGCGCCGTGGCAGACTTCGCACGGCACGTAGACGTCGGGCAGGAAGTTCATCTCGATCTTGATGGTGCCGTCACCGGAGCAGGCGTCGCACCGGCCGCCCTTGACG
>Ga0136617_10003185_pt1 | contig 14676 bp, 15 predicted proteins | sample AntDrymUQ3222106_2_FD_129672 | JGI IMG/M metagenome (GOLD analysis project Ga0136617, IMG submission 129672) | Polar desert sand microbial communities from Dry Valleys, Antarctica - metaG UQ322 (21.06) | ecosystem: Environmental > Terrestrial > Soil > Desert | place: Antarctica: Dry Valley... | reverse complement strand
GGTGGGCCGCAAGTTCGACCAAGTACTAGAAGGGCTCGCGTTGCGCGAGCAGAAGGGTGTGGTGCCGCCGCGCTTCGTGATCGAGCGCGTACTCACCGAGATGCGTGGTTTCGCGGGCAAGCCGGGCGTCTTCTTCGCCAACCTGCGCGACATGAATGAGGTACCCAAGTTCGGCATGCGGAACGTCGCGATTCACGAGGGTGTTCCGGGCCATCATTTCCAGAACGCGCTGGCGCAGGAGCAGGAAGGTGTTCCCACGTTCCGCACCGTCATACCGTTCACCGCCTACTCCGAGGGCTGGGCGCTCTAGGCGGAGTGGCTCGGGCACCGAGATGGGAGTCTATAAGGACGACCCGTTCGGCAACCTGGGTCGCCTGCAGGACGAGATGCTGCGCGCGGTGCGCCTGGTCGTCGACACCGGCATTCACTACAAGCGCTGGTCGCGCGAGAAGGCCATCGCGTACATGCTCGACAAGACCGGAGTGCCCGAAGGCTTAGTGGTTTCGGAGGTGAAACGCTACATCGTCAACCCGGGACAGGCCTGCGCCTACCAGGTAGGCATGCTGAGCATCCGCGCGGCGCGTGAACGGGCGCAAGCGGCGCTGGGATCGCGGTTCGACGCTGCGGCGCTCAAAGCCTTTCACGACGTCGTGTTGCGCGGCGGTGCACTGCCGCTCGACGTGCTGGACGCAGAGGTGGATGCCTGGATAAAGAGTCGCCGCTAGCCAGGTTTCTCGCCGCCTGACTTCTCCAACCGCACCGTCTTCAGCTCCACGTCCGTCGGCGCGCGGCGGCGTTTTGCAACGTCAGGTCCTTTTTCTCACCTCACCTGGATCGCACCACGGGACACGAGAGCGCCGAGACAGATGAAAGCACCACACTGGCCTGTCGCGAGGACGCGCATGGCCGAGTACGGCCAGCGAGCATCGTCACCCCGCAGAATGCCGCGCGCCCGACCGCGACGGCAGGCCGCAACCCGGCCGAGAGTTTTTGAGGAAACAAGGCGCATAATGGCTGCCGGTTGAGGGATAGGCAGGTCAAATGGGGATGGACCATCTCTTAATCTCAGGCATCCTGCTCGGTGCTTACCTGGTTAGAGGAATTACCGGCTTCGGATCGGGGCTGATTGCGGTGCCGTTGCTTGCTTTTTCGCAGCCGTTGCAGTTAGTGGTGCCGCTCGTACTGACGCTGGACTTTATCGCATCATTCATTCTCGGCGGGGTCGGCGGCAAACAGGCGGACTGGAGTGAAATCAAACTGCTGCTACCGTTCGGCGTCGTTGGCGCGCTATTCGGCGTATTCGGACTACTGCGCTTCCCGTCTGCTCCAGTCTTAGTCGCGCTTGGTGCGTTCACGCTGTTTTTCGGCGTACGCAATGTCCTCGGAATCCAGCCACACGGTGAAATCTCCCGAATCTGGGCGGCTCCGGCGGGGCTGATCGGGAGCAGCGCGGGTGCGCTATTCGGCACCAGCGCACCACCGTACATCATTTACTTGACACACCGCTTGCAGGACAAGTCCGCGGTGCGAGCGACTTTTTCCTGGTTGTTCGTCATCGACGGTGGGTTTCGTCTGACGCTATTCGTCGCCGTGGGACTGCTACTCGACCCGGATACTCAGCGCGCCATCGCGCTCGGGCTGCTGCCGATGTTCGGCGGCCTTTATTTTGGAAACAAAGTGCACCTGAACGTCTCCCGGGAAACCCTGCTAAGAATCGTCGGTGCCATTCTCGTGTTCAGCGGCGTATCGCTGATTGCGAAAGTGGTCCTTTAGGAAGGAAAACATGAAATTTCTGCGTTTTCAGTATGAGGGCACGACCGGGTTTGGAATGCTGGAAGGCGAAAATTCGGTGCGCGTCGCCGCGGGAGAAATGTTCGATAACCCGCGAATCACTGACACCACGTTGCCGCTATCAAAAGTTAAGCTGCTTACGCCGTGCGGCCCCGGCGCGATGATCGCGTTGTGGAACAATTCCAAAGTGCAGATTGAAAAGGGTCAACGCAAGACGCCGGAGGAAGTCCTCTATTTCTTGAAGCCGCAAAGTTGTTTTCTCGCTAGTGGCGAGCGCATCGTCTACCCGAAAGGCGAGACCCGGCGGGTCGTTCTGGAAGGAGAAATCGGCGTCGTGATCGGCCGTTCGTGCAGGTCGATTACCGTGGAACAGGCGAAGGATCATGTTTTCGGCTTTACGGTGGTGAATGATGTGACTGCGCAGGACATCGTCCAGCGCGATTCGACTTTTCCCCAATATTCGCGCGCCAAGGGCTACGACACGTTTGGCATCTTCGGCCCGGTGATCGAGACGGAAATTGACCCGCTGACGTTGCGCATCGAATCGTTCATTAACGGCAAGCGTTGCCAGGATTACCCGGTGACGGACCTGGTGTTCAACCCCTATGAGACCGTTGCCGATATATCGCGCACGATGACGTTGCGTCCAGGGGATGTCATTACCTGCGGCACCTCCTTGGGAGCGGATCCCATTGTCCCCGGGGACTCAGTGGAGATCCGCATCGTCGGTATCGGCTCGCTCGTGAATCGCGTCGCCGAATAATTCCCGCGAGCGCTCGCGACGCCGAGTACAAAACTAACGTACCGGCGCGGCGAGACTTTCGTTGCTACAAGGCGAAAGCGGCGCGTCGATCGAGCGGCAGCGCTCCAACCTGCGGCAATGTCGTCGACCGCAACCGTCATTTAACCAGTCCTCTTCGGTCGACTGATCTGCTTACCGCAAAACGCAGGACGGGCGATCGTAGCCCCGAGCAGCACTGGCATCACTCTTGCTTTCCGCTTGTACGACACTTCTTCCGTACGACACGTTCCGTCGTACGAGACCTTCTGTGAACTACGTCCAATTGAACACATTTGCAGCTGCTCTGGCGCTTATCGCGGTCGTTCAGGCCAATAGCGCCTTTGCGGATGATCCGCCCTTGTCCTTCGGGGTGGTAAGCCAGCGAAGCTTGCAGCTGACCGCCCAATACTGGAATCCAATTCTGCGTTACGTCACCGCCAAGAGCGGCGTGCGCCTGGAGCTAAAACTGGGGAGGACCGGAGACGTGACTTCCGCGATGGTGGGCCGGGGCGAATTCGACATCGTATACACCAACCACAACTTCACTCCCGGTAACGACGCTATTGGTTACAAAGTGATTGCCCGGCCCATGGAGCCAACGATCATGGGGCAGATCGTGGTGTTGGGAAGCTCACCCATTCGCTCGCTCGCGCAATTGCAAGGCAAGGATGTTGTGTTTCCGTCGAAATCGGCATTTGTCGGCTACTACGTTCCCATGAATGCGCTGATGCGCGCTGGAATCGAAGTCAGGACGCAGTTCGCCGGCAATCAGGAGGGCGCGATGGGACAACTGAAAGCGGGGCGTGTCAATGCCGCTGGAGTCAATTCCCAGGTTATGCGCGACTTTGCCGAGCGGGAGAACTTTGAATACCGCGTGCTCTGGAGTTCCGAAGGGTATTTGAACATTCCGATTTCCGTTCATCCGGCAGTGCCAAAGCAAAAAGCAACAGCGGTACGCGATGCGCTGGTGCAGATGGGCAACGATCCCGAAGGACAGAAAGTACTGGCGGAGAGCGCCGCGTTGGTCAAGCAGGGTCCGCCGTTCGGTTTCGTCAAAGCGGAGGACGCGGAGTACGAGAACCTCCGCAAGTTTCACCGTGAAAGTCTGGTCAAAGCGGAATAGCCATGATTTCGCGAATCTGGCAAAACTTGAATCTCGCTCAGCGCCTGGTCTCTTTTTTCGGCAGCGGAATGCTGACGTTCGGACTATTGCTGCTCGTCAACTTTCTCTATCACGAAACCACCTACATCCGGCATGAACTCGCCCAGCGGCTAGTGTCGCAAACCGAGCTTCTCGCTTTGAGCATTATCGAACCTGTGGTCGTCGGCGATTATGCGCAAATCGAGCAGATGCTGGAGCTACGAGCCAAGCATCCCGGGGTTGCGCGGATAACCTGGACCGACGTCAAGGGCGCCCAGATAATAAAGGACGGAACCGTTGCCCCTAGCAACGCCCCCGAGCTCTTTCAGCGACTGGTTGATATTTCACTTCCGCAGCGAACTGAGAGCATTGTCGTGGGAGGAGCTCACTACGGTCAGGTGGCGGTGCTGATCAACGCTAATGTAGAGACAAACACGCTATGGGGTAATTTGTGCACCCAACTGGAACTCTTGCTTCTTTGCATCGGTGTTTTGCTCGCCATTTCTCTCGCGATCGTGACCAACGGCCTCAGGCCTCTTTACGAACTGGCCGCCGCCGCCCGGCGGTTAGGTCTAGGAGACCATTCGGTTCGAGTTCGGCCTTCCGGTCCGCCGGAAATGCAAACCACCAGCCGAGCGTTCAACCAGATGGCGGAGAGCCTCGTCCAGGACATGCAACGGCAAAAACAGTCCGAGGCCGCGCTGCTCAAGGAAAAGAATCTGGTCGCTTGGCATGCGAGCCACGATGCCCTGACCGGGCTCGCGAATCGACGCGAATTTGAGCACCGCCTCGAACAGTTGGTGCAGAACGCGGACAGCGGCGGAGGCGAGCATTCTCTGCTTTATCTGGACCTCGACCAAATCAAAATCGTCAACGACACCTGCGGCCACGTGGCGGGCGACCAGTTGCTTCGGCAGATCGCCACCGCACTGCAGCAGGGGTTGCGCTCTTCCGACACGCTGGCGCGGCTCGGCGGAGACGAATTCGGAATTCTCCTGCCAGGCTGCAACCTGATACAAGCCACCAATATCGCCGAAGGACGACGCAAGAAACTAGCCGAGCTCCCCTTCGTCTGGGACGGTCGGGTTTTCCGAGTCACCGCCAGCATTGGGGTTTCGTGCATCTCCGGCAGCGGACACACGAGTTTGAGCGTGCTTGCGGAAGCGGACACCGCCTGTTACGCGGCAAAAGACAAGGGGCGGAACCGGATACAGGCATACCGGCCGGACGATCGCGAACTTGCCACGCGCTCCAGTGAAATGCAGTGGGTTTCACGTCTTAACGACGCGTTCACCAATGAGCGATTCCGCCTTCACTTTCAACGCATCATCCCGCTTCAGGGATCGGCAAAGGCTCGGTGGTATGAAGTTCTGTTGAGGATAGCGGACCCGTCCGGAGAGTTGATTCCGCCGATGACCTTCATTCCGGCCGCCGAGCGCTACAACATGATGTCAGCCATCGACTTCAAAGTCATTGAGCTGGCCTTGGCGATGCATCAGAAACATGCTACGCCCGAGCAGCCTCTTAGATTATTTATCAATCTTTCGGGAGCGACATTGGGCGACGAAGAACTTGTCGATTTTGTGCGTCGGCAGTTCGCACTTTCGAAAGTCCCGCCACAGTCGATTTGCTTCGAGATTACGGAAACCGCCGCAATCGCCAATTTGAGCCGCGCGGCCAAAATGATCTCGGAGCTCAAGACGCTGGGTTGCCAGTTTTCGCTTGACGATTTCGGAAGCGGCTTCTCATCCTTCGCGTACTTGAAAACCCTGCCGGTGGACTACCTGAAGATTGATGGCAATTTTGTTCGCACCATGACGCGCAACCCGATTGACCGCGCAATGGTCAAGGCGATCAACGACATCGGGCATTTGATGGGGATCAGCACGATTGCCGAGTTTGTGGAAGATGACGCGACCCTCGTCATGCTCCAAAGCATCGGCGTGAATCACGCGCAAGGATTCGCTATCGCGAGGCCTGTCGCGGAGATTACCCGCGACGCCGTTGCGCATCAGACCCCCCGCGTCTCCTTCATTGGGAGTCCGGCAACGCGCTGCGCTTAATAATACTTGGCGCAGGACACGCCCCCAGCGCATCGCTTGCGAGCTCGCCGCGCGCAGAGGCAGACGCGAGCGTGCTTACGCGTCGTCTGCAGATCGGGCTTGCAGAGCAGCCAGCTGTTCCTTGGCGAACGCAACGAAGCTGTCAATGAGCCGAGATTGAATCCTTTCCTTCGGATAGACCACCGAGAGGTTGCGGATAAGGGGTGGCGAGAGCGGGATGTGCACCAATTCGCCCAGCCGGGCCTCTTTGGCGACGCTGACGCGCGACATGATCGCGAAGCAGAGCCCGGTGGCCACCAGTCGCTTGAGTGCTTCCGGGCTGCCCAGTTCCATGAATGCGAGCAGCGAGTCGGGTGGCACGCCAGCTTTCTGCAGGTAATGATCGATGACCTCGCGCGTTCCGGAGCCCGGCTCGCGGCTGGCGTAGGCGTGCTCGGTCAGCGACTTCGAGACCGCCGACTTGAGCTTCGCCAGAGGGTGAGAGGGAGCGCACACAACTTGCAGCTCGTCCTCGCAGCAGATGTCGGTCACGAGCGAAGGAAGGTGGGAGTCGCCCTCGATGAAGCCCACATCGAGCGTCCGTTCCGCGATGCGCTCTTGCACGACTTCCGAATTGGTGACAACGAGCCGCGGGACGATGCCGGGGTTGCGCGACTTGAATTCGCCGAGCACGGGAGGCAGCAGGAACTCCGCGATCGTCATGCTCGCGCCGATGAGCAGCGGTCCGGCCATTTGGCCGCCCATCTCCAGCATACGAACGTCGAGTTCCGCCGACATGCGGAGGATGCGCTTGGAATACTCAAGGGCTACGGCACCCGCGGGAGTCAGAGAGATGCGGCCCTGAGCGCGGTCGAAGAGCCGCGTATTGAAATGCTCTTCGAGTTGCCGAATCTGAAAGGTCACCGCCGGCTGGGTCATGAAGAGCGCCTCCGCCGCTTTGGTGAACGACAGATGCTTTGCGACGGCGTGGAAGACCTGGAGGCGCCGGTCCGCCATGGCTTTAGGATCCGTTATCGGGACGCACTATTGAAACATACGCTCGAGCCGATCTCGTGGGACGAAGCGTTTCGATCCTGGCAAAGCGCTCGCCGCGATCCGCGCGAGCCACGCGAAAAAGATCGCGCAGCTTTAGCTGCACGAAGGCGCGATGTCCGGCGGCGGCATCACGATCCTGCCGTCGGCGTCACGCTCGAGCTTGCGGCAGGTGTCCCGGTAGTGCGGGGACAGATGTGGCGCGAGCTCGGCGAGGCAGGCAAGCTCCAGCGCCGGCAGATATTCGCAGTTCAAGTGTTCAGCGAGCGCCCCTGCGTGGCGCGAAAAATCCGGTCCGACGAAAAGGTTTTGCTGTTCGAAGCCGATCACGACCTCCGACACCGGAAGTTTTCCGCCCAATTGCGAGACCGTTTCGAATGGCGCGGCAAAAACGACGTGCAGCCGGGAACCGGCAAGCGTATCCGTCCAGCGCCATTCGGTCTTTCCCGCCGCCTCGCCGAAATTTTGCCGATGCTGCCGCGTATTGGGTCCACAGCGGCTCATCATCTCGCGCGCCAGAGCCGCCACGCGCATGCTCACATCAGTCGCCAGCGGGACGTCCTTGCCGCCCAGACGCAGCGAAATCGCCCTGACGTCATCGGCCGCGGCCGGGACCGCAATCAGCACGCACGCCAGCATCCCCCATAGGACCATCGATCTGCGATGCGGCTTCGAATCTGCACGGCTCAACCAGCTCTCCTTGAACTTTACCCACGCGTGTAACGACATGACCTGCAGCCTGGCTGAATCTACTCCATTGCGATGCGACCTCCAAGGTCATTGTCAATTCGATAGTAGATATTCTGGCTTGCAAAATGTCGGGTTTTTGCATCTGCTGGGTGTCGGGTTTTTGCCGGTGATGATTTAGGGGTATGCGTAGTATGCGTAACCGCATAACATTGCGCGAGCGGATCGAGCGACGAATCGCCAGGAAGCGGGAAGATGTATTCCTGCCGCGCGAGTTCGCCGATCTCGGCGGTCAGGATCAAGTGCTGCGCGCGTTGCGCGGACTCGTGCGGGATGGGCGCCTGCTGCGTCTCGGCTACGGCGTCTATGGCCGGGCCGTCGCGTCGCGCCTTTCCGGCGAACCGCTGCTTTACAGTCCAAATGGCCTTGCCGGCGTAGTGCGCCAAGCGCTCACCAAGCTTGGCGTGCAATGGGAGCCAACGGAAGCGGAGCGCGCTTATAACGAGGGCCGCTCGACGCAAGTTCCGGTGAACCCGGTGGTGCGAGTCAAGGGCCGTTTTTCACGACGGCTCTGGTACAGGAATACGGAACTGGTCCTTGAGCGATGACATTGACCTGCGGATTCTGCTGGAAGTTCAGGCGCATTTCGGACTGCCGAGTCCAGCGCTCGTTGAAAAGGATTTCTATGTCGTAAAGGCACTGGCTGCGATTGCCGCGGTCGAGGCGCCGCCGCTTCAAGTCGTGTTCGGCGGTGGCACGGCGCTGAGTCGAGCACACCTTCTCATCCAGCGCATGTCGGAGGACATCGAACTGAAAATCGTCGCTGACGAAGAGCCGCAGCGCCCTGCATTGCGCCGGCTTCGCGACGCCATGACCGACGGGCTGCTGCACGCAGGCTTTCGCTTCGACCAGAGCAACCCGGCCCTCAGAAGACCTGGCAACGAAAGTCGCTGTACGATCTATCGGCTGCCCTGCGAGCCGCTATCCGCGGGGAAGGCAGCTTGAGGCCGGAGATTCAGATTGAAGTGGCAGTTTGGCCGCTTCGGCACCCGAAAGTCGAGTTGCCCGTATCCTCGTTTGTGGCTGGGGTCTTCAAGCGGTCGCCGGAAGTCGCAAACATTGCGTGTGTGTCGATCACACAGACGGCGGCGGAGAAGTTTGTTGCATTAACCCGGCGAACTGCCGCAGAGATAGCACGAGCCGGCGGCCACAAGATTCCACGCTCGTGCGCCACATCTACGACCTGCATGTCGCCAGGGCTCACTACGCGATGACCGAGGTTGCCAAACTGGCGCGCGCGATCATGCCCCACGACGCCGAGATCTTTGGCAATCAGTTTCCCGCGTACCGCGATGACCCGCTTGCGGAGACGCGACGCGCCGTTCAAGCCCTCGCATCCGACATTCGCTATGCCCGGAGCTACGCGGAATTCAACCGTGACATGGTCTACGGCGATCGACCACCTTATGTGGAGGCGATGGCGACAATCTCGGCCCTGGCCGAAGGGCTGGCGCGAAAGCGCTGAGACGGAAAACAGCGTGCACCAACATCGCTTGCCATTCACACACTTGATTTGTCCATAACAAAAATTTGTGGAAGTGGTGCTGCGCACAATTGTTCCCTGGAGAAACCCGCAGGCATATACTTCCTCGGAGTATTGATCGCGGACACTAGAATCGGCGACACACCAAAACGGCGCCACCCTGAATCGGCGCTGCGCATGCAGCCGCATCGCATTCACCACGGAGGAACCATCGATGGCCAGCAAGACGGACCTATCAACGAAACGGCGTAGTGCCTCCGAGCTCGGCACATCTGAGGTTCCCGATACCGATCGCAAACACCGTCGCGATTTTCTGCGCAGGAGCGCGGCCATGGCCGGCGGCGCGGTCGCTGCAGGTAGCGTGGCAGGCACGGCCCGCGCGGCGCCGCTGCCCATCCCGCCCGCGTCACAGGAACTGGGGCGGCCCATCCCGGAGGCGATGTACGGCATGCCCTCGAAGTACGAGGCGCACGTCGCGCGGCGGCGCACCGACGTGCTCAAGAATCGCCAGAACTTTTCCGACTGGAGCTTTACGCCGTTGCAGCACCAGCACGGGATCGTTACGCCGAACGGGCTGTTTTTCGAACGCCACCACGCGGGCACGCCGGACATCGATCCGAAGACGCATCGCTTGGCGATTCACGGCATGGTGAAGCAGCCGCTGGTGTTCACCATGGATGACTTATTGCGTTATCCGTCGGTGTCGCGGATTCATTTCCTGGAGTGCTCGGGCAATGGTCTGACCGACTGGCTGAAGCCAGCGTCCACGACCGTGCAGCAGACGCACGGTCTCCTCTCCTGCGCGCAGTGGACCGGGATTCCCGTGTCGTGGCTGCTCGATGAAGCCGGGATGGCGCCAGGGGCAAAGTGGGTTGCGTTCGAGGGCGCCGATGGCTCCGGCCACACGCGCTCGATGCCGATGGCCAAGGTGCTCGACGACGCGATGATCGTGTACGCACAGAACGGCGAAATGCTGCGCCCCGAGCAAGGCTACCCGTTGCGGCTGTTCGTGCCCGGCTGGGAAGGCAACGTCTCGGTGAAATGGCTGCGCCGCATCAAGGTTTCCGATGAGCCGTGGCACTTTAGGAGCGAGACCGCGCGCTACACCGATCCAATGCCGGAGGGCAAGTGGCGCCAGTTCAGCTTCGTCATGGAGTGCAAGTCGGTGATCACGCGACCCTCGGGCGGCATGCAGCTCGCCGGCGCGGGCCCGCACACGATCGAGGGATTTGCCTGGTCGGGTAGCGGCCGCATCAGGGCAGTCGACGTCTCGACCGACGGCGGGCGCAACTGGCAGGAAGCAACGCTAGAGGAACCCGTCCTCGACAAGTGCCTCACGCGCTTCCGCTTGCGTTGGAACTGGAATGGAGCACCGGCCGTCATCCAAAGCCGCGCCGTTGATTCCACCGGCTACGTGCAGCCTACGGTCGCCGAAATTCAGAAAGCGCGCGCGATCACGGGCTTCGTGCAGCACCACAACGGCGTGCAGCCCTGGTCGGTCGCCGCAAGCGGTGAGGTGAAAAATGCGATCCCCGGCTAAACTCGCGCTGCTCGCCGCCGCAGTCGCGCTCGCAATCGCCGGCTGCGCAACGCAATCCGGCAACATGGCGGTACCCGCCAAGCCTTCCGTCGGCTTCGGCAAGCCGATCAGCGAGGCGGATCTTGCTCCGTGGAACATTGACATCCGCACCACGGACGGACGCGGATTGCCGGCCGGGCGCGGCAGCGTCGCCGAAGGCAAGGTCGTGTATGAAGCGAAGTGCACCGCCTGCCACGGCGCGGACGCCAAGGGCGGACCCGTCTACGGCACCATGGTCGGCGGCATCGGCTCGTTCACGAGCAACGCGCGCGTGCTCACGCCCGGGAGCATGTACCCGTACGCGCCGATTCTCTTCGATTACATTCGCCGATCGATGCCGATGGACAGTCCGCAATCGCTGACGGCGAACGAGGTCTACGCGACCTCCGCGTACCTGCTCAACCTGAACGGAATCATCCCCGCAGACGCGGTGATGGACGCGAATTCGCTGCCCAAGGTAACAATGCCGAATCGCAACGGCTTCATTGTGGACGACCGTCCCGACACCAAAGCGGTCCGCTGCATGAGCGATTGCAAGTAGCACACCGCACGCAACAGCGACCGACCAAGGAGCGCAAGATGGCCAAGAGCGCGGCGCAGTGGGAAGCCAAGCCAAAGTTTCCGCAGACGCATTTTGTCGATTCGCGCCTGTACACCGATCCACAGATCTTCGAAGAGGAGAAGGCCACGCTCTTCAAGCCGTCGTGGATCATCGCCTGCCACGAATCGGAGATCCCGAATCAGTTCGATTACCGCCTATTTACCCATCCCTCCGGTGTGCCGCTCTTCGTGGTCCGGGGCGACGACGCAAAAGTGCGTGCGTTCTACAACATCTGCCCGCACCGCGGCAACACGATCCTGTACGACCCAGCGGGCAACGCCAAGCGCCTGACGTGCATCTTTCACCAGTGGTCGTTCGACACGCGCGGCGATTGCGTGGACATCTCGCGCGGCGAGCAGGGCTACCAGGATCGCTTCTGCAAGGACGATGCGGCGTTGCGCGAGGTCAGATGCGAAACCGGCTATGGCGGTTTCGTCTGGGTCAATATCGACGATAGCGCGATGCCGTTGCGGGAGTTCGTCGGCGCTGCGATGGACATCCTCGAGCCGTTCATGCAGGAGCCGATGGAGGTGTTCCACTTCCACAAGGCGCACGTGCGCACCAATTTCAAACTGTGGCACGACACCAACAGCGAGTTCTATCACGACTTTCTGCACTACTTCAACCGCATCACCGGGATGATGCAGCCTGGCTATTACGACCGCCGCTACACCGGCTTTCCGAACGGTCACGCGACGGTTGGCTCGATGGAGATCCGTTACGACAAGTACGAGGGCTCGCAGGAGCGCGCGGTGGGCTGGCCTGGTCTCGCGCGCGGCGGTTGGTACATGGTCGACCTTTTCCCAGGCATGACCTACAACCTGCGCACGTCGGTGCTGCGCATCGACACCGCGATCCCGCTTGGGCCGAACGAGGTCGTGATCGAGTTTCGCGGCCTTGGCCTCAAGCGCGACACGCCCGAGGAACGCCGGCAGCGCGTCTATGATCACAACATGATCTGGGGGCCGTTCGGCAGGAACCTGCACGAAGACCTGCTCGCCGTGCACGGACAGGGCCGCGCCATGCGCCAAGGCAGCGACAGCCGTTGGGTGATCCAGGGGCGCGAGGAGAACAACACCATCCACGACGAGGTCGGCATGCGCCATTACTACGCTGAGTGGTCGCACCGCATGGACCGCCCGGCCTACGACCCGTACCGCGAGGGCAAGCCCGAGCCGGTGCGCGCCGTGGCCTAACCCCGCGGCCGCGCTGCATGGTGAGCCCCGAGCAGCGTCAGGCGATCGAGGAGTTGGTCTACCGCACTTGCATCGCGCTCGACGCGAAGGATTGGAAAGGCTTCCTCGAGCTCTGCGCCGCGCAATTCCAATACACGATCGCGACGTACAGCCCGGAAATCCGCAAGGACATGGTATGGCTCGACCACGATAGGAAGGGCATGGAGACGCTGTTCACGAATTTGCCGCGCCACAACAGCGACCACTCGCCGATTACGCGCCACGCTACGGTGTATACGGTGCAGGTAGACGACGCGAAGCAAGAGGCGAGCGTGGTTTCGGCGCTCCAGGTGTTTCGTACCCTACTCGACGGCGGCGCGACCGAGTTGTTCGCGGTGGGTCGCTTTCACGATACGGTGACGTTGAACAGCGCAACCCCGAGCTTGGCCAAGCGGATGGTGCGGCTCGATACACGTCTGCTCGGCTACGGGTATCACGTCCCGTTTTAGTGTCCCGAGTCGTTAATTCGTTGCGTAAAGGGAAGACGCCGTGCCGCAGGTCGCCATGCAAAAGTGCCGATTCTCGGTACTTTTGTGCAGCGAATTAACGACTCGGGACACTAGGGCCTGTTAACGCTAATGCGGGTTCAAGTCAACGCGCGCAACCGCGGCTATCAGTTCGATATAGAGCCCGGTGAAAAGGTGCTGTATGCGGGCTTGCGCGCCGGCATCGAGCTGCCCTACGAATGCGGCACTGGCACCTGCGGAACCTGCAAGGCGAGAGCAGTTTCGGGCCGCTTGAGCGATGGCTGGCCACAGGCGCCAGGCAAGAAATTCGTCAAGCCGGAGCTCGGTGAATTCCTGATGTGCCAGTGTGCCGCGGACGAGGACGTCACGCTGGAGGTGTCGAAGTTCGTCTACGCAGCGGAAGCCGGCGCCTGTGCGCCGACGGTGCGCGCGGGCGTGCTGCGCGGCACGCGAATCCTGACGCACGACGTGATGCAATTCGCGCTCGAGCTCGAAGAACCGTGCGAATTTGACGCAGGCCAGTTTGTCGTCTTCTCGGCGCCTGGCTGCGATGGCTACCGCGCGTACTCGATGGTCAACTACGAGCGCGGCGCGCGGCGCCTTACCTTCCTGGTGAAGAGAAAACCCGGGGGTGGCTTATCCGACTGGCTGTTCGACAGCGATCGCCAAGGTGCCCGCCTGGCCCTGTTCGGCCCGCTCGGCAAGGCGACGTTCTACCCAAGTGTCGACCGCAATATCCTGTGCATCGCGGGCGGCTCCGGTATCGCGGGGATGATGTCGATCCTGTCGCGCGCGGTCGAGGAGCGCCATTTCGAGCGGCGCCAAGGCTGGCTCTTCTTCGGCGTGCGCACGCTTGCAGACGCGTTCTATCTGCAGGAGCTTTCGGATTTGTGCGCGCGCTGTACGAAGAGTCTCGCGATCACCGTTGCCCTTTCCGACGCGGACGTGCCCGAGTCAGTGGCGAACGACTGGCCGGCGCTTCGATTCGCGCGCGGCCTGGTGCACGAAGTCGCCAAACAGGCGATGGTGGGGAAGTACGAGAATGTCCGTGCGTATGTCGCCGGTCCGCCGCCAGCGGTAGACGCCGCGCTGCGCGTGCTGCTCCTCGACGCGAAGCTCACCACCGATAACATCCGCTACGACAAGTTTAGCTAGTGCGGATGCCCCAATGACCAAGCGCTACGTATGCCGCACGAGCGATGTGCCGGTCAATGGCTTGCGGGAAATCGAAGCCGAGGGCGGGCTTAAGCTCTTGGTGGCGAACGCCGACGGCGAATTCTTCGGCTACCAGGCCGCTTGCCCACACCAGGACGTGCCGCTGTGCGAAGGCCTGTACGACGGATCGGTGCTCACCTGTCACATGCATCTGTGGCAGTGGGACATCCGCACTGGCGCCCCAATGGGAATCGCCGAAGCGCCGCTCGAGAAGTATGCGCTCGCGCTCGAAGGCGATGCAATCTACCTCGGCGAGGCAACCACGGCGCTTGACATAGGGGAGCTCTTCAACGGGATCTCCCCGGACACTCTTGCGAAACTGGCGGCGTTGGCCCAGCGCGAGACCTACGACGACGGAAGCGTGCTGTACCGCCCGGGGGATCCCGCCGATGACATCTTCGTGCTCGACAGCGGACGCGTGTCGTTCCTGGTCGGACGCGACGAGCGCACGTCTCCAGGCGGCTTCATGCTGAGAAAGGGAGAAGTGTTCGGCTGGGCGGCGCTGCTCGAGGGAAACCCGGTGCGCATCGCCAGCGCCCGG
>Ga0136617_10003184_pt1 | contig 14680 bp, 14 predicted proteins | sample AntDrymUQ3222106_2_FD_129672 | JGI IMG/M metagenome (GOLD analysis project Ga0136617, IMG submission 129672) | Polar desert sand microbial communities from Dry Valleys, Antarctica - metaG UQ322 (21.06) | ecosystem: Environmental > Terrestrial > Soil > Desert | place: Antarctica: Dry Valley... | reverse complement strand
CGCGCTCCGACGTGCACAGCAACTCCGCGAGCGCCGAAGCCTCCCGCCGATCGGCGTCCACGTCACGCCCCACACGCTACGACGGACCTACATCAGCCTGATGCTCAGCGCCGGCGCCGACATCCCCTACGTCCAGGCCCAAGTCGGACACCGCGACCCCAAGCTCACGCTCTCGATCTACGCGCTCGTGGTCCAGCGCCGCGACCGGCGCCAGTTCGGCGACGCCTTCGATCGCCTCATGCGCGATGCGATTCCGTCCATGCAACACGCCAACATGCAGTCCACTCGGCCCGTCCCTGAGGCCGCCTAAAGCCCGTTGATCGCTCCCGATACCAACCCATTTGGACCCGACATTGGGCCAGAAGTCCGCTCACGATGATCCGATGCGCCGGCCAGACGCCGAGCACCAACGAGAGAATCCCCGCGAGGGCGGGGATTCTGTGAGGTGGAGCTAGGGGGACTCGAACCCCCGACCTCCTGGGTGCGATCCAGGCGCTCTCCCAACTGAGCTATAGCCCCGGGTCTGGACGATCGTCGTTCACGCACGACCCGCAGACGGCCGATTGTAGCCGTGGGCGGCTAGGCTCGCCGGTCGCCCGGTGCCCGCATGAGCTTTCGCAACCGCCTCACCATCTTCTTCATCGTCCTGGTCATCCTCCCGATGGTCGTGGTGGCGACGGTCGGGTTCGTGCTGGCGGCGGACTCCGAGCAGGGCAAGCGCGACGCGCGGCTGTTCGAGGCCCAGCGCTCCGCCTCCGGGCTGTTCCGCGAGTTCCAGGACCGCGCGGAGGCCGCCGCGCGGCAGATCGGGCAGGACAGGCGCCTCTCCGCCGCGATCGCGGCGGGGGAGCGCGGGCCGATCCAGGCGCGGCTCACCACGCTCGCGTCCGACGCGCGCGCGGTCCGCAGCCTGATGACCCTCGACGGCGCCGGCCGTTTCGAGACCGGTCGCGGCCAGGCGCTGGCGCCCGCGCGCACCCGCCTGATCGACGCCAAGGGGGCGAGCGCGGGCATGCTCACCGTCTCGGTCATCTCCGCCAAGGACTACGCCCTGCTCGTCGACCGCGTGACCGGCACCGAGGTCGTCGTCGCCTCCGGCACCGAGACGGTCTTCTCGACGCTGCCCGCCGCCGGCGCCAAGAAGCTGCCGTCGAAGGGCGAGGTCGAGATCGGCGGCCGCACGCTGCGCCTGACCGGCTTCGACGGCCCGGCCTTCGACGGCGGGCGCGTCACCGTGCGGCTGCTGGCCCAGGCCGGCGAGGGCGGGCTCAGCGGCGCGGCGCTCGAGGTCCTGGCGATCCTGATCGCCGCGCTGATCGCCGCCTTCGCGTTCGCGCTCACCGTGTCGCGCTCGCTCCAATAGCAGATCCAGCGCCTACTGCAGGCCGCGCGCCAGATGGCGCAGGGAGACTTCGGCGTCGAGGTGCCGACCGAGGGCAGCGACGAGTTCGCCTCGCTCGGCATCCAGTTCAACGAGATGGCGCGGCAGCTCGAGCGCCGGCTCGAGGAGCTCCAGCTCGAGCGCAAGCGCCTGGGTGCGGCGATCCAGCGGTCCGGGCAGGCGTTCGGCAAGACGCTCGAGCGCGGCGCGCTGCTCGAGCTCGCGGTCCAGACGGCTGTCGACGGCGTCGGTGCCCACGCGGGGCGCGCTGCGCTGCGCACGGAGGCCCACGGGCGCCTCGAAGAGGTCGCGGGGGAGGGTGACGTCAACCGCTATCGCGACGCCATCGCCGCGGCCGAGGCGGCCGCACTCGAGGCCGAGACGACCGTCGAGACCGAGGTCGCCGGCGACTTCGCGCTCTCGCACCCGCTGCGCGCACAGGACTCCGGGCGCATCCTCGGCATGCTGTCGGTCGTCCGCGCCGGGGAGCGGTTCACCCCCGGCGAGCGCGAGGTGTTCGGCTTCCTCGCGGGTCAGACCGGCGTCTCGATCGAGAACGTCGACCTGCACGACACGGTCAAGCGCCAGGCGGTCACCGACGAGCTGACCGGCCTGTTCAACCACCGCCGCTTCCAGGAGGTCATCGCCAACGAGGTCCAGCGCACCAAGCGCGGCGGTCCGGGGATGGCCCTGATCATGCTCGACATCGACAACTTCAAGCGCGTCAACGACACCTATGGCCACATGCAGGGCGACCTCGTGCTGCGCGAGGTCGCGCGGGTGCTGCGGGAGTCGTCGCGCGAGATCGACGAGCCGGCGCGCTACGGCGGCGAGGAGATGGCCGTCGCGCTGCCGGGCACCGACCTCGACGGTGCCTTCCTGTTCGCCGAGCGCGTCCGCCGCAGCATCGAGTCGCTCCAGATGCCGCTGATCGACGGAGAGGGCTCACTCCGCGTGACCGCCTCGTTCGGCGCCGCCTCGTTGCCTCCGCACCAGGACAAGGCGGACAAGGACGACCTCGTCGCGGCGGCCGATGCCGCTCTGTACCGGGCCAAACGCTCCGGGAAGAACCGCACCGTCAGAGCGGAGTAGGGTTCTACGCAGCAAGATGGGATTGCTCGACGACGCCATCAAGGAGCACCTCGAGCTCAAGCGGCGGCGGGGTGCCGACGCCGAGGAGGTGGCCCGCCTGGAGGAGGAGGCCCTCGGGCCGCCGCGCCGCGGCGAGTTCGCGGGCACGCCCGCCGAGGGCGCCGACGGGCCGGACGACGACGACGTCGCCGCGGTCCAGGCCGAGCCCGCGCCGGACACTGCCGAGCCGGCGGCCGCCGAGCCGGCGCCCGAGCCTCCGCCGGAGGAGCCCGAGCCGGAGCCTGAGCCGCGCGACCAGGCCGAGGCGGCATGGCTCGACGGCGAGCCGGAACCTGCCGTGGAGCCGGCGGAGCGCGACGAGACCGCCCCCGACCAGCACACCGTCGAATACGTTCCGCCCGCCGACCCGCCGGCGGAGGGCGAGGACGTCCTCGAGGAGACCCCGGACTTCCTGCAGGAGACGCCGGAGCACGACCGGCTGTGGTTCGAGCAGAAGCCGCCGCGCGACTTCGACCTCGACCGCTAGCGCCGTCCGTCTGGACGGGTGACCGATCTCCGGCGCCGGCCCTGTCGCAGCGCGGCGGCGCTGCCGAAAGGGTGATCACGCCGCTCGAGCCACCTTGGACGGGACGGACTCGGCGGTCGCCTCGAACTCCCGGACGAGGCATCTTGCCGGACACTCAGTGCTGGTTCCCCCCTGCCCCGGGGCGATCCTTCGCTTGTCCGGCAAACGCTCGCTCACGGGCCGCGCGGCCTCGGTCGCGCGGCCCGCGGGCGTGTTTCGCTAGGCGATGTAACCGCGCGTGCGCGCTGCGTCGAGGACCCGCTCGATGCCCGTCTGGTAGGCCGCGACCCGCAGCGGGACGTCGTCCTCCTGCGCGCGCGCCGAGACCTCGCGGTAGGTCCTGCGCATGATCGTCCCGAGCTTCTCGTTGACCTCGCGCTCGTCCCAGCGGAAGTGCTGGAGGTTCTGGACCCACTCGAAGTAGGAGACGACGACGCCGCCGGCGTTGGCCATCACGTCGGGGATGACGTGGACGCCGTTGGCGGTCAGGATCTCGTCCGCCTTCGGGGTCGTCGGCGAGTTCGCGCCCTCCAGCAGCACCTTGGTGCGCAGCAGGTCGGCGTTGCCGGCGTGGATCATGCCGCCGAGCGCGGCCGGGATGAAGACCTCGCACTCGAGCGCGATCAGGTCCTCGGGCGAGATCGCCTCGACGCCCTCGCCGTCGAACTCGGTCAGCTTGCCCCCGCCGCGGACGTGGTCCTGCAGCGCCTCGGTGTCGAGCCCCTCCTCGGCGTGGATCGCGCCGTAGGCGTCCGAAGCGGCGATGACGGTGCAGCCGAGCTGGGCCATGATGCGCGCGGCCCACGAGCCGACATTGCCGAAGCCCAGGACGACGACGCGCGTGTCCGCCGGCTGCAGGCCGAGCGCGGGCGCGGCCTCGCGGAACATGCTGACGAGGCCGCGGCCGGTCGCCATCTCACGGCCGTAGGAGCCCTCGAGCGAGAGCGGCTTGCCGGTCACGATCGCCGGCGTGTGACCGTGCAGCTTGCCGTACTCGTCCATCATCCAGGCCATCGTCTGCGCGTTCGTGCCGACGTCGGGCGCCGGGATGTCGCGCGTCGGGCCGAGCACCTTCTCGATCTTGTCGATGAACGAGCGCGTGATCTTCTGCAGCTCGACCTCGTCGCAGGCCGTCGTGTCGACGTTCACGCCGCCCTTCGCGCCGCCGAAGGGGATGCCGGCGACGGCCGTCTTCCAGGTCATGAGCGTCGCGAGTGCCCGCACCTCGTCGAGGTTGACCTCGGGGTGGTAGCGGATGCCGCCCTTGTAGGGCCCGCGCGCGCCGTTGTGCTGGACGCGGAAGCCAGAGAAGACGTGGATCTTCCCGTCGGACAGCGTGACGGGGATCTGGACCTGCACCTCGCGGTAGGACGAGCGCATGACCGCGCGGATGTCGTCGCGCAGGTCCATCCGGTCGGCCGCGAGGTCGAACCAGTGGTTGACGATGTCGTAGTTCGAGATCTCGGCGGTGGCGGCGACCTTGCTCGTGCGTGCCATCGCCGCATCCTAAGCGCGCATCTATCCTTGGGCCCCCGCCGGGGGCGTAGTGATAACGGGAGCACGCGGCCTTTGCAAGGCTGAGGTAGGGGTTCGATTCCCCTCGCCTCCATGGCGGGCGGCGACGACCGCCGCGGTCGTGGCGTTGATCTCGACGGTGTCGCGCACGTCCTCGGCGTAGCCGCCGGCGAGCACGACGCAGACGGCCGCGCCGGCCGCGCGCAGGCGGTCGAGCACGAGCTCGTCGCGGGCGCGCAGGCCGGGCTTGGTGAGCGCGAGGCGGCCGAGGCGGTCGCCCTCCCACGGGTCGGCGCCTGCGAGGTAGAACGCGATCTCGGGCGCCGAGCGCTCGAGCGCCTCGTCGAGCGCGCGGTCCAGCGCCTCCAGGTAGTCGGCGTCGCCGGTCCCCGTGGCGAGGTCGACGTCGAGGTCGGACGGGATGCGCTGGAACGGGTAGTTGCGCGCGCCGTGCAGGGACAGGGTGAATGCGTCCGGGTCGCCGGCGAGGAGGTCGGCGGTGCCGTCACCCTGGTGGACGTCGCAGTCGACCACCAGCGCACGCTGCGCGAGACCGCGGGCGCGCAGCTCCGCGAGCGTGCAGGCGACGTCGTTGAAGAGGCAGTAGCCGCGTGCGAAGGCGCGGCCGGCGTGGTGCGTGCCGCCGCCGAGGTTCATCGCGATCCCGGACGCGAGCGCGTGGTGGGCCGCCGCCAGCGTGCCCGTGACGGAGCGGCGGCCGCGCTCGACCAGCTCGGGCGACCACGGCAGGCCGAGCCCGCGCTGCTCGCGTACGCTCAGTTCCCCGTGCCGGATGCGGTGCAGCAGCGCGCGGTCGTGGACGCGCTCGAGCAGCGCCCACGCGACGGGCCCGCACTCGTGGATCTCCTCCGGCGTGGCGAGACCCAGCTCGACGACCCGCCGGCGCAGCAGCGAGTACTTGGCGAGCGGGAAGCGGTGGCCCGGGGGCAGGGGGAACCGCGCGCGGTCGTGAGTCCAGAGCTCCACTTGGGGTAGGAATGCTCGCATGGCGCTCCCTCCCCCCTCGTACGGCTCGACCGTCCTGATCACCGGCGCGTCCTCCGGGATCGGCGCCGACCTCGCGCGGCAGCTGGCCGAGCGCGGCTACGACGTGACGCTGACCGCGCGCCGTCGTGACCGGCTCGAGAAGCTCGCAGACGAGCTGCGCGAGGCCCATGACGTCCACGTCGACGTCGAGCCCTGCGACCTCGGGGACGCCACCGCGCGCCGCAGGCTCACCTCCAAGCTGCTCGCCGGCGAGCGCGAGGTCGTCGGCGTGTGCAACAACGCGGGCTTCGGCACCCTCGGCCGCTTCCTCGACCTCGACCTCGAGCGGGAGACCGACGTCGTGCGCCTCAACGTCGAGGCGGTCCACGAGCTCACCGGCGCTTTCCTCCCGCGCATGGTCGAGCAGGGCTCCGGCGCGATCCTCAACGTCGCCTCGACGGCCGCCTTCCAGCCGCTCCCCGGCTTCGCAACCTACGCGGCGACCAAGGCCTTCGTGCAGTCCTTCTCGGAGGCGGTCCACTCCGAGCTCTCGGGCACCGGCGTGTCGGTCACCTCGCTGTGCCCGGGCTTCACCCGCACCGAGTTCGACGAGGCGGCGGGCGCCGAGGACGCGGCCTCGAAGCTGCCCGACTTCACCTGGATGGAGTCCGACGCCGTAGCGCGGCAGGCGATCGAGGGCATGCTCGCCGGCAAGCGCACGGTCGTGCCCGGGATGGTCAACAAGGTCGTCTCCAACAGCGGCCGCTACACGCCGCGCACGGTGCTGCTGCCGCTGATCGACCGCTTCTCGAAGTCCTAGGCCGCTTTCGCGCGCGCGGCGGTGAGCAGCTCGCAGGCCACGCGGTCGGCGGCGTCCGCGGTCCCGCCCAGCAGCCGCCGCGACAGCTGGGCGCGGCGGAAGTACAGCGGCGCGTCGTGCTCCCAGGTCGCGCCGATCCCGCCGTGGACGGAGATCTGGGCCTTCGCGGCATGGTCGAGCGCGTGGCCCGCGGCGAGCCGGAAGGCGGACGCGGCGACCGGGAACTCCTCGGGCTTGTCCTGGCCCGCCCAGCCCGTGTAGTACATGAGCGAGCGCGAGTTCTCGCTGCGCCGCAGGATCTCCACGAGGTCGTGCTTGACGGCCTGGTAGGAGCCGATCGCGCGGCCGAACGTGAAGCGCTCCTTCGCGTACTGGACCGAGACCTCGAGCGCGACCTCGACCGCGCCGAGCGACTCCGCGGCCAGCAGCGCGAGGGCGGAGTACCAGGCCGCGGCGGCGTCGGACTCGCCGAGCTCGAGCAGCCTGCCGGGCGCGCCGTCGAAGCTGACGTGGCCGAGCGAGCGCGTGGGGTCGTAGGCCTCGGCCGCCTCGACGGTGGCGTCGGCTGCCCGTACGAGCGCCGCGCGGCCGCCCGCGCCGACCACGACCAGCAGATCGGCCCCGGGCGCGTCGGGCACCCAGGCGACCTCGCCGCTGACGCTGCCGTCCTCGCCCACCGTGGGCGCGGACGCCCGCTGCGAGCCCAGCCGCGGGTCGACCGTCCACTCGTCCTCGATGTCGCTCGGGGGCCTGGCGGGGAGGTAGGCCGCGCGCTGCTCACCGGTCGCGAGCGGTTCGAGCACATCGGTGGCGCCCCCGCGCTCGAGCAGGAACGTGGCCGGCAGGTGGCCGAGCAGGCCCACACCCGCCAGCACGCGCCCGAGCTCGGCGAACACCAGCATGCCCTCCATCACGAACAGCCCGGCGCCGCCGTGCTCCTCGGAGACGAGCAGGCCGGCCCAGCCGGCCTCCTGCGCGGTCGGCCAGAGGTCGGGCAGCTCGCCGCCGTCCAGCGCCTCGCGCGCCGCCTCGACGGTCTTGAAGCGCGACAGCGTGCCGCGCGCGGCCTCTTTGAGGAACTCCTGCTCGTCGGTCAGCGCGAAGTTCATAACGCGGCTCCCGAGGCCTCGCGCTCCTTGGCGCGCAGCTCGGAGAACGCGACACCCTTGTCGAGCCGCGGCTCGGGCGGCAGCCCGAGCACGCGCTCGCCGACCATGTTGCGCAGGATCTCCTCCGTCCCGCCCGCGGACTTCAGGCCTGGGAGGTCGGAGACGAGCTCGCCCCAGTGCTGGTCCGACAGCCCGTCGGGGCCGAGCACGTCGACGAGCAGCTCGCCGGCGGCGATCGCGGCCTTGATCGTCGTGACCTTCGCCAGCGCGCCCTCCGGGCCGGGGATGCCGCCGCGCTGCAGCGTGGTGAGCATCCGGTAGCCGGTGAAGCGCAGGGCGAGGAAGTCGGCGGCGATCTCCCCGTAGCGATGGCGCACCTCGCGGTCGCGCGTGGCGGCCGCGTCGGCCAGCAGCGCCTCGGCGAAGCGGTCGGCGCGCCAGCCGAAGCCCTCACCGCCGAGCCCGATCGCCACCCGCTCGAACATCAGCGTGGTCATGCCGACGCCCCAGCCGCCGTTGACCGGCCCGACCTCGGAGCCCGCGTCGAGCGCGACGTCGTCGAAGAAGACCTCGTTGAAGTGCGCGTCGCCCGAGATCTGGCGCAGCGGGCGGATCGTCACGCCCGGCGCGTCCATCGGGACGATGAACATGGTCAGGCCCTTGTGCTTGGGCACGTCGGCGTCGGTGCGCGCGAGCAGCAGTCCGTAGGCGGCGTGCTGGGCGTTCGTGGTCCACACCTTCTGGCCGGTGAGTCGCCAGGTGCCGTCGTCGGCCTGCTTCGCGCGCGTCTGGATCGCGGCCAGATCGGAGCCCGCCGCGGGCTCGGAGAACATCTGGCACCACACCTCGTCGGCGTTGAGCATCGGCCCGAGGTGGCGCTGCTTCTGCTCCTCGTCGCCGTGCGCGATCAGCGTCGGGCCGAGCATGCCGACGCCGATGACGTCGAAGATGCCGGGCACCCCCGCGCGCCCGATCTCCTGGTTGACGACGACCTGGTTGAGCGCGCCGAGGCCCTGGCCGCCGTAGTCGGCGGGCCAGACGGCGGCGGCGAGGCCGCCCTCGGCGAGCTTGCGCTGCCATTCCCGGCGCGCGGCCACGTGCTCGTGCTCGTCGAGCCCGGAGTCCTCGGCGCGCAGGGTCGGCGCCTCGGCCTTGTGCTCGTCGAGCCAGGCGCGGACCTTGGTCCGGTACTCGGCCAGCTCGGGCGTGTCATTCAGGTCCAAGGGTCCCTCCGGTCGTACGAACGCGAGTGTTCAGACGAAGGACGGTACCGCTTCGCCGCAACGGGCAGGCGCGAGCTCGGGTCAGGACCCGATGTGTCGCGCCTCCCGGATCAGGCGGTCCAGCCGGGCCCAGAACTCGCGCCGCGCGGCCGCGCCGGCGCGCTGCGGGCCGAGGTGGTCGGAGGCGGCCGGGTCGCTGACGATGACGAGCGAGCGCCGCCGCGCGCCGGCCAGCCGAGCGAGCCGCCGCGCCGGGCGCGTGCCCACGACGCGGTCGCGCGTGCCGGCCAGCGCCACCACGCGGGTCGAGGCCGGGATCCGCCCCGGATCGAGCTCCGGGATCCCGAACGGCAGGCGCGGCAGCCTCCGCCCCGGGTACGCGCTGAACACCGCGACCGGCACCGGCAGCCGGACGCTGCGGGCGACCGCGGCGTAGTCGGCCGCCAGCGCGCCGCCCGCGGAGTGGCCTGCCACCACCAGCGAGCCCGGCCGCTCGTCGATGCGCGCGAGCGCCGCGCGCACGCCGGCCAGCACGTTGCCGAGGACCTGCGGCGGCGGCTCGAAGACGGAGTCCTGATAGCGCGGGTAGATCACCGCGTTGCCCTGCCGCGCGAGGTGCTCGATCCACGGCCGGTAGAAGCGCGGCCGGTTCCCGCCCCAGCCGTGGAGGAACAGCACGACGGGGAGCTGCCGGTCGACGTCCGGCCGGATGATCGTCGCCGTCTGGGGCCCGGTCCCGACCGTCTCGGTCAGGAGCTTCGGCGGCTCGCTGCCGCCGCACCCCGTGACCAGCAGGACGGCGCCGAGTGCCGCCGCCAGCCGCCGCCTCACGGTCGGAACGCCGCGACGACGTCGGCGAACCGGGTCACCGACTCCGGTCCACGGGCGTCCGAGAGCCCCACGATCGCTGTCTGCACGCCCGCCTCGGCGAGCTCGCGGTAGCGGCCGACGTGCTCCTCGACGCTCGCCGCCCCCTGCCCCTCGCGCGGCTCGCCGGCGGCGACGACCCGCGCCGCCTCGAGGTGGGTGACCCTGACGTCGGCCGCGTCGCGGCCCTCGGCCTCGCAGTGCGCGCGCAGCACCGCGAGCTTGTGGCGGACGGTGGCCGCGTCGCCGAAGAGGTTGCATGCGTCGGCGTGCCGCGCCACCAGCCGCAGCGTCCTGCGCTCGCCCGAGCCGCCGACGAGGATCGGGATCCGCTCCTGCAGCGGCCGCGGGTAGCAGGTCGTCTCGGCCACGACGGTCGTCCGGCCCTCGAAGCGCGGCGAGCCCGGTCCCCACATCAGCGGCAGCAGCTCGAGCGCGTCCTCGAGTAGCGCGTAGCGCTCGGCGAACGGCGGGAACGCCCAGCCGTAGAGCCGGTGCTCGCGCTCGAACCACCCGGCCCCGAGCCCGCACAGTGCGCGGCCGCCGGACACCACGTCGAGCGTCGCCACGACCTTGGCGAGGTGGGCGAGGTTGCGGTAGGTGATGCCGGTGACAAGCGTGCCGAGCTTGATCCGCTCCGTCACCCCGGCGAGGTAGCCGAGCGTCGTGTAGCTCTCGAGCATGTCCTCCCACGCGCGCCCGACCTGCGGGATCTGGAGGAAGTGGTCCATCAGCCACAGGCTCGTGAAGCCCGCCTCCTCGGCCGCCCGCGCGACCGCGGCGAGCGCGCTCGCCGTCCGGCCCTCCCAGCCGAAGCGCGAGAGCTGGAGGCCGAACTCGAGCGCCAGCGGGTCCGCGTCCTGGCGGGCCGCCGCCCCCGGGGCGCCCAGGAAGGCGGGCGGGACGAGCTCGACCGGGCCCGCATCATGGACGCCCGCGAAGCCTTCGCCCGCCAGCGCCTCGCGCGCGCCGGCCGCCTCGCGCAGCTGCCCGGCGACGACCTTGGCGGGGACCGGCGTCCCGCGGGCCCGGTTGCGCTCGCGCACGACCTTCTCCGGCGTGTCGAGGACGATCGCGTAGGCCGGCACGCCCGCGCGCTCGGCGAGCGCCCGCCAGGCGGCGCGCCGCTTCGGCTCGAGCCCTGTCGTGTCCACCACCGTAGTGAGGCCGCGGCGCAGCCGCTTCGCGACGATCAGGTCGAGCAGCTCGAACGCGTCGCGGCTCGCGCGCTGGTCGCGCTCGCCCGCCCCGACGACCGCGCGCAGGCGATCCGAGGACACGATCTGGTCCGCGCGGAACCAGGCGCCCGCCCACGCCGACTTGCCCGCCCCGGTCGCCCCGACCAGGACCACGAGGCAGGGATCGGGAAGGCGCAGCGTCACTCGTAGATCACGACGTCGGGCGGCGGCCGCAGCCGCAGCACCTGGCGCGGGCGCATCAGGTTGGTGTCCTCGCGGTAGAAGAGCTTGAAGCCCTTGTGGAGGAAGGGGCGCGGCGAGCGCGTGAACGCACGGTACTTGCCCTTCTTGATCGCCTGGCCGCCGAAGCCGTCGGCGTTGAGGACCATCGCGAGGCCCGGGCGCTCCCGCAGCTGGGTGTCGTCGACCATGTCGTCGGTGAACTGGTGGATGAGGAACAGCTTCTCGGGCAGGTTCTGCCGCTCCACGAGCTGCGCCAGCCACGCCGAGGTCGCGTTGACCTCGCGCGCCGCGACCGATCCGATCACGTTCCCCGGCACCTCGTCGGGCCCCATCCGCCACTCGGGATCGATCGCCAGGCCGACGTCAGGCTCCTTGAGCCACTTCCGGAGCCGCACGGTCTCGGTGTAGAAGTCCGACCGCCCGGGCTGGATGTCGAGGATCAGCAGCGCCTTCGCCCGCCGCGCGGCGCGCAGGTAGCGGTCGATCACCGCGCCGTCCTGGCGGGTGTTGTAGCGGCCGCCCTCCTCCGGGTGCGCCGCCGCCACCACCGCGATCAGCTCCATCGCCGGCAGCACCGGCCGGTCCGGGCGCCGGTAGGCCCGCGCCTGGCGCGCGAGCCGCCGCGCGGCGCTCGCGGGGGTGCCGATCCCGAGCTCGCCCAGCTCGTCCGCCTGCGGGGCGCCGTAGAACGCGACGATCCGGCGGTCGGGGAGCAGGCTGCGCCCGCCGCCGGGGAGCTCGGGCGGCGCGGGCGTCGCCGCGGCCGCACGGCGTTCGCTCCCGGCCGGCCGGTCGTCGTCGGCGCCGCCGCCGCGCAGGAGCAGCGCCGCGACCGTGAGCACGGCGAGCACGGCGAGCACGGCGAGGACCGCGGCGACGCGTCGCCGCCGGTAGACGGCCGGGCTGAGGGGTGGACTCGTCACCGTCGCTACCTACCCCGAAGCTCAGCGCGCGAGGCGGAACCCGCGGTCGAGGAGCTTGCGCGCCTGCGTCCCGGGGTCGGGCGAGTGCAGCAGCACGACGCCGAGCCGCACCTGGCCGCGCCGCACCGTGGCCACCAGGCAGCGCCCGGCCGCGACGGTGTAGCCGGTCTTGATCCCCGTGACCCCGCGGTAGCCCTGCCGCAGCAGCGGGTTGTGGTTGTAGAGGTAGATCTTCCCGCCCTTGATCGGGAACGGCAGGACCACCTGGCGACGGCGCACGATGCGGGCGAGCCGCGGCTCGCGCAGCACGGCCCGCGCCAGGGCGGCGAGGTCGGCCGTGCAGGAGTGGTTGCCGCGGTCCGTGAACCCGTCGGGAGCGGCAAAGCGGGTGCAGGTGAGGCCCATCGCCCGTGCGCGGCGGTTCATGAGCGCCACGAACCGGGTCAGCGTCCCACTCAAGCGCTGAGCGAGCGCGATCGCGGCGTCGTTGCCGGAGGGGAGCATGAGCCCGTTGAGCATCGTCTCGACGCCGACGCGGCGGCCGCGGCGGAACATGCCGACGCCCGAGCCCTGGTAGGCGAGCGCCTGGCGCGTGATCCGCACCTTCGAACCGGGAGGGACGCGCCGGGCCACCAGCAGCGCGGTCATCATCTTCGTCAGCGAGGCGATCGGCAGCACGCGCGTGGGGTCGCGCCGCCACAGGACGCGGCCGGTGTCGAGGTCGAACATCAGGCCGGAGCGCGGCGGGCGCTCGAAGCGCAGGCGCACCAGATCGCGCGGGTCGTCGAGCCTCACCGACAGCGGCGACGGCGCCGTGCCGCCCCCCGCCAGCGGTGGGGGCGCGCCGTCGGTGAGCCGCGACTCGGGCGCCGGCGCCGCGGAGCGCGGCGGGGCCGGACCGCGCTCCGACTCCAGGACGACCGCCGCGACGGCCGCGCAGGCGATCACGACCAGCACCGCGAGCCGCGCCGGCCAGCGTCGCCGCCTGCGTCGCCGCCCACCCTGGAAGACGTGGTACGGCATCGCCTCAGCGCTCGCGGGGCCCGCTCCCGAGCGCCCCGAAGATGCCGAAGAAGAACAGCGCGAGCACGAGCAGCGACAGGACCGAGAGCACGTCGGGCCCGGTCTCGAAGATCACGAACAGGGTCAGGAACGCCAGCAGGGCGGTGAACGCCAGCGCGGCGCCCATGACGAGCGTGCGCATCAGTGGCCCACTAGCGGCTCAGGGCGGCCTCCTGCTGCCGCCGTCGCTTCCGCTCGTCCGCGAACAGCTTGATCGCGACCAACCCGAACACGAAGCCGCCGATGTGGGCGAAGTACGCGACGCCGCCCTCGGCGTTGCCGCCCGAGGTGAGGTCGAAGTAGCCGAACAGCGCCTGCTGGATGAACCAGAACCCGAGGATCAGCAGCGCCGGCAGTTCGAGGATCGTGAAGAAGAACACGATGAAGATGATCGTCACCACGCGCGCCTTCGGGAACAGCAGGAGGTAGCCGCCGAGCACGCCCGCCACCGCGCCGGAGGCGCCGATCCCCGGGATCGCGGTGTCGGGGCCGACGAGGATCTGCCCTCCGGTCGCGGCAAGGCCCGCGAGGAGGTAGAAGACGATGAATTTCACCGGCCCCATGGAGTCCTCGACGTTGTTGCCGAAGATCCACAGGAACAGCATGTTGCCGCCGAGGTGGATCAGGCTGCCGTGCATGAACATCGAGGTGAAGGCGGTCAGCCAGGTCGCCGGCTGAGGGTCGGCCTGGCCCGTCACGCCCGGCATGCCCTCGCACGAAATCGAGTCTCCCACCGCCTCGCAGTGGTCGCCGGGATGGGTGAACTCATAGGGGAAGGCGCCGTAGTCGATGACGTTGGCCTCGTCGGGCGTGTTCAGCCACGGCGAGCCGATCGCCTTCTGGAAGAACAGGTACATGAGCACGTTCGCCACGATCAGCGCGACCGTGACGACGGGGAAGCGGTCCGTCGGGATGTTGTCCTTGATCGGGAACACGCGGCGGAGCTAGCCCGTGGCGGCGGCCAGCGGGCCGCTGCCGGGCTGGGACTGCGGCACGTGCTGATCGGCGTGATAGCTCGACCGCACGAGCGGTCCTGCGGCGATGTGGTCGAAGCCGAGCGCGTAGGCCGCGTCCTCGAGCGCCTTGAACTCGTCGGGGTGCCAGAAGCGCACGACCGGCAGGTGGCGCTCGGTGGGCCGCAGATACTGGCCGACGGTGAGGACCTGCACGCCGTGCTCGCGCAGCGCGCCGAACGCCTCGACCATCTCCTCGTGCGTCTCGCCGAGGCCGACCATCAGGCCCGACTTCGTCACGACCTCCTCACCGCCCATCTCCTTCGCGTTGCTCAGGACGCGCAGCGAGCGCTGCCAGCGCGAGCCGCGGCGGGCGACGGGATACAGGCGCGGGACGACCTCGACGTTGTGGTTGAACACGTCGGGGCGCTCGGCGATGACCTTGGCGAGCGGCATCTCCTCGCCGCGGAAGTCGGGGGTCAGGACCTCGACCTTGCAGTCGGGCGCCTGCCGCCGGATCGAGCGGATGACGCCGACGAAGGCCGAGGCGCCGTAGTCGGGCAGGTCGTCGCGGTCGACGCTCGTGATGACCGCGTGGCGCAGCCCCATCTTCGCGACCGAGCGGGCGACGCGCGCCGGCTCCAGCGGGTCGTTCCAGGTCGGCTTGCCGGTCTTGACGTTGCAGAAGCCGCAGCGCCGCGTGCAGGTGTCGCCGAGGATCATGAAGGTCGCGGTGCCGCGCTCCCAGCACTCGCCGACGTT
>Ga0136617_10003183_pt1 | contig 14680 bp, 13 predicted proteins | sample AntDrymUQ3222106_2_FD_129672 | JGI IMG/M metagenome (GOLD analysis project Ga0136617, IMG submission 129672) | Polar desert sand microbial communities from Dry Valleys, Antarctica - metaG UQ322 (21.06) | ecosystem: Environmental > Terrestrial > Soil > Desert | place: Antarctica: Dry Valley... | reverse complement strand
TTGGTCGCGTCTGGTTCGGATCAAGGCTTCAAACCGAATGTTGTGCCGCCGGGCGAGATAGCAATTGGCTATGTGTATTTTGGCTATGACAGTAATCTTCCCAAGGGTTGGACAGTAGAGTTCCAAACGTCTGGAACGCCCACTGCCAAAACCAGATTCGAGAATATTCGCGATCTCGATGTAGTCGAATATAACCAAATCGGCAAGAAGATAGTTGGTTCATTGAGTAACCCTCATTCTGAGCCTGTCACCGGTCCTATCGGTGTAAATTTGACGTGCTTCGATAAAGACGGACGACCTCTATCGCATCACTCAGACTTCGCTGAGCCGGATACGCTCGCTCCGGGTGATAAAACGTCATTTCAGATAGAGCTTTTCAACAGTCCTTGTCCCGTCTTTCTGTTTGGCGGATCGAGCTTTACTCAGTGACCTTTATACCCGGTTTACGAGGGCAACGTAATGGCAAACGATAGAAGAACCCAGTCGCTACGGCTCCCGGTTCTGACATTATTTGGAATGACACGGACATCCCGTTGGCAGTTTTCTTCACCATACGGTGCTATGGCACCTGGCTGCACGGGGATGAGCGTGGGGCGGTAGATCGACACAACAACATGTATGGCACTCAGAGGATCGCTGGGAATGTCGATTGGCGTAAGTACAACGAGGTAGAATTGCTTCACCCACCAGTTAAGCTAAACGCTGCCGAACGCGCATCTGTCGAAAAAGCAATTCGTGAGACCTGCGAGAAACGAAGCTGGCATGTGCACGCGATAAACATCCGCACTAATCATGGGCACATTGTCGCCGCGATCGGCGGTGATAGTTCAAGGACGGCGCTAAGCGCATTGAAAGCCAACGCAACGCGGCAGCTTCGAGAGGATGGGCTTTGGCCGCATCAGCATTCGCCTTGGGCTGACAAGGGAAGCAGGCGCAATCTGTGAAACGAGTGGAGCGTTTGGGAAGCTTGCGATTATGTTTTGAATCGACAGGGTGAGGATTTGTCGAAGTATGATTGGTGGTAACGCGGGAGATGATGACTATGAGTGAGAAGAAGAAGAACCCAGTCGCTACCGCTCCCGGTTCTGACACATACAGCAGAGTTTTCACGATGAGTTTTGCGGGCGTTTATCCGCACTATGTGGCGAAAGCGGAAAAGAAAGGCCGCACGAAGGAAGAGGTTGACGAAGTTATTCGCTGGCTGACGGGATACACCGAGGCGCGGCTCGCAGAACGGATCGAGAAGCGAACCAGCTTCCGCGAGTTCTTCGACACGGCCCCGAAGTTGAACCCGAACGCGTCCCTGATCAAAGGCGTCGTCTGCGGCATCCGCGTCGAAGACATCGAAGACCCGTTGATGCAAAAGATACGGTACCTCGACAAACTGATCGACGAACTCGCAAATGGCAAAAAGATGGAAAAGATACTTCGGAGTACGCAATAGTCACGGCAGCCCAGGAGGGCGTCGACGAATAAATAGCATGATAAACGATAGTGAAATAATATTGCGAAAGACAGAAAGTGCTGATTTAGAGTTCTTCTTTATCTTTCAGCTTGACGATGAAGCAAATTATTTAGCCGCTTTCACATTAAAAGACCCGACAGATAAAACAGCATATCTTCAGAAATACACAAAACTGTTGAATGACCGGACTATAAATATGCAGACAATAATTGTGGACAACAGTATTGCAGGAAGTATCGCAAAGTTTGAAATGGAAGGCGAAGCAGAAGTTACATATTGGATTGACAAAAAATTTGGGGGTAAAGGTGTTGCGACAAAAGGACTTAAAGATTTTCTAAAAAATGAAAATTCGAGACCCATTTTCGGACGAGTTGCATTTGACAATTTTGGATCACAGAAAGTTTTAGAGAAATGCAATTTTGCAAAAATCGGTACAGACAAAGGTTTTGCCACTGCACGACAAACAGAAATAGAGGAATTTATTTACAAACTGACTTAGAAATAACATTATTCGCAAAATGGGCAGTAAACTGAAAACAACCACTTAGTTTTACGAAGTTCAGAATAACGATAATGAATCAAGAGGGCAAGATCAACGACTTTGTAATTCGCTTTGCGAATGTGAATGGCTCCGGTTCGGCGTCGGCAAATGCGATGTTTACCAAGGCGGTGTTTCTTATGGGCGTACCCGTTACGCCGAAGAACATCTTTCCGTCGAACATCCAGGGGCTGCCGACCTGGTACGAGGTGCTGTGTCGCAGAATGGGCATATTGGGCGGCGTGATGGCGTTGAGATGATGATCGCGGTTAATCCGCAGTCGATGAAGAAGGATTACGCTGATGTAGCGGCCGGCGGGTATGTTTACGACAGCACGAAGCCGCTGCCGCCGAGCTACGACCGCGACGACATCACTGTCTTGGGCATCCCGATGATGCATTCGCGAGAAACTTCATAATTTGATAAAATTCAACCGGGCGTAGGTGTTGACGCTCAGGTATACATTATGTTTAGCGATAATTTCAGACGCGGCGAAGGGAAAGGAAACGGCAAAATAGGTTCGACGGCCGTTTCAAAGATGGCCGATCTAGGATGGAAGGCGTTTCAGGCGGTGAATAAATCGCTGCCCGAAAGCGACGCGATTACGCCAAAGTGGGCGGCGGAACCGCTTTTAAAATCTTACGAGCGCACCGCTCCGCCGCTTGGGTTTCCGCGTGAAACCGACTCACTTTGCCCGACCTGTGTAAAGCAGGTGCGCGAAGGCGTTATCAACAAATCTATTCCGCTCGAAATATTGATGAATTCGCATCCGGGCGAGATAAAGGCTCAGATCGTCGAGGAAAACGGCCAGGTCGTGATGAAGAAAACCTGCCCAGCCCACGGCGAATTCGTCGATGTGATGGCGACTGACCCGAAATTTCTCGAACGCATCGAATCGCTGTTTTACGGCCGAGATTTTAAGGCCGCCGAGGACAAGCACATTCACCATCACGGCACATCGGATATTAAATTCGGGCGCGGAGCGGTTTTGACCGTCGATCTGACGAACCGCTGCAACATGATGTGCAACCCGTGTTTTATGGATGCAAACCAGGTCGGCTACGTTCACGAACCGACGTTCGAAGACACGAAGGCAATTCTGGATCGGGCAGTCTCGTTCAAACCTCGCCGTCAAATTATCATTCTATTTTCGGGCGGCGAACCGACAATCGCACCGCACTTTCTCGAGTCGGTTGCGTACGCTAAAAAGATCGGTTTTTACCGCATATTGGCCGCGACTAACGGCATTCGCTACGCCGAAGACATCGAATTTTGTAAAGCCGCGAAGGAAGCCGGGCAGCACGGCGTTTATCTCCAGTTCGACGGTGTTTCAGAAGAGAAAAATAAGCATCGCGGCGTCGGTAATCTGTTCGACGTTAAGCTAAAAGCGATTGAGAATCTCGCCTCGGTTGGAATCAAGGTCACGCTGGTCACGACGATCGTTAATACGATCAACAACGACGGCATCGGGGATATCGTCAAATTTGCCGCAGAAAATATCGACAAAGTTCAAACTATTGCATTCCAACCGGTTTCGTTCACGGGCCGCGACGAGGATGTGTCAGACGATGTCCGCATCGAACAACGATACACGCTCGCGGGAATGACGCACGATCTGAAGGATCAACTCGACGGGACACTGCAGCCGCTGCGCGATTGGTTTCCGTTGTCGAGTTACTCGGCTTTCACGAGCGTGATGGACATGCTGCAGGGCGCCGATGCTCCTTGGGGCTGGTCGTCGTGCAATTGCCATCCTAACTGCGGGATCTTCACGCTAATTGTGGTTAATAAACAGTCGGGCGCGATGACTTCGCTGTTCGATTTCTTCAACTACGAACAGTTTATGAAAGACGTTTCCGTAATAACGGACACTGCCCGCGGGAAGAAATTAACTATGGCGCAGCTCGGAATGGCGATCATGCGGAATTATGACGCGGGCAAAGCTCCCGACGGGTTTCCGATCTCGCAAATCCTGAATCTTTTCAAGCCTTCATCTACAAACTCGAATTCCGACCGCAACGACCGCATGAAAACTCGCGAGCAAGAAGACGTTTGGCGGGTACTCTGCGTTGAAGGAATGTGGTTCCAGGACCTTTTTAATTACGATTTTCGACGGACGGAAATGTGTGTCATTCCCTACGGTACGCAGGAAGGTGAAGTTTCGTTCTGTGCGTATAACACGGGCGTCGGCTGGCGGCAGATCATCGAGGAAATGCACAAAACGGCGAGTTTGAGCGAATGGTATCAGGAACACGGCCGTCACGCCGTTTATGCCAAAGGCAAGGAAGTTCCCGGAATTAACAAAACTCGAAGCTTAAGCTTGCCGGTAATTGCGAAGATTGTTTCGGAAGACATCGAGGCGCCTACCTCAACACCGTATTTAGTTCAAGATGAAGACTACGAGAATGTCATTGTTTAATTAGAAATAACGAAATAAAGGGAGATAAAGAATTATGCCGGACGAAAAGGACGTAGCCCAGGATAAAAAGGCTTTAGAACAAAATGAGCGGGAGGGTAACATCGCCGAACTCGAAGGCGAGAATCCTGAACACGCACCGCAGCCCGGAAAGAAGACGCCGCAGGAGCATGTTGATAAAGACGCGATTGACGAAAGCGGAAACTTGATTTATGACGACGGCAAAGACGAGAACGACGCAAAATAATTTGCAAATCTTAACGTTTTCTTGTTTATTATCGTTTATATTAATGAAGAAAGTTTTTCCAATCCGCTCCGCGAATCCGCTCCCAGGTGCACCCGCAAGGAGCGGCGTTCTTTGTCGAGCAAAACCTGAAAATCGCCTCGAGCCTGAGCTGCTTTGACCACGCCGAAGGTATATTTTTGACCCGGAACAGGCAAGTCGGTTTCGTCGACGGAAGTAATTTGGAGGAATACACCCTTGTTTGCCCCGCCTTTGTAGGCCTGTCCCGTCGAGTGCAGAAATCTGGGTCCAAAGCCGAGGCACGTGGCAACACTGTATTCCACCAGAACCTGCTCCCGCAACTCCTGCAGCTTCTGCTCATTCTCTGAATTCATCTCAAGGTACGCGAGGATCGCAAAAAAATCGTTTTCTTCCAAACTCCACAAATGAGCTTCCAGGTAATTTGCCAGAGTCTTTTCGTCAATAATGTCAGTCAATTCCTTTGCATAGATATCGCTTGAAAAAAGACCTATTCCATTCTCTTCAAAAAACGGCTTTTCATCGGGCATAGTGCCGCTACGTTCATACTCATCCGTGATCTTTCGCGCTTCGATCTTTGCCGCTTCAACGTCGGGCTGGTTGAAGGGATTGATCACCATTATCGAGCCGGCAACTGCCGTTGCAAATTCCCATCGGAAAAATTCCTTTCCGATACTGTAAATGTTTTCTAGCTCGATCGTGATTACCGGATGTCCCGAGTCTTCGATTTCTTTCCAGTCGGCCAACGTCTCATCATCGATCTCGCCGCCTTTTACTTTGAGATTAACGAATATGCGGTCATCGCCGTAAAATTCAGCCGCATGCATCGGCTCGCGATCGACGGGAATGATCGAGACGCCGTTTTTTCCGGTTGATTCCGCGATAAGCTGTTCTAGCCAGGCTCCGAGATCATAAATCTCGGGCGATGCGAATATAGTCAATTTATCGCGGCCGTCCTGATGGCAAACGCCAAGAATTGTTCCCAAAATCGCTCCCGGATTCTCCGCCGGATTTGAGGCTTTGCAGGAGCGCACCATTTCGCCCGCGCTTGAAAGCAGTTTTTCAACGTCCAATCCCATAGCAGCTGCAGCGGCCATTCCAAAAGCCGAAAGTGCCGAGAATCTGCCGCCGATATCGGGTCTGCCGAGGAATATGTGACGAAAACCGTCTTCGCGCGCGATTTGTTCCGTTTTCGAACCAGGATCGGTGATCGCAATAAATTGTCGACCGGCCTTCCCCGCTCCGATCTCTTTTGAAACTCGATCAAAGAAGTATTGTTTGAAGCAATTCGGTTCAAGCGTAGAACCGCTTTTGCTTGCAACGATAAAGAGTGTATTTGCAAGGTCGAGTTTGCTTTCGACGGTTGCGATCTGAGCCGGAACGGTCGAATCGAGAATGTGAAAATTATCGATCCCGAAAGTCCTTGCAAGTACTTCCGGACACAGCGAAGAACCGCCCATTCCCATCAATAGTATGTCATTAAACCCTGTTGTTTCGATATCCTGCCGCAAATCGCTATATTTTTGCAGATCGTTCAATTCCTGGGCGACAATATCGAGCCACCCGAGCCACTTCGCCTCATCGTCATTCGTCCAGACGGAAGCATCTTTTGCCCAAATGCGGGCAATTCGGTTTTCTTCGATCCATTTTTTCGTTTCGGCTCGAAAAGCCTGTTTAAGCTTTTCCGGTAGCGAATAAGTCATTAGATTCGACATGAGCCTAATTTATCACACGACCACACAAGGCAGAAATATAAGTATTAGGGAGTTGCAAAGAATCTTTGTTAATATTCCCGCTATGAGAAAATTTCTTGTTGGCGGCGTATTTTTACTAACGCTTAATTTAGTTGGGATTTCGCAAACGTGCTTCGAGAATGCAAAGGAAGACAAACCTCAGATGTCGGAAGCGATGCGAAAAACATACGAAACACAACTTGCCGAGGCCCGTGCACGGTTCGAAGAAATGCCGCATAATGCCGAAGCGATGATCTGGCTGGGACGACGAACCGCATACATAGGAAACTACCGGGAATCGATAAGAATCTTTACAAAGGGTATCGAGAAAAATCAGAGCGACGCAAGATTCTATCGTCATCGCGGACATCGTTTTATCACGCTTCGCTGCTTTGATGATGCGATCATCGATCTCAAAAAAGCCGACGAACTTACCTTTGGGAAATCTGACGAAATTGAACCTGATGGCCTGCCGAATAAACGGAATACCCCGACAAGCACGCTGCAAACGAATATCTGGTATCACCTCGGCCTGGCATATTATCTAAAGGGCGATTTTGACCGCTCTGCCGCAGCTTTTATGGGATGCTTTAATAGAGCGAAAAATCCGGACATGCAGGTTGCCGCTGCCCATTGGGTATACATGAGCGTGAGGCGGTACAACAAAGAAAAGGATGCGAAAAGATTCATCAACCGCGAGATAAAAGACGGTTTGGATATTATCGAGAATGACGATTACTACAAACTCGTTAAACTTTATCAGGGCAAAGTCAAAGCCGAAGTTTTACTGAAAGAAATCGGCTCGAACGCAAATACTTTGGGCAATGCGTCGATGGGTTATGGATTAGGAAATTGGTTTTTATATAACGGTGAAAAGGAAGAGGCAACAAGAATTTTTCGGCAGATAACGGCGGGAGATCAGTGGGCCAGCTTTGGTTATATCGCTGCGGAAGCCGAGCTAAGCAGACGGAAACACGACGGGTAGCAAGTATTTAAACATGAATGAATTGACTCTCGGCCTTGCGCAAGTCGCACCGGTTTGGCTGAATCGCGATAAGACGTTAGGAAAGGTTTTAGTACGGATCGAAGAAGCATCAAAAGAAAACTGTCATCTCGTTGCCTTTGGCGAGGCCGGTGTTCCAGGTTATCCGTTTTGGCTCGAATATTCGAGCGTTACACGGTTTAATTCGCCATTTCACAAGGAATTTCACGCAGAATATATCAATCAAGCCGTCTGTATCGAGAATGGCGATTTGAATAAAGTTTGTGACGTCGCCCGTGAATTGAAGATCGCAGTTTATCTGGGAATTATTGAACGTCCTATCGATCGCGGCGGCAAAAGCATTTATTGTTCGCTCGTCTATATTGATAATTCGGGCAAAATTTGCTCGGTTCACCGAAAATTGATGCCGACTTATGACGAGCGTCTGACGTGGGCGATTGGGGACGGAAACGGGCTGCGTGTACATAAACTCGGTACGTTCACGGTCGGCGGCCTGAGTTGCTGGGAAAATTGGATGCCGCTGGCGAGAACATCGCTTTACGCCCAGGGCGAAGATTTACACGTTGCAACGTGGCCGGGAAACAAGCGCAACACAGCCGACATTACACGGTTTATTGCCAGGGAATCACGTTCGTTTGTGGCCTCCGTTTCGTGTCTGATGCGGCAGAGCGATTTTTCGCCGGAAACTCCCCATCTCGAAACGCTTGTCGCCAACTCGCAGGAATTTTTGGCCGATGGCGGAACCTGTCTCGCTGGACCGGATGGCGAATGGATTATCGAACCCTTTTGCAATGAGGAAAAGTTGCTTGTTGCAACCATCGATCACCAAAAAGTCCGTGAAGAACGGCAAAACTTCGATCCGGCAGGACATTATTCACGTCCCGATGTGCTGCATCTGACCGTGAATCGCCAACGACAAACAACCGCCAAATTTGACGACCAGTAAAAGTATCGGCCAAGACATCTAATTGACAGGATTTTGTCGAATTCGTTTATGAACAGATAGACGGGCTTTAAAATATAATTGGAAACCCGTTCCAGCCGTGGAATATTACTAAGCGGCGATGGTATTTAACCAGTACGAGGTAACAACTATGAACTTTTACATTTTACAATTTTTTTCCATTCTTGTTTTGTGCAGCGCGCTTGCGTGCAATACGGTCAATTCGTCGGCGGTTTCCACGTCGGCTCAACCCGCTCCGGAAGTTAACACGGGTGACGTCATTTCTAATTCCGAGGGCACGCAAACAGCCGTGTTTGCCGGCGGCTGTTTTTGGGGCGTAGAAGCGGTTTTCGAACGCATCAAAGGAGTGACTGACGTAAAGTCCGGATATTCTGGCGGCTCGGCCAAAAACGCAAACTACGATGACGTAAGCGACGGCAAAACCGAACACGCCGAAGCGGTTCTAATCACTTTCGATTCGTCCAGAGTCTCGTATAAGCAGCTTCTCCAAGTGTTTTTCTCCGTCGCTCACGATCCCACGGAACTTAACCGCCAGGGCCCTGATACCGGCCCGCAATATCGTTCGGCAATCTTTTTCACGAATGACGGGCAAAAAAGCGAGGCCGAAAGTTACATCGCGGAACTGAAGACCGGCAAGGTATTTCCGAAGCCAATCGTGACACAGATCGTCGCATTGGAAAAGTTTTACGACGCGGAAGCCTATCATCAGGATTATCTCGCACACAACCTCGATAGTCCGTACATCATTGCCCACGATTTGCCGAAGCTCGAAAATTTACAAAAGCAGTTTCCCACTTTATATGCAAGGAAATAGTCGATTATTAGAACATCATTAGAGGAAGCGTCGGCGCAGGCCGGCGCTTCTTATTTCGAAGCAAAAGGGCGCAAATATTAGGAGAATTGGAATTTCTAAGGCGCGGGTGGTATTAACCACTCCGATAAAATCTTTTCTTGCTCGAAAAAGGCATGAACGGGTTTCCCTTTTTTTGTCATCGGAAGCTTAAAAAACATTGCAAGCTGCTCTTGTATACCTTTTTCGCCTCTTTGTTTTGCGAGATCAAGAAGGCGGGCGATCTCTATCGCAAGCGGCGCGGCGAGAATCGAATCACGGCATAGGAAATTGACTTTTATCTGCATCGGCTGCCCAAGAAAGCCCGTAATGTCGATATTGTCCCACGCTTCCTTGTTGTCCTTACGCGGGCGATAATAGCGGATGTCGACGATGTGATCTTCCACTTCGTATCCGAGAATATCGTCCAGCACCGAGCTCTTCGTTTTCACTTTTGAAGCAAGTGAATCCTCATCGCTCAATGCAAGGCCGTCTCGATTGCCCAACAGGTTTGTCGAATACCAGCCGTCAACTTTCAGCGCACGCGTTTTGAGGGCCGGAGCGAGTACCGTTTTGATAAACGTCTGCCCGGTTTTACCGTCTTTGCCGGCGAGAGGGACGCCCTGTTTTTCAGCAAACTCTACGAGGGCGGGAATCTCCGCCGCAACCGATGGCGTAAAATTCCCATAGGGAACACTTTCCGAAATCGCCGCATAGGCATAAAGCATCGCCGGTGCGATATCGAGGGAGTTGTCGTCCAAGGCCTTTTCAAAGCCCGCCAACGTACTGAATATCTCGTTGCCTTCGACAGCTAATTTCTCGGTCGAGGCAAGGTTTATGACGACCGCTTGGTCACACGTTTTTTTGAATTCCTGCAGGTCTTTTTCGAGCTTCTCAATTGTTGCCAGGTGCGAATAGCCGGAAAATTGATTTGGTCCGTGAATGTTCGTCAAAAAACGTTTATTACCGATTGCAGGCCAGGGTTTGATTTTTCTCAGATATTCTTCGACGGCGATGAATTGCTTGTGAGTCAAAACCTCATGCTCTTCGGCAGCTTTTGCGAGGTGATCGCCAAAAAGATCCCAGCCGCCGAAAATGATGTGGGTATAATCCGCTAGATTTTCGACATCGAAACTCGCAAGCGGCAATCCTACCTTGCCAATCAGCCCTTTTTTTAATAGTTCGATTCCAGCGGCCATCGTCGTGCCGACGGCTCCGCCCAGGCCAACTACTGCAATTCCTAGTTTTCGTTTAACCATAAGGAAACGACAAGTTTACAACAGAAATCTTTGCGGCGTTACCGGTAAATTGCATTTAGCCGAGATTTCAGCCCACGCGGAAAGCGAGTAAACTAAGTCATTTTCGCATTAGCGAAATTTAAAGTGGTGAGGATTCGTTCACTTGTCGCTGAAGTGACACAGAAGCGCAACGCTGCCGCACACCGTGCACTGAATGACAGGGCTAAACTCGTCGATCGCTATGCGATCAGAGTCGCGCACAGTTTCACCAACTCCCTCTTAAGTAATTTCCCAGTAGGCCCTTTCGGAATATCATCAACGAAATGAATCGTTTTCGGGCATTTGAAATCAGCAAGATGCCGTCGGGAGAAGTCGATTAGTTCCGATTCCGTGATGACGACCACACTGTCTGCTGACGCAGATTCCCCACTTTTGAAAGCAAGGGAGCTAAAACCAGGTTTCAGAACGACAAAAGCCGCGACTTCCTCACCGTACAGCTCATCGGGAACACCTACGACTGCAGCAGATTCGACGGCAGGATGCGTAAAAAGCAGCTCGTCGATCTCACGCGGATAAATATTCTCGCCGCCGCGAATGATCAGGTCGGATTTACGATCGGCGATGTAAAAAAAGCCCTCCACATCCCGATAACCGATGTCGCCCGTGTGAAACCAGCCGTTTGCGAACGCCTTTTTGTTCGCTGCCTCGTTCTTGTAATAACCCTTGAAAATGTTATCGCCGCGAAGCACGATCTCGCCCAATTCTGCGTCGGGCATTTCGTTATCATTTTCGTCGAAAATCTTCATTTCATTTCCGATCGCCTGGCCGCACGAACCGGGCCGGCGTGTCTCGTTCGGTGGATTGAATGTCGAGCGGCAGGTGGATTCGCTCAAGCCATAACCCTCGATAACAAGACAGCCAAACGTCTCTTCGAACTTTTTTAAAACTTCCGCCGGAATCGGAGCAGATCCGCACATCGCGAATCGAAGTGATTCGCACTTTGGCTTTTGGATTTTGGCTTTTGGATTTTGTAGCTTTGGACTTTGGGCTTCGGACTGCGGACTTTGGAGCAGCATCAAGAGCATCGTTGCCACCGAACCGAATGATGTGATCCGGTATTTCGAAACGATGTTCCAAAATCGGGACGCCGAAAACTTTGGAGTCACGACAGTCGAGCCGCCTGCGAATAATGCGGTCATTGTCGTGACGGAAACCGCGTTCATATGAAAAAGCGGCATCACCGTCAGCAGACGATCATGCTCATCGAACCCGAGCCATTCGGTAATCTGTCGGGCATTTGCGACAAGGTTTCCATGCGTGACCAGACAGCCTTTAGGTTTTCCGGTCGTGCCCGAGGTGTAAATTATTATCGCTTCAACGTCTGAATCAATGTCGATTTGTTTGAGTTTGTCGCTGAATTCTCTTGTGGCTTCAGCAACGTTGTCAAAAACACATACTTTTTTGGGAAATGGTGAGCTTGAACCCTCGAAAACGGATAAAAATTGCGTATTGACGAGCAATATTTTTGTTTCGGAATTTTCTATAACAAATTCTATCTCATCGTTTTTGAGAAGAGCATTGACCGGACCGGCCAATGCTCCGATCTTAAAACAGGCGAAATAAGCGATAATGTATTCGGCGGAATTCGGCAAAAGGAGGCTCACGACGTTGCCTCTCGCAATTTGGTGTTCCAGAAGCAGGTTTGCGGTGCGATTTACTGCTTTATCGAACTCGGAATAAGTCCATTGCCGCCCGTCCACCTCCGAGAACAAAAATACTTTGTCTCCGTATTCGCGAACGCGATTCTCAAGCAATTCACGCACATTTTTGTTGCTTTTTGCCATAATGTCGTGTATAAGTTTAGCACGATAAAACTAACAGTTCTAATACACTTAACCCCGCTCGACATCTAAATATGACGACCTATCGCAGCTTTATCGATGGTTTTTGGCTTGATTCGGTTTCGGGTGAAACTTTGACTAATATAAACCCCGCGAACGTAAACGACATAATCGGAACCGCTCAGTTGTGTACTCGCGAAGAAGCAGGACGCGCGGTCGAAGCGGCATGCAACGCATTTAAGGGCTGGCGCTCGACACCGGCACCGGCGCGGGGGCGAATAATAGCCAGAGCGTCCCGCCTGATGGAAGACAACAAAGAAGAGCTTGCCGAAATCCTGACCCGTGAAGAAGGCAAGACATTATCGGAATCACGCGGTGAAGTGGCTCGTGCAATCAACGTCGTCGAATTTTGCGCGGGCGAATCGCGGCGGATGAACGGCGAAACTATTCCGTCGGAACTCCCGGCGAATTTCGCTTATACAATCAAAGAGCCGCACGGCGTTGTTGCGCTGATAACGCCATGGAATTTCCCAGTTGCGATTCCGGCATGGAAGATGGCGCCGGCGCTTGTGGCGGGAAATACGGTTGTAATCAAGGCTGCGGAATCAACGCCGGCTACAGCGGTTCGTCTCACGGAGATATTTCATGAAGCGGGTGTTCCTGCCGGCGTACTCAATTTGCTGCTCGGAAAAGGCAGCGAAGTCGGTGAAGAGATAGTCAATCACCCGGCAGTACGGGCGGTTTCGTTTACAGGTTCTACCGAGATCGGTTTTCAAATATATCAGCAGGCGGCGAGGCGTGGAATACCGGTTCAATGCGAGATGGGAGGCAAGAATCCGGCTGTCGTTCTCGAAGATGCGGACATGGAACTTGCCGTTGAGTCAACCGCTCAGGGTGCATTCGGCTCGACCGGGCAGCGATGCACGGCCACGAGCCGTGCCGTCGTGATCGACAAAATCGCCGACGACTTCGTCGAAAGGATCGTTAAACGAGCAAAGGGTTTCACTCTCGGTGATGGACGCGATCCGAAAACCGATATCGGCCCATCGGTCGACGAAAAACAGTTTAATACGGTTTTGAAGTACATAGATATCGGGCGCGAAGACGGAGCGACGCTGCTATGTGGCGGCAAACGGGCGGATGGTAACGGCCTGGAAAACGGCTACTTTATCGAGCCGACTGTCTTCGATCACGTTACCCCTGACATGCGGATCGCCCGCGAAGAGATCTTCGGGCCGGTGCTTTCGGTCCTGCGGGTCAAGGATTTTGAAGAGGCGATGATCGTCGCAAATGACTGCGACTATGGCCTCTCGTCTTCAGTTTTTACAAATGATGTCAACGACATTTTCCGGTTCGTTCAGGAGATCGAATCCGGCATGACGCATATCAATTCACCAACGACTGGCGGCGAAGCGCACGTCCCATTCGGCGGAATAAAGGCCACCGGTATCGGCGCCCGCGAACAAGGTTCGACCTCGCTGGACTTTTACACGGAGCTGAAAGTCGTGTATGTGGATTACACAGGACGCAAACGTGAGGGTAATTTGTACTAACGAGCGGAAACGAGGAACTCTTTGAATCAGAAACCGCTGAAACAAGCCATAAAAACTCTATGAAACATCAATTAATCATCTTCTTTTTACTAATTGCGATCGTCGCGATCGGCTGCGAGCCGAATCCGACTTCAAATCAGATGGCGAATTCAAACACGAATGGGACTGCCAACGCAAAATGGGATGCACACGTCGAGCAGTTCATAATTGATTATTTCACGGCGAATCCCAACTTTGCCGTGTATCAGGGCAAACACGAGCATGACGGCAAGCTGCCGGACTGGACTGAAGAAGGCCTAAAGAAAGAGGTCGCCCGGCTAAAAAATGAGCGTGAAAGGGCCGCGGCGTTCAAAGACGATCAGCTCGACGAACGCCAGCGATTCGAACGCGATTATCTGATCTCGCAAATCGACAAAGATCTTTTTTGGCGTGAAACCGTCGACCAGCCGCACGCCACGCCGTATTTTTACTCCGACGCTCTCGACCCGGACGTCTATGTCTCGCGCGAATATGCGCCGCTTGAAACGCGTATAAAAGCTTATACGACCTACGCAAGAAATGTTCCGCCTGCGCTCGAGCAGATAAAGGATAATCTCAAACTTCCACTTGCGCGAAATCATATAAAGATCGCCCGCACAACGATTGGCGGACTCGCGGACTTTTTCGCGAAGGACGTGATCACTGTTTTTCAGCCGGTGACGGATGCGTCGTTGCAAAAAGATTTTGCCGAAGCGAACACCGCAGCGGCCGACGCGATCAAGAGTTTCGACGCCTGGCTGGGCAAGCAGGAAGCTTCGGCGACGGACAATTTTGCGCTCGGTGCCGACAAGTTTAAGCT
>Ga0136617_10003182_pt1 | contig 14682 bp, 14 predicted proteins | sample AntDrymUQ3222106_2_FD_129672 | JGI IMG/M metagenome (GOLD analysis project Ga0136617, IMG submission 129672) | Polar desert sand microbial communities from Dry Valleys, Antarctica - metaG UQ322 (21.06) | ecosystem: Environmental > Terrestrial > Soil > Desert | place: Antarctica: Dry Valley... | reverse complement strand
GAGGTCGACCGGCTCAATCGGATCGTCAACGACGTGCTGGACTTTGCGCGGCCGATCCGATTCGACTACTCGCCGGCCGACGTCAATGCCCTCTGTGCCGACGCGGAGCAGGCCACGCGCGCGGAGGCTGCCGGCATCAGGGTCGAGCTGAGCCTCGATCCGACACTGAAGCCGTTTGTCACCGACGCCGAACGCCTCAGAACCGCGCTCATCAACATTCTGACGAACGCCAGACATGCGGTGACGGCCCGTCAACGAATCAACGGCGTCAGCGGCCGCGGCGACCCGGACATTGAGGTGGAGACGGCACCTGCCGGGCCGGGCGCATCGACGGCGTCCGGTTTCAGCCGGAACGCCGCGGCCATTCGCATCACCATCCGCGATCGCGGCATCGGCGTGAAACCGGAAGACCTGCCGCACGTGTTCGATCCGTACTTCACCACGAAGCGTACCGGCTCGGGCCTCGGCCTCGCCATCGCCAAGAACATTATCGAAGGAATGGGCGGCTCGATCGCGCTCGAAGGCCAGCCCGGGATCGGCACAGAAATCCGCATCGATCTTCCCGTACGGACCACGGCTGATCGTTCCGTTCAACAGCCGGATTACGTGGAGCCCCGCGCATGACGCCTCGAGGCGGCACGCTGCTGCTCGTCGACGACGAACAGAAAATCCGCCGCACGCTGGGACAGGCACTGCGGGCCGAGGGGCACGAGGTGCTCGAGGCCGCGAGCGTCGACGAGGCCCAGCGCACCCTCGCCGAGCGCAACGTGGACGTGCTCATCGTGGACAACATGATGCCCGACGCGACCGGGCTGGACCTGATCAGGGAGCTCGCCGCCACGACGGCGGAAGCCGAGCGTCCACAGATTCTCATGATGACGGCGCACGCCACCATCGAGAGCGCCATCGAAGCGATGAAGTTGGGCGCGCTCGATTATTTGCAAAAGCCGTTCGAAATCGAAGAACTGGTCGTGGTCGTCCGGCGAGCGCTCGAGCTTCAACGCCTCAGCTCGCACCAGCGGTATCTCCTCAACGAGCGCGACGAAGACTTCAACCACTACGGCATCGTCGGCCGCAGCCGGGGGATGGAGGAAGTGATCCGGAAGGCGGAGCTCGTGGCCGAGACCAAGAGCACCATCCTGATCACCGGCGAGACCGGCACCGGCAAAGAGCTGGTCGCGCGCGCGATTCATGCCCGAAGCGCGCAGCGCAACATGCCGCTGATCAAGGTGAACTGCGCCGCCATCCCCGAGACGCTGCTCGAATCGGAATTGTTCGGCCACGTGCGCGGAGCGTTCACCGGCGCCACGACCAACAAGAAGGGCAAGTTCGCGCTCGCTGACGGCGGCACGATTCTGCTCGATGAGATCGGCACGATGAGCCCCGTCCTGCAGTCGAAGCTGCTGCGCGTGCTGCAGGAGCGCGAGTTCGAGCCGCTGGGCTCCGAGCGCAGCCAGCAGGTCGACGTGCGAGTGATTGCGGCGACCAACCGCGAACTGCGCCAGATGGTGGCGGATGGCCTGTTCCAGGAGGATTTGTTCTACCGTTTGAACGTGATTCCTATCGAGATTCCGCCGCTGAGGAACCGTCGCGAAGACATTCCGGTGCTGACGGAGTATTTCGTCCGCAAACATCAGCAGCGCACCGGCAAGCGCATTGATCGCATCGAGGAGGGCGTCCTCGACACGCTCGTCGATTACGAGTGGCCCGGCAATGTCCGCGAGCTCGAAAACACCATCGAGCGCGCCGTCGTCCTGTCAACGACCGGTGTGATCAACTCGGCGTCCATCTCGGTGCTTGGCGCGGCCACGGCGCAGTCCAGCACACTCCCCTCGCTGAAGCTACGCACGAATATCGAATGGGTTGAGCAGGAAACAATCCGGCGGGCGCTCGAGAATGCCGGCGGTGTCAAAAAGGACGCGGCTGATCTGATGGGGATCAGTCAGCGTGCCCTCAGCTACTACCTCGCCAAGTACAAGTTCCAATAAACCGTAACGGATTACGGGGCGCGTAACTGTCCGCCGCGCCACGCCTGCCGGATCCCCGGGATTTCCGTCAAGATCACCACCTGAGCGCGGCATTGGCCTTGCCTTGCCAACCTCATGACCAAGATGCTTATCCTCTCGATCTGCATCTCGCTGCTGGTCCTGTGGGCGCTCGGCTGCGGCGACGTCGCCGCAGATTCGTTTAGTTCGATCGCACCAACTGACCGCGAACCGCACCGCCCGTGTTGAGCGACGTGTGGACGTTGAAGTAGTTCGCTGCGGGGTTGTTGAAGATTCCCTGCGCAACAGAGGCGGCGCTCGCCGGATTGTTCGCGCTCAGGCCGTTCTTGGACAGCGACCCCTGCCCATTGGAAACCGCCGTATCGGTCGACGTCAACGGCAAGCCGACCACGACACCAGCGATCGTGCCGGCCGGGCCATTGTGGATGTGCGCGCCGGTGATCGTCGTGTTCTGAGGAAACCCGGTCATGTGGATGGTGAAGTCGTAGGTCGCCCCGGTAATGGTGTTGGCTGCATCACGGGTGACGGTCATCTTCAACTGCATCGTCCCGCTGGCGGATGCGTCGGCGTTGGTAATCGCCGGCACTTCGTTCCCGGGCAGAAGAATGGCGGTAAACAACGCCACATTCGGATCCGAAGGGCTGGTCGGTGAATCGTCGCAGGACACGGCAAACATCAGGACTAGAGCAAGCATCACAACACGGTTCATGTGGGTATCCTCCAGGTTAGAAGACGACGCTTGTGCAATGCCCGGACCAGACGGCTACGGCCGTTTTCATTGGACAGCTGCACAACGAGTTTACTGTTTACGTAAGGGTTTACGGTTGGTGAAGTGAAGTCCAGAGTCCTGGGTGTTCCAACCGCCCGGACCCCGTCGCACTTCGTCGCGCCTATCGCACCCCTCGCACCCCGTTCGCATCCCTCGCACCATTGTTCCGACTCTCCCTCGCAACCATGACCTCTGTCGACTTGATGACCGCGAGCGCTTCGTCGCCGCGTTTCAGGCGGAGCGCATCGATCGCGTCCCGCGTGATGATCGCGGTCAGCGACTGGTCGCCGATGCGCAGGCGGATTTGCGCCATCAAGCCGTCGGTTCGAACTTCTTCGACGACCCCGCGAAGCTGGTTGCGGCCGCTCAAAGCGGCAAGAATGGTCGGCGGACGCGACGATGGGGATCGTTTGAGCGAGCGCGGCCCCTGACGCGTGAGGAACCGCTCGAGCTCGGCTTCAGACACGCGGTGGTGGCCCCCCGCGGTCTTGATGGTGCGCAGCGTGCCCTTGTAGATCCATTGCTTCAGCGTGGCATAGCTCACGCCGAGGCGCCGGGCGGCGTCGCGCACCCCGATGAGTTCATTCGCCATCCTGCCTCCAAACCGCCGAGATCGAACTTGAAAAATCGGATGGTATCATATTAAACCGACTATGCGTTTCAGGCTTTCTCTGGCGCTCCTCACCGCGGGTGTGCTCTCGGCAGCCTCGGCCCCGGCGACCGCGCGCCTGGACGTCCGAGCACCGGCGGCGCAGCGAATCACTGTGTTTGCCGCGGCGGATCTCGGCCCTCCCTTCAAGCCCCTCGTGTCGCAGTACGAACGGACGACCGGGGTCAAGGTCACTCTGGTGGTCGGTTCGACGGGCACGCTCACGCAGCAAATTCGCAACGGCGCTCCTGCGGATGTGTTTTTCGCCGCGAACGAAAGCTATATCCAGCAGCTCTCCTCCGAGTCGCTCACGATTGAACACAGTCGGCGCCTGTATGCGCGCGGACGCATCGCGGCGGTCACGCTCAGGTCGGACAGACTTCGTGTCGAGAGCCTGAGCGATCTGGCAAAACCAGAAGTGAAGCGGATCGCGATTGCCAACCCCGCGCACGCACCATATGGGGTCGCTGCGAAGCAGGCGCTGGAGGCGGCGGGCTTGTGGGGTGCCGTAGAGGCGAAGCTCGTGTACGGGGAGAACGTGCAGCAGGCCGTCCAGTTCGTGCGCAGCGGATCGGCACAAGCCGGGATCGTCGCTCGCTCCGTCTCCGATACGCCCGATTTGCGCTGGACGCTGATCGAACAGCGGCTGCATGCCCCGCTCAACCAGGTGGCTGTCGTGCTCACGCGCACGAGGGCGCCAGTGGCATCGATGGCCTTCATCGACTATGTCAACAGCACAGCCGGACGCCACGTGATGCGGCAATTCGGATTCCTCCTGCCAGGGGAGTCTTTCTAGGTGGACTGGTTCCCAGTGTGGCTCTCCTTTCGTGTCGCGCTGCTCGCGACGCTCCTGACTGTCAGCATCGGCGTCCCGATTGCCTGGCTCATGGCACGCCGCAGCTTCCCGGGACGTGACCTCGTCAGCGCCGCGCTGCTCACGCCGCTGGTCCTTCCGCCGACGGTGCTCGGCTATTACCTCCTGATGGTCATAGGCGCGCGCGGGCCGGTTGGCCGCCTGCTGGGCAAGTGGGACATCGAGCTCGCGTTCACGTGGCGCGCGGCCGTGCTCGCAGCCGCTGTGGGATCGTTCGCGCTGCTGGTGAAAACTGCGCAGTCAGGATTTGAATCGATCGACAAGCGCCTTGAACAGGCGGCGCAGACGCTCGGACATTCCGACTGGAGCATCTTCTGGAACGTCTCGATTCCCCTCGCGTGGCGATCCATCCTTGCCGGTACCGTGCTCGCCTTCTGCAAGGCGCTCGGAGACTTCGGCATCACGCTGATGGTCGCAGGCGACATTCCCGGACGGACGCAAACGCTGCCGCTCGCCATCTACGATCATGTCCAGGCCAATCAGCTCGATCACGCGAACCTCCTGTCGCTCGTCAGCGTTGGTATCGTGCTCCTGCTGATGCTCGCGTTCGGCCGCATCGTCCGCCTGCGCTATTGATGCTGAGCGTTGCCGCGCGCAAACGCTTCGGAGGCTTCACGCTCGACGCAACGTGGACGAGCAACCAGCCCATCGTCGCGCTCGTCGGACCGTCGGGTGCGGGCAAGACGCTGACGCTTCAGTGCATCGCCGGGCTGATCGCGCCCGATGAAGGGCGCATCGTGTCGGCCGGACGCGTCCTGTTCGACCGCGCAGAAGGGGTGAACCTGCGGCCCCAGGAACGGCGAATCGGCTACGTATTCCAGGGGTATGCGCTGTTTCCGCACATGACCGTGCACGAAAACATCGCGTTCGGGTTGCGCACCCGCCGTCGCGCCGCAGGCTCGTTGGACCGCCCTGATCGCACCACCGCGATTATCGAGCGGCTCGACCTCGCGGGGGTCACCGCCAAATATCCATCGGAGCTGTCAGGTGGTCAGCAACAGCGCGTGGCGCTCGCGCGCGCCCTCGCGACCGACCCGGACGTTCTGCTTCTCGACGAGCCACTGTCGGCGCTGGATGCGCCTCTGCGCCGCGAGTTGTGCGGCGATCTCAGCCGCACGCTTCGCGACTGGGGCAAGATCGCCATCCTTGTTACCCACGATCTCTCCGAGGCCTACCAGATCGCTGACACAGTCGTGCTGTACGAGCACGGCAAAACGACAAGTGCCGTTTTGAAGAACGACCTGTTGTGGCACCCTTCGTCCGAGCGCGTCGCGCGGCTAATCGGCGCCCGAAATATTCTCCGAGGTGTGATCGCGGAACTATCGGACGATGCGATCGTCCTCGAGTGGCGCGGCGGACGCCTGGAAGCTGCGCGATCGCCCAGTCATCAACTACACGCTCGGGCCGGTGAACCCCTCGCCTTCTTCGTGCGTCCGGAATACGTGCGGCTCATCCGTAAGAACAGACCTGTGACCGACGGGCTGCGGCAGACCAACCTGTTCCATGGCAGCATCGTCGGGGAGCGCGACGAGGGGGCGACGTGGGTGTTGTTCTTCCGTCTCGACAGACCTGGCGCGCCGAGCCAGGAAACGTTCGATCTGGAAATCGAAATTCCCAAGCTTGTCTATGAGAGGCTGAACATCTCGGCGGACCGCCACTGGGATGTTTCGATCCACCCTGGATCAATACAGGTCCTGCCACACTGAACAGTGCGAATTCAGGCCAGATTCGCCAAGTCCTGCTGCAACGCGGCGGCGTCTCTCGGCGCATGGCCGCCGCTGTCGTTGTGAAATATACGTATGCCGGGCGCCGTCACTTTTCTGTCACGCTCATCCGCTGGACGACGATGGCGGACGTCTCTCCAGCGCGTTCGGCCCACGCGACGGCAAAGCCGTCACTGACGGAGATCACATGGGGATAAAAAGCCGAACGCCCCTCGTTCAACGTGTGCGGCGGGCCGAATGAGCCCTTCATGGACGACGCAAGGCGCGCGACCACGCTCCGCGTGTCTCCCTGCTGCTCGTCCCACACCGCCGCTACATGGTGGCCATTCAAGCTGACGGCGATCTGCGGATGGGCGGCATCCTCACGATCGTCGACTGTCAAGCGAATCCGCGGCGCGAATGTGCGTCCGTCCGTGGTCGAGGTGTAGAAAATAGCCTTCTGCGGAGTTGGCAGGTTGACGAGCGTCGGCCAGACGAGATGAATCGCATCGTGTGCCCCGGCCGCCATCGCCGGTCCGTCGTCCGGACACCCTGACAGCTGCCATTTGTCTTCGCTGACGCGGGTCAGCGGGCTGTACGTACGCCCGCCGTCGGTGGATGTTGCCATCGCGATATCGCGCATGCTCTCGGGAAAGATATGACGCCACGCCACGTTGACGCGGCCACTTGGCCCGACGGCAACCGCGGTCTTGCAGCAGTAGCACACGTCACGCGCGACGTGCGACTCGGCGACCGCCCCGTCGGGTCCGACGACCGCTTGATACACGTCCTGCCGTGGATCTCCAGCCGTGTTCGAAGCACCGCCAGCGTGCTGCGCGCCCCCGTGATGGCGGTGCGCAGGATCAGCATCGCGGCCGTCGAGCCAGACAGCATGGACCGCACCATCGCGGCCCGGCGTGAGCGAGTGCCATCCACGCGCGCCTGTGAGCGCCGTGTCGTGCAGCGTCATCGCAGGGCTGAACGTGCGTCCTCCGTCGGTAGACCGAGCGAGGCGCATAGCAGACTTTCCATCCAGCCTCGACGGCCACATCACCGTGATTGCCGCTTGTGTCGCCGTCACGCGCGGCGGCTGCTCGGCATTGGACGAGGCGTCGCCCGGCCGGTCGTTCACGCGCTGGGGACTCGAAAATGTTGCGCCGCCGTTTTCGCTGATGGCGGTGTACACGTCCATCACATCCTTCAATGTAGACGTCCACACCGCCACGACACGGTTCCCGGAAACCGCCAGCGACGGCATGCGGTTTAACGTCCCCGGGATCCCCAAGTGAGCCGGCGCCGCCGGCCGATCGGGCGGCGTATCTTTCAGCGGCGCGCATCCGGCTAATCCACACAGCATGAGAATCGCGGCCTTGTTCATACTCGTGCCCTCATTTGCGCGGCCCAAAGGCCGGCGTAAGTAACCACGACAAAAGATGTCCAGCTTGCTCACGAGTCGCCTTCGGTGACGCGTCCACTGCCCAGCCGTGGCCCGGATCGGTTCCAAGCGCGAACGCCACAACCTTCACGGCATCCTGCCTTGATAGCGATAACGTGATCATGGCCCCGGGCTGAAGTTTTCCGATGTTGTCGGCGAACTGGCCGGGCTGGAGGCGCTCCCCATTCACCGCCGTGATCTCGTCACCCGGCGACACCCCGGCGGCAAAAGCCGGCGAGTCTCGGCGGACCTCGCTCACCAGCGTCCGCTGACTGTCCGTTCTGGTCGCCAGACCGGCCCAGGGTGGTGGAGTCTGCGGTTGAGAGTTCATTCGAAGACCAAACCAATCGAGTGCATCCGCGTAGTCGAGCTCTGCCGTCGTCTCCAGCGCCCGCTCCAGCCAGTTCCGGATCTCACGTTCATGGGCCTTGCCGGCGACGGCCGCGACGACGGCCCGCAAATCTTCGGCGCTGAATCCTTTTTCTCCCGAAAACCGGTCGTACATCGTCCGCATCACATCATCGAGCGATTTCGCGCCGTTTGTCGCGCGGCGGAGCTTCGCATCCAGCACAAATCCGATGACGGCGCCTTTCACGTAGTAGCTGATGGACGTGTTCACGCTGTTCTCGTCCTGCCGGTAGTACTTGATCCACGCATCGTACGACGCCCTCTCCGCTGACTGTTCCAGCCGCCCGGGGGTTGTCTGCAGGGAGCGGATTTGTGACGACAGCGCGCCTAGATATTCTTCCACCGTGGCCAAGCCGGCGCGCGGCAGCAGAAGATCGGCGTAGTAGTCGGTGATGCCCTCCGCGAACCACAAATGTTTCGAGTACACCTCGTTCTCGTAGTCAAACGGTCCCAGCTCGACCGGCCGCAGCCGTTTGACATTCCATGCGTGGAAGTATTCGTGAGTGGCGGTGCTGAGCCACTCGAGGTGTCCGGCGCGCGCGTCCGTCGGCTGGCGGGGGATGTTGATGACCGTCGAGTTCTTGTGCTCCAGCGCGTTCAGGGGAGCACCGATGATGTTGAAGAAGTAATAGCGATCGAACGGAACATCACCCCAGAAGCGCGCGGTCGCCTCGGCTGCCTTCACGAGATCCTGAACCGCCTGCGGGCCATTCCAGACGCCGCGCTCGCGGAGGTCCACAAGGTAGTGCGGCTTATCCGACACCCGGAACTCGTACACGGCCGGGGTGCCGGCAACGATCGGCGAGTCCACCAGCGTGTCGTAATCGGGCGCGACGTAGGTGTTCTCTCCCGGGCCGGGCGCCATCCCGGACAGGCTCTGCGTCCACCCCGCCGGCAGCAGCACGCGAACTTCGTGCGTCCGGCGAGACGGTGACTCGACCAGCGTGATGAAGGTTGGGGCGCCGTTCAACAGGGCGAACTCTTCGTCTACCCAATTGGTGCGCACGCTCATCTCGTGGGCGTACACGCGATAACGCACCCAGACCGTCGTTGCCCCATTTGTCGTGACCCGCCACCGATTCTTACGGGTCTTCTCGACAGCCAGCGGCGCGCGGGCCGCGTCGGTTGCCGTAAACGCCTCCACGTGCCGCGCGTACTCACGAACCATATAGGAGCCGGGAGTCCACACCGCCATCATCAGGTCGACCTGAGGATGGCTTCCCGTGGGGACTGAGGCTTCGATTTCGACGTAGTGCGTCTGTGGAGCCGGAAAACTCACGGTGTACCGGACCGGCTCGAGCGTTTGCGAGTCTGCAGATACTGCGAACAGCACCGCAGCAAACACAAAGATCCATGGACGGCATCTCGTGTTCATCCCAGCGTTTCTCCAGGTCGGAGCTCCAGAACATCGATGTTGCTCCGAGCAGCGAACGTACGCAGCTCGTCGGGCGTGCCGGTCAACTCCGGAAACGTGTCGTAGTGCATGGGCACGACAGCCTTCACGCCGAGCCAGGCGGCGGCGATGGCGGCGTCCTCGGGTCCCATCGTGAAGCGATCACCGATGGGCAGAAAGGCGACCTCAGGCGCGAAACGTTCGCCGATCACACGCATGTCGCTGAAGAGTCCGGTGTCTCCGGCGAAGTAAATCGCGAAACCGTCTTCGAAACGGACGACAAAACCTGTCGCAGGGCCGAGGTAGGTGCCGTCGGCGGCGCTGCTGCTGTGTAAAGCGGGCACCATCGCGATCTCGATTCCCGAGATGCGCTGGCGCCCACCGATGTTCATCGGCCGGAGGTGCTTCAGGCCCTGCCGCTCGAGCCATCCGGCCAGCTCGGGCGATGCCACCACCGTTGCACCGGTCTCACGCCCGACACTCGCCGCGTCCTCGCAGTGATCCGAGTGGCCGTGCGTGATCAACATCAGGTCCACCGCGTCGACGCGCTTCGCGCTCGGTGGACAGGCGGGATTATTGGTGAGGAAGGGATCGAACAGCAGCCGCAGACCCCTGGGTGAAGTGATCAAAAACGTCGCGTGCCCGAACCACTTCAGCTTCAACCCGCGAAGATGCGCCGTTCCCCCTTTGGGCTTCGAATCGGCCGACGGCAATCGCATCGAACGGAATTATCCATTAAGATCGCACAGACGTGTCTACCGTTATCCCGCTGACTCCTGTTTCCCCGCCAGAACCGTCGACGCCGCTCAAGGCAGGGCCGAAGCCCGAGTGGCTCAAAGTGAAGGCCCCGGGGTCCCCGTCCTATCTCAGGCTGAAGGGGCTGATGCGCGAGCTCGACCTCCACACCGTCTGCGAGGAAGCGCGATGCCCGAATATCGGCGAGTGCTGGACGCACGGAACGGCCACGTTCATGATTCTCGGCGACACCTGCACGCGCGCCTGCGGATACTGCGCGGTCGGGCACGGACGTCCGGACGCTGTTGACGCCGCCGAGCCGGCGCGCGTCGCTGCGGCAGTTGCGCAGCTCGATCTCGCCCACGTCGTGATTACGTCCGTCGATCGTGACGATGTGCCGGATGGCGGCGCGGCGATCTTTGCGGAGACCATTCGCGCCATACGCGCGCGGACGCCACAGGCGAGCATCGAAGTGTTAATCCCCGACTTCCAGGGCAAGGCAGCTCCGCTCTACACGGTGCTTGACGCGGGGCCGGATATCCTGAACCACAACACCGAAACGGTACCGCGCCTGTATCGCCTGGCCCGATCGGGTGGACGTTACTCGCGCACGCTCGAGCTTCTGGACCGCTCTCGCCTGTATGCGCCCGGCATCGCGACCAAATCGGGCGTCATGCTGGGCCTCGGCGAAAAGTGGCAGGAGGTCGTCGATACCCTCCGGGATCTGCGCAATGTCGGGTGCGCGATCCTCACGCTCGGCCAGTACCTCCGCCCCTCGCCGGCTCACCTGCCGATGACGCGCTACTACCATCCTGACGAGTTTGCACAGCTGAAGGCCATCGCGATCGAGATGGGCTTCAGGCACGTGGAGTCGGGCCCGCTGGTGCGCAGCTCGTACCATGCGCTCGAACAGGCGGAGGCGATCAAAAAGGGGTAAGGGGTGAGGGGTGAGGGGTGAGGAAGGTCGCAGCCTTCCTGAACACTGCTTCCATCATCGATGCCGTGAGTCTGCCGGTGTTCGTATTTTGCCGGCTCGGGTGATAGGAACCGATGACGATCGGTGAGCCTGCCACTCTGTGTACCACGCCATGGCCGAACGCGGGTCGGGGCCTCACGACGATCGCCTTCCCCGCCACGACTCTCCACCACGCGTCGAACGCGATCTTTCCGAGCGCGACGACGACCTCGACATTCGGAAGCTGCGAGAGCTCGGCTTCGAGGTGTGACTGGCACGCAAGGATCTCGCCGGGTGTGGGCTTGTTGTCTGGAGGAGCGCAACGTACGGCTGCGGCGATGTACGCGCCGTTCAACTGCAGGCCGTCTTCGATTGAATGAGAGGTGGGAATGTTGGCGAAGCCGTTCCGATTCAGCGCGCTCATCAGGAAATCACCCGAACCTCCACTGCCGTCGCCGGTGAAGACACGGCCGGTCCGGTTTGCACCATGCGCGGCCGGCGCGAGGCCGAGAATCAGCACGCGCGCATTCGGATCGCCAAACCCAGGGACAGGCCTCGCCCAGTAGGTGTCGTTGCGGAACGCGGCCCGCTTCAGACGAGCGATGTCCGTGCAGTAGCTGCGTAACCGGCTGCACCGGTTGCACGTGACGATATCGTGATGAACCTTGCTGAGTGACACGCTGCCGCCAAGTTCTAACTTCTAGCTTCTTACTTCTTACTTTTTCCTGGGCTTGTACACGTGCGCGCTCTCGCCGAAGAACACGTCGGCCGCCTCCATGACCGTCTCCGACAGCGTCGGATGCGGGTGGATCGTGAGCTTGAGATCGGCGGCGAGCGCGCCCATCTCGATCGCGAGCGTGCCCTCCGCAATCAGCTCGCCGGCGCCTGACCCTACGATGCCGACGCCGAGCACGCGCTCGGTCTCGGGATCGATGATGAGCTTCGTGAGGCCATCGGGCCTGCCGAGCGTGGTCGCTCGTCCCGACGCAGCCCAGGGAAATTTGGCGACCTCGACCGTGAGGTTCTGCTTCTTCGCTTCAACCTCGGTGAGACCGGCCCACGCGAGCTCGGGATCGGTAAAGACCACCGCTGGAATGGCACGCGGCTCGAAGACCGACGGGTGGCCGTGAATCGCCTCGACCGCCACCCGTGCTTCGTGCGACGCCTTGTGCGCGAGCATCGGATCGCCGGCGACGTCGCCGATGGCGAAGATGGAGGGCTCCTTAGTGCGGCGCTGCCCGTCGACTTCGATGAAGCCCCGCTCGTTGACCGTCACCTTCGTCTTGTCGAGCCCCTTGATAGTCGAGTTCGGACGTCGGCCAACGGCCACAAGCACGCGGTCGAATATCTGGGGTTCGACCGGTGCATTTTTCCCCTCGAAGGCGACGCTCAACCCCTTCTTGTCGTCCTTGACGCCGGTCACTTTCGTTTCGAGAAGTATCACCTCGCAGTACGTCTCCATCCGCTTTGCCACGACGGCGGCAAGATCGCGATCGGCTCCCGGCAGGAGGCCATCGGTCATCTCGACCACCGTCACCCTGGAACCGAGCGCGGCGTAGACCGTGCCGAGCTCCAGACCGATGTACCCGCCGCCCACGATCAGCAGCCGATTCGGCACGTCAGGCAGCTCGAGCGCGGTCGTCGAATCGAGCACCTTCGGGCTGTCGATCGACACGTTCGGCACCTTCGTCGGCAGGGAGCCGGTCGCGATGATTATGTAGTCGACCTCGATGTGCTGCTCCCCGCCAGCCGCATCCACGGTCAGGGTCTTGCCGTTGCCGATCGTGGCGCGACCCTGGACATAGGTCACCTTTCGCGATTTGGCGAGCAACCCGAGGCCGCTGGTCTGCTTCTTGACGACCGCGTCTTTCCAGCCGCGAAGCTTGTCGATGTCGATCGCCGGCTTGCCGAAAGACACGCCGAACTCGTCGGCATGCTTCGCTTCATCGAGCACCCTCGCCGCATGCAGCAGAGCTTTGGACGGGATACACCCTCGGAACGTGCAGACCCCGCCGGGGTTCGGCTCCGCGTCGATGAGAGTGACCTGCATGCCGAGGTCGGCCGCGTGAAACGCGGCTGCGTAGCCTCCGGGACCTGCGCCGATGACTGCTACGCGAGTGGTCATGAATTTGGAGATTGGGGGATAGGTGATTGGGCGATATGTGGCCTATTGAGCAATCGGCGACTCCTCACCCAATCACCCATTCACCCACCCGCCAGATGTTATGCGTCCAGCCACATCAGCGCCGGCTGTTCGATCGCTTCGACGATCCAGCGCAGCATGCGCACGCCGTCGGCGCCGTCGATGACGCGGTGATCGTAGGACAGCGTCAGCGGCATCAGGAATCGCGGCACGAACTCGCCGTCGATGAAGACCGGCTCCATGCGCGCCCGCGAGACGCCGAGGATGGCGACTTCCGGCCAGTTGACGATCGGCATGAACGGGCCGCCTCCGAGACTGCCGAGATTCGAAATGGTCATCGAGCCACCCTGCATGTCGTCGAGCGACAGCTTGCGGGCTCTCGCCTTTTCAGCCGCCTGCGCGATCTCGTCGGCGAGCTGCGAGATGTCTTTCTTGTCCACATCGCGCACGACGGGCACGAGCAAGCCGCGATCGGTATCGACCGCGACGCCGATGTGGACGTATTGCTTGAAAATGACTTCGTCAGTCTGCAGATCGACTGATGAATTCGCCTGCGGAAATTTCTTCAACGCCACCGCGAGCACTTTCATGAGGAACGCCGTGATCGTAACTGGCGCCCTGCCCTCGGCTTCGGATTTCTTCGACAACCGTTTACGCAGCGTCTCGACAGCGGTGATGTCGGCGCGATCCTGCTGGAACACGTGCGGCACGGTGGTCCAGGCCTGCGTCAGCCGGTGGGCCGTGGTTCTGCGCACGCCGCCCATGGGCTTGCGCTCAATGGCTCCCCAGTGGCTGAAATCCGGCAGCGGCGCCGCCACAGCGGCCCCCGGCCGCCCGCCCCCCAGCCCGGACAACAGCCTCCGCGCGTACGCGGTGACATCGTCCATCGAGATCCGCCCACCGGCGCCGGAGCCTTGAATGTCCTGGATGTTGACGCTGAGCTCGCGCGCCAGACGCCGCGCGGAAGGCGCGGCGGGAATCGACGCGCCGCCGTCACCGCCGCCGGCCGGCTGCGGTGCTGGAGCAGCCACGGGCTTCGGCCGGGTCATCTCCACGACTTCGGCTTTGCGCTTTTCGGTCTTGGGTGCAGCGCCGGGTGCCGCCGCCGGCTGCGGTGTCGCGGCGACCGGCGCAGAGGGCGCGGCGTCTGCGTTCTGCCCTTCGCCTCCCGCCTGCCCTTCCTCGATCACAAAGATCGTCTGGCCGACCTTGACCTTGTCGCCCGGTTTTACTGTGATTTCTTTGACGACCCCATCGGCCGATGAGGGAACTTCGATCGTGGCCTTGTCGGTTTCGAGCTCGAGAACGGCCTGGTCTTTTTTGATCGCGTCTCCGGGCTTCACCATCACCCGAAGAACATCTCCACCTTCGATGTTCTCGCCCAGCTCGGGCAACTTCATGTCGGTCGGCATATTTGAGTTCTGGTCCGCGCTACGAAATTGCGGGATTCTTCTTCTCGGGATCGATTCCGAGATCCTTGATGGCTTTCTCCACGAGCTTGGCCTCGATCTGCTTGTCGCGCGCGAGTGCCGACAGCGCCCCGACGGCGATGAACCGCGCATCCACTTCGAAAAACTCGCGGAGCGCCTTGCGGCCTTCGCTGCGGCCGAAG
>Ga0136617_10003180_pt1 | contig 14686 bp, 9 predicted proteins | sample AntDrymUQ3222106_2_FD_129672 | JGI IMG/M metagenome (GOLD analysis project Ga0136617, IMG submission 129672) | Polar desert sand microbial communities from Dry Valleys, Antarctica - metaG UQ322 (21.06) | ecosystem: Environmental > Terrestrial > Soil > Desert | place: Antarctica: Dry Valley... | reverse complement strand
CCGCTCGCAACTGTTTAATCACCAATCGTCACGATTCTCTTGCACCTCTGAGTTGCCGGACGTACCATCACATCATGCGAGCCGCCGCCCTGATCTTCGCCTTCGTTTTGACGTTAGCTTGTTACCTAAGCCTTCGCGTGCAGATCAATGCTCGCACCTCAGAGCAGCCATCTGTTGAAACCGCCGAACTGGAAAACTCGCCCGCGCCGGCACCTGCGAAGATCGATTTCGGCACCCAAATTCGACCTATCTTCAATTCTGGTTGCCAGCCGTGCCACTTCAATGGCGGCACGATGTATCAACGCCTGCCTTTCGATCGCCCCGAGACTATCAAGACGTTGGGGACCAAATTATTTACTCGCATAAAAGACGAGAACGAAAGCCGCCTGATTCGCGAATTCCTTGCGCAGTAATAGACGGAGAAGAGGCGACGAGGGATTTCGAATTTGAAGAAACGAGGGGTGATCCCTTCCCCAACTTCAACGCCCAAGCAGATCGGCTTCCACCCCGAAGGTACTCAAGAGGTTATCAAGTGCTTGCCTGTTGCCTATCTGCGTAATCTGCGGATTCGGCTTTGCCTTTCCTAAATCCGAAATTCGAAATTCATCCTCGCCTCGTGTATCATTTCCCCATTCCCGAAAATTCCTAACGCTAGTCTGCAAACAAATGAATCAAACTCTTCGCACTCGCGCCGACCGTCACCTGACACCCGGCACCCGAGACCTTCTCCTTTTCGTCTTTCTTCTATTACTTGCTCCGGGGCCATTCTCCGCGCAACAACCGCAGCCCGCTGCCGACCCAACACGTCTGACCGTCGACTCCATCTTTACCTATCGAACCCGTTCGCTCGGTCCGGTTCAGTGGCAACAGGACGGGGGCGGCTACCTGGCCTTGGAGCCTTCGCCCAGCAAGAAAGGGTTCCAAGACATCGTGCGTTACGACGCGTTAAAGGGCGACCGCACGATCAAGTTATCTGCGGAGAAGCTTACGCCCCCGTCTGCCGCTGAGCCTTTGCTGGTTGAGAATTTTGACCTCAGTGCCGACGGGCAGAAACTTCTGGTGTTCACAAAGTCCGAGCGCGTCTGGCGGAGCAACACACGCGGCGACTACTGGTTAGTTGATCTCAAGGATGGGAGCCAGCGCAAACTCGGCGGAGCCGCGGCTAAACCTTCAACTCTCATGTTCGCCAAGTTCTCTCCAGACGCTACGCGCGTCGGCTACGTGCGTGAAAACAACATCTACGTCGAAGAACTGACCGGCGCTTCCGGCAGTGGTATCAAACAAATCACAGGGGACGGCTCGCGTTACATTGTCAACGGCACCTTCGACTGGGTTTACGAAGAGGAGCTCTTCTGCCGCGACGGTTTCCGTTGGAGCCCCGACGGCAAGAACATCGCTTACTGGCAACTCAACAGCGAAGGCGTAAAAGAGTTTCAGCTCATCAACAACACGGCGGGTCTCTATCCGGTAATCACCTCGTTTCCTTATCCCAAAGCCGGCGAGACGAACTCCGCCGCGCGCGTGGGTGTGGTGCCGGCCTCCGGCGGGACCACGCGTTGGTTCGATATTGGCGGCGACCCCCGCAACAACTATCTGCCGCGCATGGAGTGGGCCGCCAGCTCGGATGAAGTCGTTATCCAACAACTCAACCGGCTGCAGAACACCAACATCGTCATGCTCGGCGACATCCGCAGCGGTAAGGTGCGTCCGGTACTTACCGAAAAGGATGAAGCCTGGATCGATGTCGCCTGGGGCGACCTCGATTGGGACAAAACCGGCCTCGCGCGCGGTGACGTTGAATGGATTGATGACGGCAAGCGTTTCCTGTGGACCAGCGAACGTGACGGCTGGCGACATATCTACTCTGTTTCGCGCGACGGAAAGGACATCAAGAACATCACGCCCGGCGAATACGATGTGATGGGTGTGGAAAAAGTGGATGCCGCGAATGGCTGGCTTTATTTCCGCGCCTCGCCAGAGAATGCCGGTCAGCGTTATCTCTATCGCACCCGGCTTAGTGGCGAAGGCCAGTCTGAAAGGTTGAACTCAGAGCCCGGCACGCATGCTTACAATATCTCGCCGCGGGGCGATCTGGCGATTCACTTTTTTTCGACCTTCAACGGCGTGCCCAGGTCAGAGATTGTGCGCCTGCCGGATCACACGGTCGCGCGGATGTTAATCGACAACGCCGCATTGAAGGAGCGGCTCGAGAAACTGAAGCGCGGCCCGCAGGAGTTTTTCCGTGTGGCGATAGGTGAGGGAAGCGAACGGTTCGAGATTGACGGCTGGGTGATCAAGCCTCCGGATTTCAATCCGCAGAAACGCTATCCGGTGCTCTTTTATGTTTACGGCGAACCGTGGGGGCAAACCGTGCTTGACGCCTGGGGTGGTCGCAACCAGCTTTGGCACACAATGCTGGCGCAGCAGGGTTATGTCGTGATGAGCGTTGACAGTCGCGGCACTCCGGCGCCGCGTGGCCGGGTGTGGCGTAAGTCCATCTATCGAAAAGTCGGTATCGTTAATTCAAAGGACCATGCGAACGCCGTCAGAGCGATCAAAAAGTGGCCTTACGTGGATCCCACGCGTATCGCTATCTGGGGCTGGAGCGGCGGCGGGTCATCCACTTTGAATGCGATGTTCCGTTATCCAGACGTTTATAACGTGGGCCTGTCTGTCGCTCCGGTGCCCGACCTTCGCTACTACGACACCATCTATCAGGAGCGTTATGGCGGTTTGCCGCAGGATCATCCTGGGGAGTGGACGCAGAGTTCACCGATTACGTTCGCGGGACAGTTGCAAGGGCAGCTGCTGGTCGTGCACGGCACCGGCGACGACAACGTTCACTATCAAGGGACGGAAGCAATGCTTGATAAACTAATAGCAGCCAACAAACAGTTTTCCGTCATGCCCTATCCCAACCGATCGCACGGCATCTCCGAAGGCACCGGGACGCAGCGGCATTTATACGGACTGTTGACGAGCTACCTGAACGAGAAGCTCCCCGCCGGCGGCCGGTAGGGCCAGGAGGCAGGTGGCAGCAGCAGACGACAGGCGGAGTTGGAGACGGGAGACGCGGGGACGGGGGACTATATGTAGGGGCGTCACTCCGTGGGCGCCCCGGGTGCGTGGGCACTGACGAGGAACATTCTCAATGCGCCAATACAGTTTGCCCGCTCTCCCTTACTAGCTCTAATCATTGTCCCGGTCGCAACAACCGCGGCTGACGTTGGCTCATCACCCATCACGTATGATCACGTATCACTCATTACATGCGAATCAGCACGCAAGCACTCAGTACTTAGCACTTTGTCCCCGGCACCTGGCTCGGCGTTCTCGAAGTCCCAGGGCCTTTAGTTGCGCCTCGTGCTTAAGGTCACGCAGACGCCCGAGGCCAAGCTCGCGGCCAAAATGGACAGCCTCGATCAGACAGCCAACGAGTTACCGTTTGCTCAAAATAACACCAACGGCAACGCGCGCTTGAAGCGGGTTCGGCTATTATGTCGGCACTAACTGTGGCTAAGGCCCAGATGGACAATCCACGAGATCGCACTAGTAATACGAATTGCCCTTGGTGGCTTTGTGATCGCTCATTTGGTTGCCGTTAACAGCCGCGTTGCGTAATCCGCGTAATCTGTGGATTCTCTTCACGATCTACGCTTGAATAACAAATGTCATTCCTGCAATCGCCGCCGAGTCTCGGCAACCAATACGACGATGACAGAGTGCTCCGTTCGTACTTAGCACGCGTTCTTCCCGAAACAATGCTCAGAGAGATAGAACCTTCGCTCAGGGAGATGGGGCGGCGGGCGGGTGGCGATCTTTACCGGTTGCAACTTGCCGGCAGTCTCAATGAGCCTACGTTGACGCAATGGGACGCCTGGGGGAACCGCATCGATCATGTTGAAGTGACGCCTTTGTGGCGCGAGGCTGAGCGCATCGCCGTTGACTACGGGTTGGTTGCCACTGCCTACGAGCAAAGGCATGGCAGTTTGTCGCGGGTGCATCAGTGTGCTCTCGCCTATCTCTTCGCACCGTCAACCGACATCTATAGCTGTCCTTTGGCTATGACGGACGGAGCAGTACGTACACTCCTTAGTTCCGGAAACCAGGCGCTAATTGATCGCGCGGTGCCGCATCTACTCACTCGCAACCCCGAAGACTTCTGGACCGCCGGCCAGTGGATGACTGAACTCACCGGCGGCTCCGACGTGGGCTTATCCGAGACGGTGGCTGTCAGAACCGCTAGCGGTAGCGACCGGGTCGAAGGGCCGCCTGTCAGAACCGGGAGCCGTAGCGACCGGGTGGCCCCGACGCCTGAGCTCAACGAAGATGGGGAACCACATGTCAATACCGCGTCCGGGAGCGGGCGGGTCTCAAGTGAGAATTCAACATCCAATATCCAAAGTGCTTCAGACTCGAAACTCGAAGCTCGAAACTCGGAACCAGGCTGGCGGCTTTATGGCAACAAGTGGTTCGCCTCTGCCATTACTTCACAGATAGCTTTGACCTTAGCCCGGCCGGAAGGCAATCCTCCCGGTGGGCGTGGACTTGCGCTTTTCTACCTTGAATTGCGGGATGACTCTGGTCGGCTGCGCAATATTCAGATCAATCGCCTCAAAGACAAGCTGGGCACACGCAAAGTTCCGACAGGGGAATTAACTTTGGTTGGAACACCAGCGCAGCTCGTTAAAGGAACAACCGATGGCGTCCGCAACATCGCGCCCCTCCTCAATATCACTCGACTGTGGAACGGCATCAGCGCAGTCGCTCTAATGCGACGGGGGATTGCCCTCGCAGCCGATTACGCGCGCAAACGCACTGCCTTCGGTGCGCCGCTCTCCGAAAAACCTCTACACATGGATACTCTTGCCGGCTTACAAGCCGAGGCTGAAGCCGCCTTTCACCTCGCCTTCTATGTTGCCGAGTTGACTGGTCGCGCAGAGACCGCTGGGACGAATGCGACAAGTGCGATGCTTGTCAGTACCGCGAGCGGCAGCGCCCCGGTCTCGGGGCCGGTTATTCGTAATGCGGCGCCCAAGATCAATGAAGATGAAACTCTGTTGCTACGTCTGCTCACGCCGGTAATGAAACTGACTACGGGAAAACAGGCCGTGATGGTTCTGAGCGAAGTGATCGAAGCTTTCGGTGGAGCAGGTTACGTTGAAGACACGGGCCTGCCGCAACTTCTGCGCGACAGCCAGGTCTTGCCCATCTGGGAAGGAACCACCAACGTGCTCTCACTCGACACCCTCCGCGTCCTCGGGTCTGTCAAAACCGCGAGCGGCAGCGACCGGTTCGAAGGCCGGCCGGGCCGTTCCGTCCGCGATAGCGACCGGGTGGCTTCCGAAGCTAGTGCCTTTCAAGCGTTCAAATCAGCAGTCACCAGCTGCTTGCAAGCCGCCCACGATCTCAGTCTCGCCGAGCCCGTGCGCATAACCGGATCGGCATTGGCCCACGCCGAAGCCTGGTTAGCTCAAACAAGTAAAGCTGGTCAACCGGCGTTGGAATCTGCTGCTCGAAGGTTTGCCATGACCCTCGGACGCACAATGGAACTCGCACTACTAATCAAACACGCTCAATGGTCGCAAGACCACGAATCCAACGGACGAGCCACCTCCGCCGCCCGACGTTTTGCTAATTCCGGTGTCGATCTTCTCATCGATCACGCCCTGGACGATGCCCGCGACCTATTTCCCTAAGAGCACTCAAGGTCTTCACTGAGACCGCAGGCGTCTCGCCTGCCGTAGGCGCGTAGCACGAACACCGCCTTGGAAGTTGAGTGGCTTGGCGAGATTGTCTCACCTTGCGGTGCTCTGAGCAGGCGAGACGCGTGCGGTCCCAGTGGAGCTTGAATGGTTAACGAAGGAAGCTACTGAAGGGAGAGTCGTTTCGCTAGCCAATCCGCGTTTACGAAACTCAGCTTCCGCTGATGCAGTAAAGCCAATTCCGACTGCGCAGAAACAATTGACCATCTGCAATCAATGGTGAGGCGATGAAAGTCTGATCCTCAAGTGTGTTGGTGGCGACGACCTCGAATTTTTCGCCCAGCTTCATGACAATCACGTCGCCCTCTTCACTTGCGAGATAGAGCTTGCCAAAAGCTCCCACAGGCGAGGCCTTAAAGTTATAGGGCCTGGGCAAGCGCACCTGGTGATAGTAGAGCTCCCCGGTCGTTATGTTGAAGTTGCTTACCTGACCCGAATCAGTGACGACATACAGTTTGCCTTCATCCAGAACTGGGGAAAGTGTGTATGAGATCCCACGCGTGTGACTCCACAGCACCGCATCTGTTCCGCTCAGATCGCCTTCCTTGCCGAGCTTTATCGCCATCAATTTCGGGTCGCGATGTCCGCTCATCACAAACACCACGCCATCCTGGTAAATAGGAGCCGAAATCACATTCGAGCCCAGTCCCGCGCATTCCCAGATCAATTTTCCTGTCTCGACGTCGTAGCTGCGCACTTTCCTTGTGGCGCTAACGATGACCTGGCGGCGACCGCCGTGTTCGACCACTAAGGGCGTGCTCCATGAGCTCGGCTCATCGCGCTCGGCTCGCCAGAGCTCTTTGCCGGTGCGCTTGTCGAGCACAACAAAAAAAGAACCACCCTCCTGGTCGAAGGTTAGAAAAATTCGATCTTTGTCGAGCGCCGGGGCGCTACCTTCGCCAAACTGTAAACGCATTCGCATTTGCACGCCAAGGTCTGTCTCCCAGATGAGCTTTCCCTTGAAGTCATAGCAATAAATCCCGCGCGATCCGAAAGACACGAAAAGATGTTTGCCGTCCGTGATTGGCGAGTTAGAGGCGAAGCTTCCGTACGTTCGATGATAACCCTCATGTGGTGTAGCCACTCGAGCAGTCTTTTGCCAGATCACTTTGCCTGTCTTTCGATCCAGGCAGATAACCAGAAACTTATGTTCAACATTTCCCCCAGCTCCGCCTCCCGGCCCAACTTGCCTACCCCCAGGTCTCGGAGTTTGCGCGGCGGCGGGTGGAGCCCCGGGAGGGGCCGCCGCGACAGGCTGCGTCGTTAGTGTTGGGTTGGATTCCGGAGTCTTGCCGGTTTGAACTGCTGTCGTCAGGAACACTTTATCTCCCCAAATCACGGGAGTAGAGAAGCCTCGACCAGGAATTGCAGTTTTCCATTTGATGTTTTTCGTGTCACTCCAGGTGGTGGGCGCATCTCCACGGGCCATTCCATTTCTATATGGTCCACGCCACTCGGGCCAGTGTGCTGCATTGGCGTGGTCCGCAGTCGTGGGGTGGCCGGACGCCGCAGGGTGTGTGGTGCCATCGTTAAGAGGATCATTCCAGCTTGGGAGTCTCGAGGTCGGGAAGGGCGGTTTACCCCCGCGCGTGGAATGCCATTCACTCTTTGCTTGACTCAATTGTAAACCGGCCGTTGACCGCAACTGGGTCGGCAGACCGACCGCTAACCACACAAATGTTATTAGAGTACGGATCGCGATGTCCCTCATGATTAGCATCTCCTTCACTGTGGTCTGCCATTGCGTCCTTCCTTCGAATGCGACCCCTATCGATTGGCGGTGCAAACTCGCTTGCGATACCCTTTGGCTAAAGCTACTTTCTCGCGGCACGTCATTATTAACCGTGCAATTCCTAATTAAAAGCTTTCCCCGCCAGATAGCCGAGATAGTAGTAAGTCTCATGTGCCAGCGAACCCATCCGACTGCGCCACCCCTGGTACCTGGTAGTTGGCGTGGGCGACGGATAGGCTTCCAGCCCAATATCACTGGCCATCGCTACAGCTCGCTTCATGTGCATCGGATCGCTGACGATCAAGACTCTCTTCAAACCGTTGGCATCTGCCACTTGTTTTGCGTTGACGACGTTTTCATAGGTCGTATGTGATCTTTGCTCGATTAAAATATCCTTCCCGGGAATACCATTCCCGATGGCATAGAGCCGCGCCGCGGCAGCTTCCGTCAACTCATCCTTATTACCCTGGCCACCAGTAAAAATAATCTTCCGTACTTTGCCGCTCCGATACAGAGCGATCGCATGATTTATTCTCTCCCGAAACACGGGCGACACTTCCTCACTCCACACCGCGGCTCCGAGCACAATCGCTGCATCGCCTTCCAGATCGACGGCATTGTGCCCACAGGTATAGATCCTGACCGCAACCAAAAGAACAAGGAGCAATGCGGGCGCGATGATGAACCTGGAAATGATCGACAGTTTCTTTCTCATGGCGCTTCTCGGTCACTGCTTTTTTGCTTCGGTGAAATCTGCTTATTCTATGGATTCTCTCTGTTGACCCGACAATAACCAATGTCATTCCAAAGTGCTACTTCTGCAACAGCTATTGACGCGCGACCAGGTAGCGGGTGTAGAAGGGGGACGGGCCGGAAAGCCGGAGGCCTTCCGCAAGGCACGCGGCTGCCGCCCGCCTGCCAAAGCAAAGCCTCCTGGCAAAGCATCGCCAATTACTGAATATGCGCTACAATCAGAACCGCCCCGACAACCTCGCTGCTCTCAGTGTCCTGATAACCTGACCCACTGTGAACAAGACGACTCTCCAAGAGGATCTCTTTCTCACCCGCATGCTCGACGCCAGCGTCGACGGCATACTCGCCTTTGATCGCGGCTGCCGCTATACCGCCTGGAATCAGGCGATGGAGCGTATCTCCGGCAGAGCGGCCGAAGTCGTGCTCGGCAAAAACGCGTTCGACATTTTCCCCTTCCTCAGAGAAACAGGAGAGGACAAATGTTTCTTTGCCGCCCTGGGAGGCGAAAGCACAGTTTCTGAAAACCGACCGTATACCATTCCAGAAACGGGTCGCGAAGGCTTTTTCAGAGGCCACTACTCACCCCTCCGCGATCAGCAAAACAAGATTGTCGGCGGCATCGCCATCATTCGAGACATCACCGAGCACAAACGTTCGGAAGACGCCGCGCGCGATGCTTATCAGCGCATGATCTTTCACCTGGAGAATTCGCCGCTGGCCGTCATCGAGTGGGACACCAGCTTCCGTGTTTCGCGCTGGTCTGAGTCGGCCGAGCGCCTCTTTGGCTGGAAGGCAGAAGAAGTGATTGGCAAGCACGTCGGTGGCTGGCATTTCGTTTTTGACGAAGATGTAGACGCAGTCGAGCAGGTGACCAACCGGCAGCGTGTCGGAGAGGAACTCCAGGGAATTCAGCGCAATCGCAATTACAGGAAGGACGGCGCAGTACTATATTGCGAATGGTATAACTCAGTGCTCCTGGACGATACCGGAAATCTCGTGTCTGTGCTCTCTTTGGTTCTCGACGTCACTGCCCGGAAGCTTGCGGAAGAGGAACGCACCGCCCTCCTGGTGCGGGAGCGTGACGCGCGCCGTCAGGCGGAGGAATCCGATCGACTCAAAGACGAATTTCTGGCCACGCTCTCCCACGAACTGCGCACGCCGCTGACGTCAATTCTTGGCTGGGCCACACTGATCCGCCAGGGAGAATTTGAAGAAGCTAATTTCGATCGGGCAATAGAGACGATTGAGCGTAACGCGCGCTCCCAGGCGCGACTCATCGATGATTTATTGGACGTGTCGCGCATCATCACCGGCAATCTCCGCCTCCAGATTCGCCCGATCGATCTCGTGTCCGTTGTGGAGGCGGCGAAGGATGGATTGCGTCCCACAGCTGAGGCAAAACGCATCACGCTCCATACAGAGCTCGAGCCGGAAAGCTGTCTGGTGAAAGGCGATCCAAATCGTTTGCGCCAGGTGATCTGGAACCTGGTCTTAAACGCGATCAAGTTTACGCCGCGCGGCGGCAACGTGACTGTCAGTCTCGAGTGCGCAGAACCGTATGTCCGGCTGAAGGTCAGTGATACGGGCGAGGGCATTCCTCCGGAGTTTCTGCCTTACGTCTTCGATCGTTTCCGTCAGGCTGAAGGCTCGGTTACACGCAAACAGGGCGGGCTCGGTTTGGGTCTTGCCGTGGTGCGTCATCTTGTGGAGTTGCATGGCGGAAACGTCATGGCTGAGAGTCGCGGAACGGGGCAGGGATCCACTTTCACTGTAGATCTGCCCCTTGCAGAAGAGCGGCGCGACCCCGCCCGCTCAGAGCAGAGGAGACAAGAGATTGAAAGAAGATGCAGCGCCAGACCGGGAGGCCATTCTGATATCTTAGGCGTCCAGGTGCTCGTGGTTGAAGACGATGAAGATTCACGCTGGCTGCTCGCTATGATGCTTCAGCGCCATGGCGCTGAAGTTACTTCCGTCTCTTCCTCTTCCGAAGCGCTACGAGCCTTTGTCAGAGCCGGGGGCGGACCGGGGTCCCCGGCCGGGCAGCCCGGCTCGGGTAGTGGAAGCGGCCGACCGCCCGAAGTAATCATCAGCGATATCGGCATGCCGGAAGAAGACGGCTACGAGCTGATGCGCAAGGTGCGGGTGCTGCCGCCCGAGCAAGGAGGACTCGTACCCGCCATCGCTCTAACCGGCTACGCTACGCGCAAAGATCGCGAGCGCGCCCTGGCAGCCGGCTATCAACTGCACCTCGGCAAGCCGGTTGAGCCAGAAGACCTGGTGGCTGCGATCGCAAGCTTGGTGGGACGAAGACAGTAGGCAGTGGGCAGTAAACGGTGGTTCTTTCGTTCCGCGTTTATCTGTGTCAATCTGTAGTTGATATGTCCGTTCTACAAACAACACATCGCTGTGCTCTTGCACTCATGGCGCGAGTTCCATCACTCAGCATCGACGACGCAAGGATTCTGCCCTTGACGGCCGGCGAAGCCACAGGGCTCAAGCATTGCTTTTTACGCGATCTAGCAGCGAGCATCGGTGTCGCTGTCGATAGCGGTCGCGCAGAGGGCGTGGTGGTCTTCACGCCGGGGAGAGCGGAGTCATTGCTCAGAGAACTGCTGCCGAAAAACTTTAAACTATTCCCGCAACGTGGTGAGACGCCTGGTGAAGTTCTGTCAAACGCCGTTGAGGATCTGTTAAGCAGGGGATTTCCCGCGGTTTGCCTGGTCAATTCCGACAGTCCGACTGTGCCGCGTTCAATACTTGAGGTTGCCATCGAGTCTCTCTCGCGTCCAGGCGACTGTATGGTTCTTGGCGCCCTTGATCACGGTGGCTACTATCTGATTGGCCTCAAAGAAGGTCATCGCGATCTCTTTGAGCGAGTATCGTCGAACACCGCAAATATTGTGAGCCACACGACCGCGCGGGCCGCGGCTATAGGATTGAAGGTTGAGATGCTTCCGCCCTGGTACGAAGTTAAGGACGCGCGGGGCCTCAATCGCCTCTGCAAAGAACTTCTTGGGCACGACAGCCGAGATGCGCATATTGCTCCTTACACCAGCCAATATCTGGCCAAGCTAATCGAAACCTACGGAGCAGGATACCTCAGCCCAGATCTATCCCGCCGAGCCTGAAATACACGCCCGCGAGCGGGTAGACTTAACAGCCGGGAACAACGCCCTCAGGGCACGACCACCAAAAAACATTCCGCCCCTAAGAACCGGGAGCGGACCGGAATCCCCCAGCCGGCAGCCCGTCTGGGTAACGGTAGCGACCGGGTCGATGCTTCACCTGTCAGTAACGGCACCGGGCGAACGCTTGACGTAATCATCAGCGACACCGGCATACGGAAGAAGACGACTCCGCTTTGTCCTGGCTGCCTGGGTGCTGTTTTGCTGATTATCTCTATGCACGATTTACAATTTACGCCTTACTCGTAAGTTTTAAGGCAGCAGCAACAATCGGCTTGGCCCACGCGGTAGTGTGCTCAGGTCTTTCGGCTCAAGAATCTTTCCTCGTTCCATCGACAGCACGAGGATCGGTTTTGGTGGTTGACGTTAGCAAATGGCTCGCGCAACGCATTTCATGTAATCCGGTTTTGTTAAATAGCGCGCTAAACAACTGGAGGAACCAATGCCAAAGAAACGATCAATTAAGAAACATTATGTGAAGGCAAACTTGCAGGTGATGGAGTTAGCTAAAGCCGGTTCCTCTTTGCATCTGGAAATCTACGCGGCCAAGGAAAAAATTGGCACCCTAATCATCGGCAGTGGGTCGCTTTCATGGTATGGAGGGAAACGAAAGATCCGAAAGCGAATTCCATGGAGTCGGTTTGCGGCAATGATGGATGAGTTGGCATACGGGAAGTAGGTCTTGTGTCAGGTGCAGGCAATACATCGGTGTAGAAGCCGGCATTGAAAACGAAGTCGCGCCGATCCCAACACTCCGGCGTGCCGATAGTTCGTAAATCGTAAACAGAAAGCTCCACGCAGTGTTGAGGAAGGGATTACGGCGATGTGGATGGCGACGGTGTGGGTGTTGCCGCTGGTGACGGAGCCAAGGGTGGTTTCTCTTTCTCGATCGCCTTCACTTGGCTGCGTTGCAGGAGAGTTACAACACCGCGGCGTCGATACCAGATTCCTTCTCCTGTTTCCCACACCTCGTCCGCCTCAACGCTAGTGCCGTTAGTGAGCCGAATCGTAACCGGACCGCGCCTGCTCTTTCCGTCTCCGCTAGTCGATACCGGACTGGAGCTCAGTGTGACGCGGGGAGATTCCGCTTGAACCGCAGGCGGTCGCGTTGCGCTCGGTGAGGGAGACGGCTGGGCCGAAGGAGATGCGCTGGCAGTTGGCGAGGGACGCGAAGGTAGGAGAGGAATCTGTCGCTGCGTGACAGCCTCATTGGATGACTCGTTAGAACTTTGCCCGGGAGCTTCACGCGTTATCCGTTGATAGACGATAAACAGGACTATGCCGATGGCTACCCCAGCGACCGCCACTATTGCAAGAATTTTCCAATTCAGCCGAAATCGCGCCTCTCGCGAATGTTGATACCCACCCGCTCCCATCAACTCAGCCGGGCTGCCCGGCTGGGGATCAAGATCCGCGGGTGGTGCTAATAGGTTGGGATTACTATCCGAATAGTCTTCGACGAGTTGAGCGCCGTCAAGTTCGCAGAACTTATCGGTATCGGGAAAACTTGAATCACATTCCGGACAACGTTTCATACGGAGCTCGATGGACGGGAAACGGCGTTAGGCAACTAGCATACATTATGTTGGAAAAACTGTTTGCAAGGCTAGAGGATTAAGAGCAGGAGGGGGGGCAGGAGCAGGGGAGTCGGCAGTGGGCAGTAAGGAAGAGAGACCGGGAGAAAGTGGACAGAGAGGAGCGAAGAATCAAGGAGCCAGTAGGCGGCCCGACATCACGGCGCTGAGTACCGTGAGTACGAGTGCTGAGGTGACAAGCTTCAACTCAAAATCACGGTTTGAAGTTGTAGGTAATTGTTCCTACGACCTGGCCCTTACCAGGGAGCTTCGACGGAGAGAAGATGGCCTTCTTTGCAGCTTTCAACGCCGCGGCCCGTAGTTGAGAGTCGCCTTCCAAAGTACGCCACGATATGACCTTACCCTCCCTGTTAACTCGAACCAATATCGTGACTGTGCCGCTGATCCCTTTGCTCTTAGCCTTTTCGGGGTAATTCGGCTGAGGCAGTTTGCTCTCTGCGCCAACGAGCGGACCGCCGACCACTGGGTAATGTCCACTTACGTTCGTCGCTGATGATTCAGTTGCGGATGACGATTCGTTCACAGACCGCGAATTCGTTTGCGTCGGCGATTGTGATTCAGTCGCGGCCGGCGATTCTGTTTGCGCCGGCGCTTGGGATCCTGTTGCGAGGGGAGATTCTGTTTGCGCCACGAAGTTGTAGGTAATGGTTCCTGATACGACTCTTCCCTGGTCGGCGAGTTTCTCGGGAGAGAAGGTGGCCTTACTGGCCGCCGCTACGGCAGCCGCTCGCAGCCTCGAGTCACCACCAGAACTGCGCACCAAGACAACCCTGCCTTTCTTGTTCACCTGAATCCGAACCGTGACGGAGCCCGAAACCCCTTCGGATCTGGCCTTCGCCGGGTATTCCGGCTCCGGCACATCGACCTCCATGCCGCTAAGTTCGCCGCCTATTATTGGCAAGTCTTTCCTGGGATTCTCCGGTTGCTCCAATTGCTCTGCAGGCGCTGCAACAGGGGCGTTGGATCCTTTTTCTCTTGTTCGATAATTGTTTATCAGGTAGCCAAGGGACGACCCCAATACAACAATGATTGCCATCATTGCCCACAGTGTCGGCCGCGCCCAATCATTGGCTGTCGAATAATTGAACTCTTGATTACCGGCGGTGATTAATCTGGTAGCATCATAAGCGCAATACGTTAACAGCGGATTTCCGTAGGTAGTATTGCACTTTGGGCAGCGTTTGATGGGCGGGGGATTGGACGACTCTCCCGTTTTGGGTTCCAGCATCGCTGGCCGAGCGGACAACTCGGCAGGGCGACGTTCCAGGGTAGTATCGCGCTCACTGTCATCAACTTCTAACCCCAGCGAGTATGGCACCTCAGCCGAGACACTTGGTCGGGGATCCCGCTCGGCCAGGCGATCAAGGCCGCGCTCCTCGCTTTCCATACGCTCTGTCGTGTCCCGCTGAGACTTCGCGCGAACTTCATCTTCAACTCGTTGACGAGATTCTTCCAGGATTCTCATATGTTCTAACCTAGCTGCTATTCGTGATGACTGCGTTGCGGTTGGTCGCACTTCTTTCGCTTTGTTCCACTCCAAGTCGACCATCGTTCTTTGCTCCTCGTCTGCTACGCTGGGAGCATCCTGCTTAGGCTCAGCCCGTGTGTCGATTGGAGATGCATCGGGCGCCTGATCGACTTCGCTGCGCGATGCTT
>Ga0136617_10003179_pt1 | contig 14686 bp, 16 predicted proteins | sample AntDrymUQ3222106_2_FD_129672 | JGI IMG/M metagenome (GOLD analysis project Ga0136617, IMG submission 129672) | Polar desert sand microbial communities from Dry Valleys, Antarctica - metaG UQ322 (21.06) | ecosystem: Environmental > Terrestrial > Soil > Desert | place: Antarctica: Dry Valley... | reverse complement strand
TTCAGCGCGCCCTCGGGGGCCTGGGCGACCGCGCCGCCCGTCAGGGCGAGCATGGCGGACGTGGCGATCACGCCGCAGATCAACTTGCGCAAGTGGATTTCTCTCCTCCTCAGAATTTGCAGGCGTCCGCTTCCGGCGCCTCGGCAGCAGTTAGAACACCAGCCAGGCCCAGAGTTGCGCCGGTCGGCGCGTGCTATTCGTGACGCACCGATGCGCGCGCCGGAGCACGCGATCCCCGCCCCGCCGTTCCCGCGCGGCCTGCCGTGGGTCAACGTCGCCCCGCTGCGGATGGACAAGCAGCGCGGACGGCCCGTGCTGGTGGAGTTCTGGGACTTCTGCCGCGTGAACTCGCTGCGCACCATGCCCTACCTCAAGGCGTGGCACGAGCGCTACGTCGGCGCCGGGTTGCGGGTCATCGGCATCCACACGGGCGGCTTCCTCCCCGCGCGCGAGACGGAGAACGTCGTCGCGGCGGTGCACAGACTCGGAATCGAGTACCCCGTCGTCATCGACGAGCAACTCGAGCTGTGGGACTTCTACGGCAACGCGGGCTGGCCCGCGCGCTACCTGTGGGGCGCTGACCAGGCGCTGTACTCCCTGCACTACGGCGAGGGCGCCTACCAGGAGACCGAGCGCGAGCTGCAGGCGCTGCTGGGCGTCGAACGCGAGCCGGTCGCGCCCGTACGGCCCGAGGACGCCGAAGGGATCCTGCTGCCCGCCCAGACCGACGACGTGCTCGGGCCCTACTCCGGCCCGTACGCGGCCGGGGGCGCGTGGGCGGTGCTGGAGGGCCCGGGGGCGACCGTGACGGCCAACTCGCGGACCGTCACCGTCGCCCATCCGGGCGCCTATCCGCTCGCCGAGCACCCGCACCACACCGAAGCCGTGCTCGACCTCCAGATCGGCGACGGCGTGACCTGCCACGCCGTCTGCTTCACGCCCGGGGTGCCAGCTCCTCGTGCCCCCGCTCACCCAGCAGCCGGATGAGCCGGGGCGACGCGCCGTCGTCCACTACCACGGCGGTGCCGGGCCAGTAGGGCGAGGCGTTGGGCTCGGCCGAGAGGAAGTGGGGCTGGTAGACCCACGATCCGGTGTTGAGCACCTTCGCTCCGGTCGGCGCCGTCCACTCCGACGGGTCGTCGGCCGGCCAGGGGCCAGAGCGGTGCGTGTGGCCGAAGATGACGTGCCCGGCGCGCACGTCGAGCCGGCGCAGCACCTCGCGGATCCCGTACAGGCCGCCGCGGCGCAGGGCGGCGCCCGAGAGGTCGCGGTCCACCGGGCCGAGCCCCAGCGCGTTCAGCACGCCGACCGCGCCCGCGTAGCCCATCCCGAGCACGGCGGCGCGGAGCGGGTTGGTGCGCCGCCCCGTGCCGGCCAGGGCGACCCAGGCGCGCGCCGATGCGCCCGCGCCGGCGCTGATCGCCGCGTGGTCGGAGCGCTGGGTCAGCTGGTGCATGAAGGCGTAGAGCGGGGCGAGCGCCGCCTCGTAGTCGTCGGGGCGGGCGCCGCGCTCGGGGAGCCGCACGACCCACCGCGCCATCGCCCCGGCGGCAAGGCGCTCGAAGGTCGGCACGGTCGAGTGCAGGTCCACGTAGTGGCCATGGATGGCGTAGACGTCGTCGCGCAGCCACACGCCCGGGTAGGCGATGCGCAGCGCCGCCGGGCGCACGCGCTCGGCCAGCGCTACGGCGAGCGGGCCCGACCGCGCCGCCTCGACCGGCTCGGACAGCCCGAGGAAGCCGGACGGCTCGGCCTGGAGGCGGGCGTCGATCCAGCCCGCCACCAGGCCGTGGTCGTGGTTGCCGGCGGTGAGCACGACCTCGCCGTCCGGGCCGAGCGCTCGCCCGACGCCCTGGAAGAAGGGCCCGGCCAGAGCGGCCGCCTCGCGCTGGGGCGTCTCGCGCAGCTCCAGCCCGTCGCCCAGCACGACCAGGCGGTCAGCGCCGGCGAGCGCCTCGAGCAGCGGGGCCTGCAGCTCGGGCCGGCGCAGCAGGTCCTTGCCGCTGGCCGCGCCGAGGTGCAGGTCGGAGATGACCAGCGTGCGCACCCCACTAGTGTGCCGAGCCGGTGGGGCCGCACTCCGACATCCTCGTGGCCGACTTCTCGCGTGTGCTCGCCGGTCCGCTCGCGGCCATGCTGCTGGGCGACCTGGGGGCCGACGTGATCAAGGTCGAGCGCCGCGACGGAGGCGACGACACGCGCCACTGGGGGCCGCCCTGGCGCGAGCGCAGCGATGGCGAGGGCTCCGCCCGAGACGGGAACGAGGCGACCTACTACCTCGGCCTGAACCGCAACAAGCGCTCGCTCGCGCTCGACCTCGGCGACGACGATGACCGCGCGCTGGCCCGTGCCCTGGGTGAGCGCGCCGACGTGCTGATCGAGTCCTTCCGGCCCGGCCTCATGGCCCGCTGGGGCCTGGACGGCGACACCCTGCGGCACGAGAACCCGCGGTTGGTGACCTGCTCGATCACCGCCTTCGGGACCGGCGAGGAGGCGCGCGGGATGCCCGGCTACGACTTCCTCCTGCAGGCCATGGGCGGGCTGATGAGCGTGACCGGGGAGGCCGACGGCCCGCCGGTCAAGGTCGGGGCCGCGGTGATCGACCTGGTGTCCGGGCTGCTGGCCGTGGCCGGCATCCAGGCCGCCCTGGCCGAGCGCGAGCGCACCGGCCGCGGCCGCCACGTCGAGGTCTCGCTGATGGACGCGGCGCTGACCACGCTGCTCAACCAGGCGTCGGCGTGGGTGCTGGCCGGCGAGGTCGGCCGCCGGCGCGGCAACCGCCACCCGAGCATCGTCCCCTACGAGACCTACGCCGCTTCCGACCGCCCGTTGGCGGTGGCCGCCGGCAACGACCGCCTGTTCGCGCGCCTGTGCGGTGCCGTCGGGCGCGACGAGCTGGCGGGCGACGCCCGCTTCAAAGACAACGCCGCGCGGGTCGAGCACGCCGATGCGCTGGCCGAGGAGCTCAACGCCGCCTTCGTGGTGCGCCCCGCCGACGACTGGGTCGCCATCCTGCGGGACGCCGGCGTGCCCGCCGGCCCGATCAACGACGTGGCCCAGGCCTACGCGCTCGCCGAGTCGCTCGGCCTCGAGCCGATCGGCGCGGCCGGCGGCTACCCGCTGCCCGCGCCGCCGCTGCGCCTGGACGGCGAGCGCCCGCCGATCCGCCGCCCGCCGCCGAAGCTCGACGAGCACGGCGAGGAGCTGCGCGCCTGGCTGCGCGATGCATGAGGGCGAGGTCGAGATCGACGCCGGGCTCGTCGGGCGGTTGGTGGCCGCGCAGTTCCCACAGCTGACCGACCTGCCGATCACTGCGGTTCGGTCGACGGGGACGGTGAACGCCATCTACCGGCTCGGCGACCACCTCTGCGCGCGGCTGCCGCGCATGCAGAAGTGGGTGCAGGACGCCGACAGGGAGTGGGAGTGGCTCCCGCAGCTCGCTCCGCGGCTGTCGCTGCGGATCCCCGAGCCGGTCGGGAAGGGGCACCCTGCCGGCTCGTACCCCTTCGCGTGGGCGATCTACGGATGGATCGACGGCCAGCCGTATGCGGACGAGCACGTCGACGATGAACACCAGGCGGCCGAGGATCTTGCGCAGTTCGTGCTGGAGCTGCGCGGGATGGATCCCGTCGCCGGAGCGCCGCGCGCCGGGCGCAGGCCACTCCGCGAGCTGGATGCCGTCACGCGCGGGGCGATCGAGTCGGCGCAAGGCGTCATCGACGACGACGCGGCCGCCGACGCCTGGGAGCGCGCACTCGAAGCCCCGGCGTGGAACGGAACGCCGGTGTGGATCCACACTGACCTGCTGCGGCCCAACGTGCTCGTCCACGAGGGCCGGCTCTGCGCGGTCATCGACTTCGGCGGCGTCGGAGTCGGCGATCCCGCCGCGGACGCGATCGCCGCGTGGAGCGTGTTCGGCCGCTCCGGGCGGGGAGTGTTCCGCGGTGCTCTCGCCGTCGACGACGCCACGTGGAATCGAGCCCGCGGCTTCGCGCTCCACCAGGCGGCCCTGATCATCCCGTACTACCGCGAGTCGAACCCGCGGTTCGTCGCGCTGGCGAAGCGCACCGTCGAGGAAGTCCTCGCCGACGTTAACGCGTGACCTCCGTCGTGCTCGGATTTCGCCCGCGGTGGCGGGCACGGCCTCCGCGATGCGGTCGGAAGTGGGTCAGACCCCGTGGCGGGCGGCCAGCGATTGCCGGATGGTCTTCGGCAGCATGAAGCGCACGTCCTCGCGCAGGACCTCGAAGTCCTCCACCGCCTCGGTCCCGCGCGCGCGGAAGAAGGCGATCAGGCGCTGGACGAGCTCCTCGGGCGCGCTCGCGCCGGACGTGATGCCGACCGTCCGCGCGCTCTCCAGCCAGGCATCGTCGACCTGGGTCTCGTTGTCGATCAGGTGGCTGCGCGCGCCGGCCGCGCGGGCCACGTCGACCAGCCGCTGCGAGTTGGACGAGTTCTGCGAGCCGATGACCAGGACGAGGTCGCACTGCGCGGCCATCTGCTTGACCGCGAGCTGGCGGTTGGTCGTGGCGTAGCAGATGTCGTCGGTGCGGGGCCCCGTGATCTTCGGAAAGCGCTCGTGCAGGCGGGCGATGATGGCCCGGGTCTCGTCGACCGACAGCGTCGTCTGGGTCAGGTAGGCGACGCGATCGGGGTCCTCCACCTCGAGCGCGTCGACGTCGGCCTCGGTCTCCACCAGCACCATCTCGCCGGGAGCCTCTCCCATCGTGCCCTCGACCTCCTCGTGGCCGGCGTGGCCGACCAGCACGATGGTGTAGCCGTCGGCGGCGAACTTGACCGCCTCGCGGTGCACCTTGGTCACCAGCGGGCAGGTGGCGTCGATCGTCTGCAGCCCGCGCCGCGCCGCGTCGGCGTGCACGGCGGGTGAGACGCCGTGGGCGGAGAAGACCGTGACGGCGCCCTCGGGGATGTCGTCGACCAGCTCGTCGACGAAGATCGCGCCGCGCTGGGAGAGCTGCTCGACCACGTGCTTGTTGTGGACGATCTCCTTGCGCACGTAGACGGGCGCGCCGTGCAGCTCGAGCGCGCCCTCGACGGTCTGGACCGCCCGGTCGACCCCCGCGCAGTACCCGCGCGGAGTGGCCAGCAGCAGCTTCTCGGGGGCGGCGGTCACGGTCTTCCGAGTGTACGAACGAGCTGGAGCACTGTCTCACCGGTGCGGTCCAGCGAGCGCTCGGAGACGGCGCTCAGGTCGTCGCACGGCTTGTGCCAGCAGCCGTAGGGCCACTGGATCAGGTCGATGGCCGGCACACCGCGCTCCAGGAACGACGTGTGGTCGTCCTCCACCCCGCTGCCCGCCGCGTCCGGGAAGGCCCCGAGCGCGCCGACCTGGCGCGCCGCGCGGCGCAGGGCGCGCCACAAGCCGACATCGGAGCTGGCCTCACGCCGGATCTCCAGCCGCCGCGCGGCGATGAAGTCGAGCACGATCACCGCGCGCAGCGCACCGCGATGGCGCCTCGCGTAGGCGGTGGAGCCGCGCAGCCCGGTCGCCCGGAACGGCCGCGCGTCGTCGGTGGCCTCCTCGCCGTCGAACAGCACGAAGCGCAGCTCGGGCGCGCCCGCGGGCCGCTCCGTGCGGCGCAGCACGCGTGCCAGCTCCAGCACCGCGGCCGTGCCGGCGGCCCCGTCGTTGGCGCCCACGAAGCCGGGCAGCGCCTTCGTGTCGTGGTGCGCGGCGACGACGATCGCCGGCTTGCGGCCCGGCAGCCGGCCGACCACGTTGCGCAGCTCCGGGTGCCCGGGCACCGCCTCGAAGCGCCCGTCCGGCAGCGCCCGGCGCAGCCGCTCGGCCAGCCCGCGCAGCGCCGGCGAGCCCGCCGGGCGCGGGCCCAGCGCCACCTGGCGGCGCAGCTCACGCCAGGCGCGGCCCGAGTCGAAGCGGTCCACGCGCGGGGCGGCGGCGGCCGCGGTGCCGGCCGGCTCGGCGTCGCGCCCGCCCGCGAGCGCGACCACGGCCACCACCGCCGCGGCCAGCAGGGCGGCGTTGAGCCCGACGAGCAGCCCGATCCGGCGCGCGCTCATGCGCACTGAGGGTGACAGGACCGGTACGCTCGGCTTTGTGGGCCTTCCCGAGACGTCGCACCCGAAATCGGCGGCCGCCGATCACCGCCATGCGTCGTCCTCGACCACTCGAAATACCTGGGGTACTCCTTCAGGTCTGCGTCCTTGCCTGGCGGCGCCGGCGGCCGGTCTTTCGAGTGCAACGTCTCGAGAAGACCCACTGGGTGACGAGGGGGGACGGAGATGGCGCAGGCGCACGGTGACCGGCTGACGGCGATCGACGCGTCCTTCCTCGCGCAGGAGGGGTCGGACGCCCACATGCACGTGGGCGCGGTGATGATCTTCGACGGGCCGCCGCCCGAATACGAGGCGCTCTGCGACCACGTGCGCACGCGGCTGCACCTGGTGCCCCGCTTCCGCCACAAGCTCGCCTTCCCGCCGCTGGAGACGGGCCGGCCACTGTGGGTCGACGACCCGAGCTTCAACCTCGAGTACCACGTGCGCGACACCGCCCTGCCCACGCCGGGCTCGGAGGCCCAGCTGCGCGCGCTCGCCGCCCGCGTGCACTCGCAGGCGCTCGACCGCTCCAAGCCGCTATGGGAGATGTGGCTGGTGCAGGGCCTGGAGGGCGGGCGCTTCGCGCTGGTCTCCAAGACCCACCACGCGCTGGTCGACGGCGTGGCGGGCGTGGACCTCGCCACGGTGCTGTTCGACCTCTCCCCCGTGCCGGCCGCGGTGGAGCACCCGGCCGAGCCGTGGACGCCGAGGCCGACTCCGGGCGGGCTGGAGCTGGCCGCCCGCGGCGTGCGCGGCCTGGTCCGCCTGCCGCTCGCCGCGACCGGCCGCGCCGCGGACGCCGCCAGCCATCCCGCGGAGGCGCTGCACGCCACCCGCGAGGCGCTCGAAGGGCTCGGCGAGCTGGTCTGGGCCGGGCTGAACCCGGCGCCGGAGACGCCGCTGAACGTCGAGATCGGGCCGCACCGCCGGCTGGTGTGGGTGCGCCACGAGCTGGCCGACTTCAAGCGGGTCAAGAACGCGCTGGGTGGCACGGTCAACGACGTGGTGCTCGCCGTGGTCGCCGGCGCGCTGCAGAAGTGGCTGCGCTCGCGCGGCGTCAGCACCGAGGGGCTGGAGCTGCGCGCGCTCGTGCCCGTCTCCATCCGTGCGCGCGGCGACCAGCTCCAGCTCGGCAACCGGATCGCGGCGATGCGCGGCCCGCTGCCCGTCTACGTCGAGGACCCCGTCGCCCGGCTCCGGGTGGTGCGCCAGGCGATGGACGGCCTGAAGGAGTCCAAGCAGGCGCTCGGAGCCGAGGTGCTGGCCGGCATGCAGGCGCTCGCGCCGCCGACCATCTTCGCCCAGGCGTCGCGGGTGAACTTCTCCACGCGCCTGTTCAACCTGCTCGTCACGAACGTGCCCGGGCCGCAGCTGCCGCTCTACGTGCTCGGCCGCCCGCTGCGCGACCTCTTCCCGATCGCCTTCCTGCCCCACCGCCACGCGTTGGCGGTGGCGATCATGTCCTACGACGGCGGGATGGACTTCGGCCTGCTGGGCGACTACGACGCGATGCCCGACCTCGAGGCCATGGGCACGATGGTCGGCGCCTCGCTGGCGGAGCTGCTGGCGGCTGCGGGCGAGCCGACGGAGAACGGAGCCGCGCCGGTCAGTACCCGAGCGCGAACTTCGCGTCCTCGGACATCTTCTCGGGCGTCCACGGAGGCGTGAACACCATCGAGGGCACGACCTCCTCGACACCGGGCAGCTCGCCGACGAACTCCTCCATCTGCTCGGAGACCTGAGGTCCGATCGGACACGCCGGCGTGGTCAGCGTGAAGGTCACGTTCACCGTCCCGCCGTCGATCTCAACGCCGTAGATCAGCCCCAGCTCGACGAAATCGAGCCCCAGCTCGGGGTCGATGACGTTGGAAAGCGCCTCGAAGACATCGTCATGATCGACCATCGGGTTGAGTCTAGCCGCCGGTTTGACTAGGTTGCGGACCATCGTCTCCTTCGATCAGCAACTCGGTGTCCTGCGCGTGTCGGGGGACGAGGACCGCGCGACCAGCGGCCGCCGGCGGCGCCCCTTCTCGGCAGCCCTGAACGCCCCGCGCGACGTGATCGTCGACCTGTCCGAGCTGCATTTCGCCGACTCCTCGCTGATGATCGACCTCGCCTGCCTGGCTCAGCGCCTGCGCGCCCACGGGCAGACCATCTCGCTGCTGCACCCGCAGCCCAACGTCCGCCGGCTGATCGAGGTGGTCGGCCTGCACCGGTTGCCGTCGGTGCTGGTGATCGTGCCGCAGCCCGCGCCGGCCTTCTAGAGCTGAGGTCAACTTGAGGCAGGCGGGGTAGCCTGCGGAGGACCATGCCGATCCTGCTCGTCGTCCTCTTCATCGCCGTGCCGATCGCCGAGCTGGCCGTGATCATCCAGGTCGGCCAGCTGATCGGCGTCTGGTGGACGATCGCGATCCTGGTCGCCGACTCCGTGCTCGGCTCGCTCCTGATGCGGGCGCAGGGCCGGGCCGCCTGGCGCCGCTTCAGCGACGCCGTGGCGGCGGGGCGGGTGCCGACGAAGGAGGCGGCCGACGGCGCGCAGGTGCTGTTCGGCGGCGCCCTCCTGCTCACCCCGGGCTTCCTCACCGACGTGCTCGGCCTGCTGCTGCTGATCCCGCCCACGCGCGCGCTCGTGCGCCGCGTGTTCTTGCGCGAGGCGATGCGGCGCATGGCCGTCTCGATGACCGCCCGGGCCCGCGGGCCGGTGCCGGGCCGCGGCGCCGACGTGGACGGCACGGCGGTCGAGGTCGAGCGCGAGCGCCTCGTGCTGTGAGCGGCGCCGGCGTCGCGGTCCGGGACGCCGCGACTGACAGCCTGACCTTCGCGTTCGCCGACGCGGCCGCCGAGCGCTGCGGCCTTGCCCGCCTCGGCGTGGTCACCGGCACCGACGGCGAGCGGCGCGGCAGCGCGCTGGCCGTGCTGTTCGCGGGCCGCGAGCCCGTGGCGGCACTCGCCCGCGGCGATCTGCCCGTGCCCGCCGGCGCTGACTGGAGCGATCTCGACGTGGACGGCCTGCGCGTGCGCACCGCGGCGCCCGGGGATCCCACCCAACGGACTGCGTCCGCGGGCACAGGCACCCACTGGGAGGTCGAGTGGGCGGCGTCGGACGGCCAGGGCTTCACGCTCGCCTTCGAGGCGGTGGGCGCGCCCGCCACGCTGGCGCCCGACGCGCCCGCGGCGCGGGCCGGCGGGATGGCCGGCGCCGACGCGCCCTGCCGGGTGCGCGGGACGGTGCGCACGGCCGGACGCTCGGTGGAGGTCGACGGGCTGGGCCAGCAGAGCCGGGCGTGGGGCAACCCGGACTGGAGCCGGATCGAGCTGGCCCGCACGGTGGCGGCGTGGACCCCGGCGGCGAGCGCGGCCTTCCTCGCCGTGCGACCGGCCGGCGCGCGCCATCACGACGAGGAGGCCGCCTGGGCGGCGCTGTGGGAGGGTGAGCAGCCCATGGCGGTGGCCGACGGCCGGCTCTCGACCTCCTACGACGCCGCCGGCCACCCGTTCCGCGCCGCGCTGGAGCTGTGGCCCGAGGGGGAGGACGCCTGGCCGCGTCACGGCGCCGGCCAGGTGCTGTGCGGCACGTCGCTCGACCTGGGGGCCCTGCGGCTGGACTGCGGCTTCTTCCGCTGGCACCTCGAGGGCCGGGAAGGCGTGGGCCGCTACGACGTGCTGCGCCGCGCCGCCGCAGGCTGAGCGGCTCCGGCCGCTACGACGCGCTGCGCGCCGACGGGCGCCCCGGCGCGACTGCGGGCCGAGCCGGGCCGAGCGCGACCGCGTCGGCCGCCATCCCCCAGCGCGCCGGGCCGGCCGGGTCCGCGAAGGCGACCGCCCGGAGCATGTTCCCGCGGTTGCCGCGCTGGGTGGTGCGGCGCAGGCGGCGCTCGAGCGCCGGGCGCAGCCGCGAGGTCCCCGCCTCCACCGGGTCGGGGAGAGCGGGGCGCATGACCACTGCACCGAAGCCCGCTCCGGCCAGGGCGCGAGTCAGCGACGCGGGCGCGAAGAAGACGAGGTGGTTCGGGGTGAAGGCGCCCCACCGCGCCCCCTGGACCCGCAGCGCCAGCGAGTTGGCGTTCACGGTGAGGATGACCAGCACGCCGTCCGGGGCCAGCAGCCCGCGCAGCATGGCCAGGTCCTCGACCGGCCGCGGCAGATGGGCGAGCACCGACCACAGGCACACGACGTCGAAGCCGCCGCGCGCGATCTCCGGCACGTCAAGCGGATGGCCGAAGTGGGCGTTGCGGCCGCTCGCGCGGGCCCGCGCGCGGGTGATCGCGTCCGCGGAGAGGTCCACGCCGAAGGGCTCGAAGCCGCGCTTCTCGGCGAGGTCCAGGAACAGGCCGGTGCCGCAGCCGTAGTCGAGCAGCCGGCGCCCCTCGCCGTGCGCGAAGAGCGGCGCGTAGGCGTCGAGCACGAGGCGGTAGCGCCGCTTGCGCTTGCCCTTGTACTTCCCCTCCAGGAAGCGCCCGTACCGGCCCGCGTAGAGGTCCCCCAGCCGCTCGGGACGCACGCCCGGGTTGCGGTACAACAAGCCGCAGGCCGGGCAGCGGACCACGTGGTAGTGGTGTCGGCCGCGGTGGATCTCGAACAGCGGGCGCACGCGCGACTCCCCGCACAGGGTGCAGGCCAGCAGCTCCTCGATCGGGCCGATGCCAGTCGCCGCCGCGTGGGTCGCGCCGGCGCACACGCGGTGGCGTCGCGTGCGGACCCGCCACAGCAGATCGGCCGCGGGGGCCGCCCCCGGCAGCGCCCAGGGCCACACGTAGGGACTCGGCAGATCGAGCCGCCTGCGCAGCTTCCCGAGCGGCCGCCGCACGGCCGGAGGCAGGGCACGACGACGCGCCACCGCCGGCACGCTACAGGTCGGCTTCGGCCCCCGCCGGGGGCGCGACGGCGGGCCGGGTCAGTTCTCGGAGCCGAGCCGGTCCCAGCAGTAGAGCTCGACGCACTCGGCCAGCAGCTCCTCGCAGCGCGGGCGCGAGAGCCAGGGCAGGACGGCCTCGAGCGCCTGCTCCTCCGCCACGCCGACGTTGAACGCGTCCTCCCCGCGCAGCCCCGCCGCGATCTTCAGCGCCTCGCGGCGGTTGGGCCCCAGCGACGAGAAGGCGTTGACGAGGAAGTCCTTGTTGGCGATCGGCGTGCCGACCTCGAGCGAGGCGTGCCACGCCGCCAGCATCGACAGGTCGTCCTCGTCGAGGTCGCTCACCGCCTTGGCGTAGTGCGACGCCAGCTCCTCGTCGGGGATCTCGTCGACCCAGGCCCTCACCAGCTCGCCGAGGATCTGTCTGCGCGCCTCACGCCCGACGGACTCGGCGATGACGCGGATGGCGTCCTGCGGCTCGATGAAGCACAGCGACATGTCGCCAAGGTACGCGGGGGGTCGGACGGCATCTGAATGCTGCCGCCCCGGTCACCCCGCGGTCGCGGCCGCCACGGAACGGACCACCACCGGCAGCGCGTGGCCGGCGAGCGCCGCCCGCGCCGCCCCGCGCCGGCGCTCGCGCGCCACGCCCGCCACGTAGTCCTCGAAGTCGACCTGCATCGTGTGACGCGGGGAGGCGACGTAGCGGACGGCCATGGCCCGGCGCTCGGAGGCGATGTCGGCGCGCAGCTCGGCGTCGGGCGGCAGGTGGTAGTCGCCGGCGAGGTGGTCACAGAGCCAGTCGGACTGCAGCGCGGCCAGCGGCATGACGGCGCCGAGCGGCTGCAGCAGCCCGACGAAGAAGACGTCGCGTCGCTGCGGATGGAAGACGCGCCGGAACAGCGGCAGCTCGTTGCCCGGGGCGGCGATCAGCTCGGGGGCGAAGAACGGGAAGCTGACCCGGTAGCCCGTGCAGAACACGACCACGTCGGCGTCCACCTCGCTGCCGTCCAGGAACCGCACGGTCCTCCCCGCGAACGACTCCAGGTTCGGCTTCGCCGTGATCGCCCCGTGCGCGAGGCGGGAGAGGACGTCGTCGGAGATGGTCGGATGCGCCTGCCCGAGGTGGTGGTCGGGCCGCGGCAGCCCGTAGGTCTCCATGCTCCCCACCGCCGCGCGCACCACCGCCTCCTGGAGGCGCCGGCGCAGCGCGACGGGCACGCGTGCGGACGTCGGCAACTGGTCGAGCGGGCGGCCGAAAACGTACTTCGGGACCACCCACGCGCCGCGGCGCGCGGCCAGGTACACCGTGCGCGCATGGAAGCTGGCCTCGACCGCGATGTCCATCGCCGAGTTGCCCATCCCCAGCACGACCACCGTGCGGTCGCGGAACAGCGCGGGGTCCTCGCCGCGGTAGTCGTGCGCGTGCATCAGCACACCGGCGAAGCCCTCCTGACCCGGGAAGCCGGGCTCGGGCCAGCGCGGGTCCCAGTGATGGCCGTTGGCCACCAGCAGCGCGTCGTAGGAGCGCGTCTCACCCGTGTCCAGGCTGACCTCCCAGCCTGTTTCCGCGGACGCAGTCCCCTGGGTGCCGCCGCCGGCGCGCGGCTCGGCGCGCGTCACCGCCGTCCCGAACGTGATCCGCTCGCGGAACCCGAAGTGGTCGACGTACGCGTCGAAGTACTCCGCGATGTGCGAGTGGTGCGGGAAGTCGGGATAGGACCGCGGCATCGGGAAGTCGGCGAACTCCATCCGCTCGCGCGACGTGTTGATGTGCAGCGACTTGTAGGCGGCCGAGCGCCCGTTCGGGTTCTTGAACACCCACATGCCGCCCACGCGGTCCGACGCCTCGAAGCAGTCGAACGCGAAGCCCCGCTGGTGCAGCGCCTTGGCGGCCGCGATGCCCGACGAGCCCGCTCCGATCACGCAGACGGAGGGCAGGAGGGCCATGGCCGCAGCTTACGGCGGCGGCGCCGCCCCACGTGGCACCATGGCGGCGTGGATCCCGAGGCGGCGGAGGTGAAGGCGTCGGGCGGCGTCGTGTGGCGCCGCGCCGCCGACGGCGCGGCCGAGCTGGTGGTCGTGCACCGGCCGCGCTACGACGACTGGTCGCTGCCCAAGGGCAAGCTCGATCCCGGCGAGTCGTGGGAGGACGCGGCGGTGCGCGAGGTGCGCGAGGAGATCGGCCTGGAGTGCGCCCTGGGCCCCGAGCTGCCGCCCGTGGCCTACCACGACCGCAAGGGCCGCGCCAAGGCGGTGCGCTACTGGCTGATGGAGCCGGCCGACGCCGAGGCCGCGTTCGTGGCCAACGCCGAGGTCGACGCGATGCGCTGGGTGCGGGCCGGCGAGGCCGCCGCGCTGCTCAGCTACCCGCGCGATGCTGAGCTGGTGGCCGCCGCCGCCGCGCGACTGGACACGTGAACCGCGAGCGCTTCCCCGGGCTGGCGGGCGCTACCCAACGGACTGCGTCCGCGGGCACAGGCTGGGCGCGGCTGGACGGGCCGGCCGGCACGCAGATGGTCGACGCGAGCATCGAGGCGATAGCCGCGTTCATGCGCTCGGGCGCCAACGCCAACCACGGCGGCGCGTTCGCCGCGGCGCACCAGACCGACGCCTGCGTCCAGGACGCCCGCATCGCGGTCGCGGACCTGCTGGGCGCCGACCCGCACGGCGTCGCCTTCGGCCCGTCCATGACGGCGCTGACCATGCGCCTCGCCGCCGCCGCCGGGCGCACGCTGTCACCCGGCCACGAGGTGGTCTGCACGCGGCTGGACCACGACGCCAACGTGCGCCCCTGGGTCATCGCGGCCGAGCGGGCGGGCGCGACGGTCCGCTGGGCGGAGCCCGAGCGCGACACCCTGGCGCTCCCGGCCGGGGCCGTGGAAGCGGTCCTGTCCGAGCGCACCCGCTGGGTGGCGGTGACCGCCGCGTCCAACGCGATGGGCACGGTGCCCGAGCTCGACGGGATCATCGCGGCCGCCCACGCCGCCGGCGCGCGCGTGGCGGTGGACGCGGTCGCCGCCGCGCCGCACCGCGCGCTCGACCTCGCCGCCCTGGGCGCCGACACGCTGACCTGCTCGGCCTACAAGTGGTACGGCCCGCACGTCGGGATCCTCTGCGCCGCTCCCGCCCTGCTGGAGGAGCTGACGCCCGACAAGCTCGCGCCCTCGCCCGACGTTGCACCGGATCGCTGGGAGCTCGGCACGCTCCCGTTCGAGTCGCTGGCCGGCGTCACCGCCGCCGCGCGCTACCTCGGCGAGGTCGGCCTCGACGCCATCCGCGCCCACGAGGAGGCGCTCTTCGCGCAGGCGCTCGACGGCCTGCGCGGGCTGCCCGGCCTGACCCTCTACGGCGACCCGCCCGACCGCGTCCCCATCCTGATGTTCAACGTCGAGGGCATGACGTCGACCGCGGTGGCGACCGCGCTGGCCGCGCACGAGGTCGCGGTCTGGGACGGCAACTACTACGCGTGGGAGCTCGAGCGCTTCCTCGGCCTGGAACCGCACGGAGCCGTCCGGGCCGGGTTCGTGCACTACAACGACGCCGAGGACGTGGCCCGGCTGGTGGAGGGCGTCGCCGCGCTGACGGCCGACTAGTGTCGTGATTCATTGATTCGTGTGCGGTAGCGGGCGATGGATGCGAGGATTTGGTCGGCGGTCTTGGTCCACACGAAGGGCTTTGGGTGCTGGTTGCAGGTCTTGATCTAGGCGCGGATGCCGGCGTTGAGCTGGCCGACAGATCGGTGTGTGCCGCGGC